>Ga0307373_10001174_pt1 | contig 49353 bp, 49 predicted proteins | sample OX2MG_FD_202534 | JGI IMG/M metagenome (GOLD analysis project Ga0307373, IMG submission 202534) | Soil microbial communities from Risofladan, Vaasa, Finland - OX-2 | ecosystem: Environmental > Terrestrial > Soil > Coastal area > Acid sulfate soil | place: Finland: Risofladan, Vaasa | collected...
CCGTCCCGGGCGGAGGCGCCTGGCGGCTAGCGTTCAGCGCCCGGCAGCTTTCGAGGAAGGCGGCAAAGGCGGTGGCGTGATCGTCATCGGCCCAGCCGTCGATATCGGACCAATCGACCGGCTCGTATTGGGTATCAGGAAATTTGATCGGCCCGGATTCGCCGCTCTGCGCCGCCGCCGGCGCAGCCAAAGCAAGCAAGAAGGCGACCGCCAGTAACACTCGACAACCTGCCGCCATACTTCACTGTCCGGCTTCGGTAGCAACAACCTTCCAGTTCGGATCGCGCGACGACACATCGCGCGCAAAAGTCCAGACGTCGGTGACGTCACTGACCTTGTCGGCGCTGCCATCGATCACGGTACCGGACCGATCCCGCGTGGCGGAAACCAGCTTGGAAACGAAGCGAACGGTGATCTGCGCGGTACGGGCGCGCAATTCGGCGGCGGTGATCGTGGAACCGTCGACGGAAACGAACCGAGATTCGGCGGTCTCGCTGCGCCGTTCACGCTCGCCGATCGCCGCGTCGAAGCCATCGAAGACTTCGCGCGACAACAGATTGCGCAATTGGCCGCGGTCGCCTTCCGCGAAGGCGGTAACGATCATCTCATAGGCCGCGCGCGCACCGGCGATGAAGTGCTTGGCATCGAAGTCCGGCTCGGCGGCGATGATTGCGTCGAGCCCGCCGGCGATGCCCGATCCGGAATCGGCGACATCCTTCCAGCGGTCGGCCGGCTGTGTCGGGGGCGTCTCGGTCGGCCGCGTCGTCACCGGATCGGACGGGGCGGCCGCGGCGGCCGGTCGCGGCGGTAGGGTCACGACCTTGTCGGCGACGGGGCTGCGCGCCTCGCGGGCGGAATAGGGATCATAGGGCGGCCGCTCACGGCCGGTCCGCTGCCCCAAAACGCTACGGAGCCGCAGGAAAATGAACACCGCGAGGGCCAGAAAAATGATGGTGTAAATGTCGAACAAGTTCTGTCTTCTCTCGGCGTCGCGTCGTGACGGGACGGCACATCCCAATTGCGGTTCGAAGCTACTGACCGCAGTGGCCCAGGTTCCCGCTTAATGTAATTAGCGGCGACGAACCATCCAGTGGCCGCTATCCAGTTAGCGTGCCGACGCCGAACTTTAAACGATCAGCGTCTCCGCGCCAACATCGCTGTCGGCCCAACTGTTCCGCTTTGTGTCGATTTCCTGCCAAAGCGCCGCCGATTGCGGGGTTTGCGGCATTGTTCGGCCCCCCATCTCCATGCTAGCCAAGCCTCAGTTAGCTCAAGCCTCGGTTAGCTAAAGCGTTTGCGCCCGTTTAAGTGGGCCGGGAGATTAATCATGTCGGCAAGCAATGGCGGCCCTGCGATTCCGCCGATACCTTCGGATCAGGCGGAAATGCCGCAAATCGCCGTACTCGCGCAGTACGTAAAGGATTTTTCGTTCGAAAATCCGAATGCACCGCGCTCATTGACGCCGGGCGACCAACCACCGAGCATCGGCATCCGGGTGAATGTCGATGCCGCTCCCCTTAGCGCAGCGCCCGTCAGCGCCGCTCCCGTCAGCGGGACCGACTTCGAGGTGACGCTACGGCTGGACGGCAAGGCCGAAGCCCAAAAAATGCTGCTGTTCAGCTTCGAGTTGGTCTACGGCGGCGTCTTCCGCGTCCAGAATGTGGCGCCGGAAAACCTACAGCCGGTGGTGATGATCGAATGTCCGCGGCTGATGTTTCCATTCGCACGCGAGATCGTCGCAGCTACGGTACGCAACGGCGGATTTCCACCGCTGCTGCTCGATCCGATCGATTTCGTTAATCTCTACCGGCAGCGTCTTGCCGCCGCGCAGACGCCAGCACCGGGTAGCCCGATCAATCCAAACTGACGTAGTCGGCCCAAATCGCATCGCCAAGCGTGGCAACGAACGCACGATGCGCCGCCCGGTCTTGCTCGGTAACGGCGGCAATAAGCGGCACCAGGCGCTCGCGCACAATGATCGGTTCGCCGGCCGCCCGGCTGGTCACGTTTGTTTGCGCCAGAACGAGCTGCGCCTGACGGGCGCCGATCAATTCGACATAGACCTCGGCCAACAATTCAGCATCGAGCAACGCGCCGTGCTTGGTGCGGCGCGAATTGTCGATTGCGTAGCGTGCGCATAGATCGTCGAGCCGGTTCGATCCCCCCGGATGCTTGCGCCGGGCAATCAGCAACGTATCGACCAGGCGTTCGCGCCCGATCAACGGCCGGCCGGCCCGCTCCAGTTCGGCATTGAGGAAGCCGTGATCGAAGCTGGCATTGTGGGCGACCAATGGCGCATCGCCGAGGAAAGCGATCAGCTCGTCGGCGATTTCGACGAAGAACAGCTTGTCCTTGAGGAATTCGTCGCTGAGGCCGTGTACCGCAAAGGCCTCCGCCGGCATGCCGCGTTCCGGATTGAAATAGCGGTGGAAGACGTTGCCGGACGGAATACGGTTGACCAGCTCGATGCAGCCGATCTCGACCATGCGATGGCCCTGATAAGGATCGAGGCCGGTTGTTTCGGTGTCGACTACGATTTCGCGCATGCAGGTTTTCCGCGCCCCGGCGTCACGAATCACCGGAGCTGGCGCGCATTTTAGCAACCGCGCGGAGGATGTCGCGCACCTGTGCGCGGGCGTGATCGAAGGACTGCGAGCTATCCACGATAAAATCGGCGCGCCGGCGTTTTTCCGGATCGGGCATCTGCTTGGCAACCAGCGCTGTGAATTTTTCTTCGGTCATGCCGGGCCGCTCGAAGGCCCGCCGCCTTTGCACCTCCGGCGGGGCCGAAACCACGACCACGGCGTCGCAGCCGCGCTCGCCGCCGGTTTCGAACAACAGCGGCACGTCGATCACCACCACCGGCGCGCCACGCGCGTGGGCCGCCGCGAGGAACTTATCGCGCTCGGCCGCCACCAACGGATGCACGATAGCCTCGAGCCGGGCCAGCGCCGCGGCGTCGCCAAGCACCATGTCGGCGAGCTTCTGCCGATCGACTTTGCCGCCGGCGCTCGAGCCTGGAAACGCCTGCTCGATCAACGGCGCCGCCTCGCCCGCATAGAGCGCGTGTACGACCGCGTCCGAATCATGGACCGGCACGCCGTGTTCGGCAAAAACCGCGGCAGTCCGCGATTTGCCCATGCCGAGCGAGCCGGTGAGGCACAGGATGAAAGGCCGAACGCCGGTCATGATGCCAGGCATCCATGCCGGCGCAGGAAATCGAGCGCCGGAACCAGCGGCAATCCGAGGATCGTGAAATAATCACCGTCCACCCGCTCGAACAACTGACTGCCGAGACCTTCCAGTTGATACGCGCCGACGCTGGTGGTCGCCGCTTCGCCGATGGCATCGAGATAAAGATCGATGAAGCGGTCGGAGAGCGTGCGCATGGTCAGGCGCGCGGTGTCGGCATGCTCGAATAGCACCGCGCCGTCCTGCACGAAAGCGACCGCCGAGTGAAGCTCATGACACTGGCCGGACAAGGCACGAAGCTGCGCCTTCGCCGCACTCCGATCGGCCGGCTTTGTGAAATGGTTGGCGCCGAGCGCGAGCGTCTGGTCGGCACCCAGCACGAGACGGCCAGGATGCACGCGCCCGACGACCGCGGCTTTTTCCTTTGCCAGCAACGCGGCAACCCCGGCGGGCTGCTGCAACGCCGCGCGTACGGCCAATGCCCGTTCGTCGAGATCCGCTGGATGCAGTTCGATCGGAATGCCAGCAGCCTTAAGCATCGTCCGCCGTGCCGCGCTTCGCGAAGCGAGCACGAGGGGTTGCGCGGCAAGCCACAGCGTCATCGCTCATAAAGCCATATGCCGCCGGCGTTCGCCGAGCAGCGCCAACACACCCGCCGCGGTCTCTTCGATCGAACGGCGGGTGACATCAATCAATGGCCAGTTGTGCTTGGCGCAAAGCCGTCGCGACGCAGCGACTTCCTCGGCCACCGATTGCTGGTCGATGTATTTGTCGTCGGGGCGATGCGCTTTGAGGCCAAGCAGGCGATTCTGCCGAATTTGCACGATTCGCTCCGGCGACGCGTAGAGACAGACCACCAACGGCCGTTTGAGATTTTCGATGCCAGGCGGCAGCGTCATACCGGGAACCAGCGGGATATTCGCGGTCTTCACGCCACGGTTGGCGAGGTAGATCGAAGTCGGGGTCTTCGACGTCCGCGACACGCCGATCAGTAGAACGTCGGCCTCTTCGAGATCGTCGGCGTGCTGCCCGTCGTCGTGCATCATGGTGTAATTAAGCGCATCGATGCGGCGAAAATAATCGGCGTTGAGCGTATGTTGCGCGCCGACCTTGTGGGTGGATTCAGCGCCGAGATAGGCCTGAAATAGGTTTAGCACCGGACCGAGAATCGACAGGCATGGCACCCCAAGCGTGCGGCACTTTTCTTCAAGCTTGTCGACTAAGTTCCGCTGCAACAACGTGTAGAGCACGATGCCGGGTGCTTCGCCTATTTCGCTCAACACACGGTCGAGCTGCTTGGCGGTTCGGATCAGCGGGTGCACATGCTCGACCGGCATGATTTTGGTGTATTGCGCCGCGGCCGCGCGCGCGACGGTAATCAGCGTTTCTCCGGTTGAGTCGGAGACCAGATGCAAATGAAAATGGTTGGGCGCAGCGGTCATGGCTGACTGAATAACCTGTCGATCAGTGGGGACAAAGTCATGCCTCGCTATGCCGCGCAAGACTAATAGGGGATGCAGCTGCAAATCCATCCACATTCGTGCCGTCCGGAGCATCGATTGGTCGGTCGCATCGAGTACCGGTGAAATGTGGATAGCGGCCAAATAACTCAGCGCATAAAGCCGGAATAATCGCGCCAGGAATGACTAACCCTCATAAACTGAATTTCGACACGGCCAGTGTGGGTATGTGGGTCAAGCGTGGATTGCGTGTGCGCAAATAGGTATGAGTCCAACCAACCGTCCAATAACTACAACAGATTCTTTTAGAATGATTGTTAGAGAATAGCGGCATGACGGGAAATCCTGTGACCCATCCAATCGGCGGCGTGCTTGCCGGTGTGCGCCAAACCATCCCGCCGATCTGGTTGATGCGGCAGGCTGGACGTTACCTGCCGGAATACCGGGCAATCCGCGAGAAATCCGGAAGCTTCCTTGATCTGTGCTTCAACCCAAAATCCGCCGCTGAGGTGACGTTACAACCGATCCGGCGCTTCGGATTTGATGCCGCGATCCTATTTTCCGATATTTTGGTCGTGCCGCACGCGCTCGGTCAGCGTGTGGATTTCGAGGAAGGTGTGGGGCCGAAGCTTGACGCGCTGAAAGATATTTCAGCTATTGCACGGCTGCCGCGTGAGATCGATCAGGCTCGGCTTGAGCCGGTGTATGAAGCAATCGGGCGAGTGAAATCGGAATTGCCGTTGAACGTTGCGCTGCTTGGTTTTTGCGGCGCTCCATGGACGGTGGCAACCTACATGATTGCCGGCGGCGGGAGCGCCGATCAGCTCCCGGCACGGTTGTTCGCATACCGGTTTCCGGATGCATTTGCGCAGCTGATCGAAATTTTGGTGGAAGCTTCAGCCACCTATCTGGTCCGGCAATTCGAGGCCGGCGTCGATGCCGTGCAGATTTTCGATAGCTGGGCGGGCGTGTTGCCGGCGGCGGAATTTCGACGCTGGTGTATCGAGCCCTGCGCTCGCATTACCGCCGCGGTCCGGGAAAAGTTTCCGCAGGCGAAGATCATTGGATTTCCCCGCGGCGCGGCGAGCGAGCTCGGCCGTTATCTCGACGATGTCGCAGTCGATGCGATCAGCCTGGACTGGACTGTGGAGCTTGGCTTCGCGCGCGAGCAGGTACAATCGCGCCGGCCGGTCCAGGGCAATCTCGATCCGCTCGCTTTGCTGGTCGGCGGCACCGCGCTGGACCGCTCGGTCGATGCGATCCTCGATGCGTTTTCAAGCGGTCCGTTTATTTTCAATCTGGGCCACGGCATTCTGCCGGAGACGCCGATCGCCCACGTCGAACGACTGGTTGCGCGCGTGCGCGGCGCCAACAACTGACACGGGTCGGCCATGTATCAATGGATCCTTGCCTTTCACATCATCGCGGTGATCGCCTGGATGGCCGGGATGCTCTATCTGCCGCGGCTGTTCGTTTATCATTGCGCGGCTGAACCGGGCTCGGTGCAATCGGAGACGTTCAAGGTGATGGAGCGCCGGTTGCTGCGCGGCATCATCAACCCGGCGATGTTCGTGGCGTTCGCGTTGGGGCTGTGGCTCGGCTGGCTTGGTCCTGATTCTCACTACGGATGGTTCGCGAGCGGTTGGCTGCAAGCCAAGATCGTGCTCGTGCTGGCGCTAGCCGGACTGCACGGTTTTATGGCTCGCTGGATGGCAGCCTTCGGCCGCGATCAGAATCGGCATTCTGAAAAATTCTATAGAATAATCAACGAGATACCGGCAGCGCTGACGATTGCAATCGTGCTTTTGGTGGTGCTGAAACCGTTTTGATCGGCACACGTTGCCTGTGCACAGTGCGGCTCTGCACTTGCGTAAAGTGCGGTCTTTTCTTATGTTGGCGGCATCCCACCGAACGTAGGCGGATGCAATTGAGTTCTGGCTCCAATGGATTGGAGCCTGCTGATGCATCGGGGACCGGGGTGTTAAGCCCCGCGCGGCCCAAGACCCTGCGACTTCTCGCTTTCTTTCGCCAGCGATCCTGCCACCCCAATCCCGCCGCTGGCCCGATTTCCATAGGACATTCCGTATGCAGGAAATGAAACTCCAAGAACTGAAGATCAAGTCTCCGGCTGAGCTCGTCTCCTTCGCTGAAGAGCTTCAGGTCGAAAACGCTTCGACCATGCGCAAGCAGGAGCTGATGTTCGGCATCCTCAAACAGCTCTCCGCCCGCGAAACCGATATTGTCGGTGAAGGTGTGGTCGAGATCTTGCCGGATGGCTTCGGCTTTTTGCGGTCGCCGGAAGCGAACTACCTGCCCGGCCCCGACGACATTTACGTCTCACCCTCGCAGATCCGGCGTTTCGGATTGCGTACCGGCGACACCATCGACGGCCACATCCGCAGTCCGAAAGAAGGCGAGCGCTATTTCGCCTTGCTCAAGGTCAATTCGCTCAATTTCGAAGACCCCGAAAAAGCCCGCCACAAGGTCAATTTCGACAATTTGACGCCGCTCTATCCGGATGAGTGGCTGAAGATGGAATACGAGGATCCGACCAAGAAGGATCTCTCCGCCCGCGTCATCGACATCGTGGCGCCGGTCGGCAAAGGCCAGCGCGCGCTGATCGTGTCGCCGCCGCGTACCGGCAAGACGGTGCTGTTGCAGAACATCGCCCACTCGATCACCCACAATCATCCGGAATGTTACCTGATCGTGTTGTTGATCGACGAGCGGCCGGAGGAAGTGACCGACATGCAGCGTTCGGTGAAGGGCGAGGTGATCTCCTCAACTTTCGACGAGCCGGCCGTGCGCCACGTCCAGGTCGCCGAGATGGTCATCGAGAAGGCCAAGCGCCTGGTCGAACACGGCCGCGATGTGGTGATTTTGCTGGACTCGATCACCCGTCTCGGCCGCGCCTACAACACGGTCGTTCCGTCATCCGGCAAGGTGCTGACCGGCGGTGTCGACGCCAACGCGCTGCAACGGCCGAAGCGCTTCTTCGGCGCCGCGCGCAACATCGAGGAAGGCGGCTCGCTCACCATCATCGCTACCGCTTTGATCGATACCGGGAGCCGCATGGACGAAGTGATTTTCGAAGAGTTCAAGGGCACCGGCAATTCCGAACTGATCCTCGACCGCAAGGTGGCCGACAAGCGCACCTTCCCGGCCATGGACATCACCCGCTCGGGCACCCGCAAGGAAGAGCTTCTGGTGGCGCCCGATCAGCTCAAGAAAATGTACGTGCTCCGTCGTATTCTCAATCCGATGGGCACGATGGACGCCATCGACTTCCTGCTCGACAAGCTGCGCAACACCAAGAACAATTCCGAGTTCTTCGAGTCGATGAATACGTAAGCGCGCGATTCGGAAAAGTGGACGCCGATTTTCCGAAGAGGTCATGCGCTAGTAAGAACGTCAGCCTGCGGCGGCCGTTGGCTGCCGCACGGCGGCGAGCGTGCGCATCAGGCCGGCGGCGTCGGCTACCGGCAGCGAACAGGTTTCCGCGACACAGACGAAAGCTTGCGGCTCGGCCGTGGCGCGTGCCTGCGCCAGCGCCGGGTGCGTGGCCGGCAGCGCGGCCGCCGATGGCGCATGCAGCACGATGCGGTCGAGTGGCGGGATTTTCCGCGCGGCGTTGAGGAGTTCTTCGCTCCGCGGCCCCTCCCCGGTCACCACGATCTCGGCGGCGCGCAGCCGCAGATCGATCGCGTTGAACAATTCCATGTGCATGTAAACATTCTCGACCGCAGCCGGCGCGATCGCCCCGATCAGGCGGTCCGCCTTGTGCCGCCAGCCATCGTCACCGGATAAAAGCGCCAGCCGCACAAGGTTTTGCGCGGCGACGGCATTGTGGTTCGGCGTCGCTTCGTCCGTCGTGGCAGCCGGCCGGATCACCAGTCCTTCGGCGTCGGCGGCGGTGAGATAATAGATCCCGGTTTCGGCGTTGATATAATCGCGGTCGAGCGCGCGCTGCCAGGTGAGCGCCTGGTCGAGATAATTCGTCGTGCCGGTCGCTTCATAGAGCGCAAGCGCGGCGCGGATCATGGCGGCGAAATCGGAAGCGAGCCCCGGAAATTTCAGCTTGTGTTGCCGCCAGGAGTGGCCGAGCCGATCGCCGTTCGTCATCGTCTGCGCGATGAACGCAAAAGCGCGCTCCGCCATCGTCAGCCATACCGGCTCGTCGAGCATGCAGCTCGCATTGGCGAGCGTCGCGATCATCAATCCGTTCCAGTCGGCCAGCACCTTGTCGTCGAGTCCCGGCCGGATGCGGGGGGCGCGCGCGGCGAGAAGCTTTGCCCGCAAGGCGGTGAGCCGCGCCTCGTCGGCATCGCTGCGCTCCTGCGGTTTGAGCCGATTGAGAATGTTGTGGCCTTCGAAATTGCCGCGCGCAGTGACGTCGTAATGGCGGGCAAAGAATTCGCCATCCTCGGCGCCGAGATGCCCAATCACCTCGTCCCGCGACCAGACGTAGAATTTACCCTCCACGCCTTCGGAATCGGCATCGAGCGAGGCGCAAAATGCGCCTTCGGGCGTGGTCATTTCACGCGCCAGCCAGGCGACGGTTTCGCGCGCGCGCTGCCGGTATAACGGCTTGTTGAACCGCAGATACCCGATCGCCAGCAATTCGAGGAGTAGCGCGTTGTCGTACAGCATCTTTTCGAAATGCGGCGCCAGCCACCGCTCATCGACCGAATAGCGCGCGAAGCCGCCACCCAGATGATCGTAGATTCCGCCTTCGCAGATGTGGTGCAAAGTGACGTCGACGGCGGCGAAGTAGCGCGCCTCGCCGGTGCGCAAGCCGCCGCGCCAGAGCAACTCGAATAACGAGGCCTGCGGAAACTTCGGTGCGCCCCGGGTGCCGCCGTTCACCGGATCGATAATGCCGCCGAGTTGCCGGGCGACGTTGTCGAGTTCGGTCAACCCGATGGTGGCTTTGCCGGCAGGCCGCGCCGCTTCGGCCAGCCGCGCCATCAGTGCCGCACGATTTTGCTCAATTTTCTGCGGCTCCTCGCGGAACAGCCGCGCCACTTCGCGCAGCACGTCGTCGAAGGCCGGTTTGCCGAAGTCCGGTACATTCGGAAAATAAGTGCCACCCCAGATCGGCTCGCCGGCGGGCGTGAGAAACATGGTCAGCGGCCAACCGCCCTGCTCGCCGAGCAGATGCAGCGCCGACATGTAAATCTGATCGATGTCGGGGCGTTCCTCGCGATCGACTTTGATGTTGACGAACAGCTCGTTCATCACCTGCGCGGTGGCATCGTTCTCGAAGCTTTCATGCGCCATCACGTGGCACCAGTGACAGGCGGCATAACCGACCGACAGCAGGATCGGCTTATTGCTCCGCTTGGCTTCGGCCAAGGCGTCGGGTCCCCAGGCCCACCAATCGACCGGATTGTCCTTGTGCTGCAGGAGATAGGGACTGGTCTCGTGCGCGAGGCGGTTTGGCTGACGCACTGAAGCACTCGGCGACGTTGACATAACCGCACCATAGCAAGTAGCCCGCAGGCAGCGAAACGCTCGCGTGACACGGATTCAACCGCTGACGTCCGATCCTCGCCAAACTATTTTCGCTTTGTCCTCCGGCCGTCCACCGGCGGCGATTGCGGTGATCCGTATTTCCGGATCGCAAGCCCGTCTCGCATTGGAGCGGTTGATCGGCCGCGTGCCGCCGCCGCGACAAGCGGCGCTGGCGCGCGTGCGTGATCCCGGCAACGGCGACGTCATCGATGAAGCGCTGGCGCTGTGGTTCCCGGGACCGCGTAGCGAGACCGGCGAGGACATGGCCGAGTTGCAGTTGCACGGCGGGCCGGCGGTCATCGCCGCCACGTTCGCGGCGCTGGGTGCCATACCCGGCTTTCGCCCGGCCGAGCCCGGCGAGTTCACCCGCCGCGCCTTTGACAACGGCAAGCTCGACCTGACCGAAGCGGAAGGATTGGCCGACCTGATCGCGGCGGAAACGCCGGCACAATTGCGGGCGGCATTCCGCCAGCTCAAGGGTCAAATTGGGGACCGTGCCGAGGCCTGGCGGTCGCGCATCATCGCGGCGTTGGCCCTGGTCGAGGCCCGTATCGATTTTTCAGACGAAGCCGATGTTCCGGAAAATCTTATTGCGCCAGCGCTACTTACCGCGCAGCATTTGCGCGACGAGATTGCCGCAATTCTTGCCGATGGCGGACACGCCGAGCGGTTGCGCGATGGATTGGTCGTCGCCATCGCCGGGCCGCCGAATGCCGGCAAGTCCACCTTGCTGAACCGGCTGGCCAAGCGCGATGCGGCGATTGTGTCGCCACTTCCGGGCACCACCCGCGACGTAATCGAGGTCCATCTCGATCTCGGCGGCTATCCCGTGACGCTGCTCGATACCGCCGGCATCCACGAGGGTAGTGGGCCAGTGGAGCAGGAGGGAATTCGGCGCGCCAAGGCGCGGGCGGAAACCGCCGATCTGGTGCTGTGGGTCACTGACGGATCGGCCATTGGCCAACCTCCCGATGATACAGTAGAAATATCATTTATATCAAAGGCTTGGAAGGTGGTAAACAAGCTAGACTTGGCTGTGGACAAGCTGTGGATAAGTAATGAATCTGGGTCCGCTGATTCGTTCACTATTTCAGCCCTGACCGGCGACGGCCTGAATCGCCTGATCGCCGCGCTGACCGCTTACGCCGCCGACTACTTCGCCGTCACCGAAAGCTCCATCGTCACGCGGGCGCGCCACCGTCGCGCCCTGGAGGCTACCGCCGCGGCGCTCGACCGTGCGCTGGCGCTTGGCCCGTCGGGGCGTGAAGAACTCATCGCCGAAGAACTCCGTGCGGCGGCCAATGCGCTTGGCCGGCTGACCGGTCGGATCGACGTGGAAGATATCCTCGACGTCATCTTCCGCGAGTTTTGCATTGGCAAATGAATCGTTAACGCGCCCTATCGGGCCCCAATGTTTCACGTGAAACATTGGGGCCATTTCGGGCCTCGATTTCGCGTCCCGCCTTCGCTAAAAGCTCGCCTGTATGGGAAGCCCAACGGATTTTGCCTTCGATGTGGTTGTGGTTGGCGGCGGCCACGCCGGCTGTGAAGCCGCGGCGGCAGCGGCCCGTTTGAGTGCGCGCACGGCGCTGGTCACCCAGCGTTTCGCCACTGTCGGGGCCATGTCCTGCAATCCCTCTATTGGCGGCCTCGGCAAAGGCCACCTCGTTCGCGAAGTCGATGCGCTTGATGGCTTGATGGGCCGGGTGGCGGATGCGGCCGGCATTCAATTCCGCCTCCTCAATCGCCGCAAAGGCCCCGCAGTGCGAGGACCACGCGCGCAAGCCGATCGCAAGCTTTACGCGGCGGCGATGCAGGAAGCGCTGCGGCAGACCTCAAATTTGACGGTAATCGAGGCTGAGGTCGACGACCTCCTGATCGCCGATCGCGTGAGCGGGGTTGTGCTCAAGGATGGCCGCCGCATTGGCGCCGTCGCCGTCGTGCTCACCACCGGCACGTTTCTGCGCGGTCTCATTCACATCGGCGAAAAGCAAATCCCGGCCGGCCGCGCCGACGAGGCCCCGGCGCTTGGACTGTCGAGCACCCTGGAACGCGCCGGCTTTCGGCTCGGCCGGCTGAAGACCGGCACGCCGCCACGCCTTGATGGCGGTACGATCGATTGGACCGCAGTCACCATGCAGCCGGGCGACGATCCGCCGGAGCCGTTTTCGACGCTCACCACCCAGATCGCCAACGCCCAGGTGGAATGCGGCATCACCCGCACCACACCGCAAACCCACGCGATCATTCGCGCCAATGTCCATCGCTCGCCCATGTATTCCGGCCAGATCCAGAGCCGCGGCCCGCGTTATTGCCCGTCGATCGAGGACAAGATCGTGCGGTTCGGCGAGCGCGACGGGCATCAGATTTTTCTTGAGCCGGAAGGCCTCGATGACACCACCGTCTATCCGAACGGCATCTCGACGTCGTTGCCGGAGGAGGTGCAGCACGCCGTGGTCGCCTCCATTCCCGGCCTCGAACATGCGCGAGTGGTGCGGCCGGGCTATGCCATCGAATACGATCACGTCGATCCGCGCGAACTCCATCCGTCGTTGGAAACCAAGCGTCTGCCCGGGCTATTCCTGGCCGGCCAAATCAATGGCACGACCGGCTATGAAGAGGCTGCGGCACAAGGACTTCTTGCGGGTCTCAACGCCGCTTCACGAGCCGGCGCCGCGGCGCCAATCGTGTTCGATCGCGCCGAAGCCTATCTCGGCGTCATGGTCGACGACCTGGTGATGCGCGGGGTGAGCGAGCCGTATCGGATGTTCACGTCGCGCGCGGAATATCGCCTGACCCTGCGCGCCGACAATGCCGACCGGCGCCTGACCGATCGCGGCATCGCCCTTGGCTGCGTCGGTGCGGAACGCGCAGCGGCGCATCGCGCCAAGACGGCGGCGCTGCATGACGCTCACGCGATGGCGCAAGCGCTCACGCTTACACCCAACGAGGCCGCGCGGCATGGCCTTGCGTTACGCAAGGACGGCCAGCGCCGTTCCGCCTTCGAGCTATTGTCGTATCCGGATTTCGGCGTTGCGGATCTTGCGCGTGTCTGGCCGCAGCTTGGCGAACTTGACGCCAACATCGCCGAACAGCTTGAAATCGATGCGAAATACGCGGTCTACCTCGACCGTCAGCAGGCCGATGTCGAATCCTATCGCCGCGACGAGAGCCTCGTCCTCTCCGACATCGACTTCGCAACGGTTGTCGGGCTTTCCAATGAGGCGCGCCATAAGCTGCAAACGCATCAGCCGCGCACGGTTGGCCAAGCCGGGCGCATTGACGGGATGACACCCGCAGCGCTCACGTTGCTGGTGGCGCATTTGCGTCGGCAAGGCCGCAAACCCAACCGTGGCGCGGCATGAGCACGGACGATCGCCGGCCGTCGCGCGGAGCTTCCATACGTCCCGCCGATCTCACCAAGGATCGGGCGCGGGCGCTGGCGCTGACGCCTGTTTCACGTGAAACACTCGAGCGCCTCGACCGCCTGGTCGGACTGCTGCTCGAATGGCAGCAGCGCATCAATCTGATCGCGCCATCCACCGAGACGAAAATCTGGACACGGCACGTCGCCGACTCGTTACAGCTCCTGCCGCTGGCGCCGCAGGCCCGCATCTGGGCCGATCTCGGCAGCGGAGGAGGGTTCCCCGGTCTGGTCGTTGCCTGCGCGCTGGCGGACACCCCAGGCGCGCATGTGCATCTGGTTGAGAGCACCGGCAAAAAAGCGACCTACTTGCGGGAAGCGGTGAACCTCGTCGGCGCGCCGGCAACGGTGCACGCCATGCGGGTCGAAGATTTCGCCAAAGCGCCGCCGGGGCCGATCGAGGTTGTGACCGCGCGGGCGTTGGCACCACTGCCAAAGCTTCTCACTCTGGCAAATCCACTGTTGAAAAACGGGTCTGTTGGCCTGTTTCCGAAGGGACAAGATGTGGAGGCTGAATTGACCGAAGCCGCTAAATATTGGAATATTCAGGCCAGTTTGGCCTTGAGTCGTACTGATCCGAAGGCCCGAATTGTGTGCGTGCGTGGTCTCGAGCCAACGCTTCGGCCCGCAAGCGGGGAACGATAAACTCGTCCGCTCAGAAAGGTGGTCGACGGCATGAGTGAATTTGTGTCCTCGCAACAGCCGTTTCCGGCGGCCGAAATCTCGTCGCTCCCGCGCGCGCCGCAACTTGCCGCCGCCCGGCCGCCGCGCGTGCTCGCCGTCGCCAACCAGAAGGGCGGTGTCGGCAAGACCACCACCGCAATCAACCTCGGCACCGCGCTCGCCGCCATCGGCGAGGATGTGCTGATCATCGATCTCGATCCGCAGGGCAACGCCTCGACCGGACTCGGCATTGATCGCAAGAGCCGCAGCCGCTCCACCTACGACGTTCTTGCCGGCGAGATTGCGTTGCGCGATGCCATCGTGCCAACGGCGGTACCGCGGCTGTCGCTCGCGCCGTCAACACTCGATCTCACCGGCTTCGAGCTTGAAATCGGCCAATCGCACGATCGTGCGCTGCGTCTGCGCAACGCGCTGACGCCGCTGAACGTGTCCGCGCCGGAGCAAACACATTACGCCTATGTGCTGATCGATTGTCCGCCGTCGCTCAATCTCCTCACCGTCAACGCCATGGCGGCGGCGAATGCGATCCTGGTGCCGCTGCAATGCGAATTCTTTGCGCTCGAAGGCTTGTCGCAATTGCTCAAGACCGTCGAGTCGGTGCGCGAGCAACTCAATCCCGGCCTGACCATCCACGGCATCGTGCTCACCATGTACGACTCGCGCAACAATCTTGCCGGCCAGGTTGTCGCCGACGTGCGCCAGTTCATGGGCAGCAAAGTTTACGACACCATCATCCCGCGCAACGTGCGCGTATCGGAGGCGCCGTCTTACGGCAAACCCGTGCTGGTCTACGATCTCAAATGCAGCGGCAGCGAGGCCTATCTGCGCCTCGCCACCGAGATCATCCAGCGCGAAAAAGAATTGCGCGCGGCGTGAAACGCCAGCGCGCTGTAACAGCGGCAGAGTCGAGCGTGGAGCAAACATGACGGAGAGCGCGGGAGAACCGGCGGTGTCGGAAGAAGGAACGCGGTCGCGGTTGGGGCGTGGCTTGGCCGCGTTGATTGGCGACGTCGGCGGCGAAAGTTCGGTCGAACGTCCGCGCGGCCAGCGGCGCCTGCCGATCGGTTCGCTGCGCCCGAATGCGCGTAATCCGCGGCGTGTGTTTGCCGCCGACGAACTCGACGAGCTTGCCGCGTCGTTGCGCGAGCGCGGCATCATCCAGCCGATCGTGGTGCGGCCGCTTCGTGGCGCATCCGGTCACGAGATCATCGCCGGCGAACGGCGTTGGCGAGCGGCGCAGCGCGCCGGCTTGCACGAAGTTCCGGTGGTCGTCATCGAGGCGACCGACGCCGAAGCGTTACAGCTCGCGATCATTGAGAATGTGCAGCGCGCCGATCTCAACCCGCTGGAAGAGGCGGAAGGCTATCGCGCGCTGATGGATGAATTTAGCAACTCGCAGGAAGACGTGGCGCGGATGGTCGGCAAGAGCCGCAGCTACGTCGCCAACACGCTGCGCTTATTGAAGCTGCCGGAGCTGGTGAAAGCCCACATCAACGCGGGCAAGCTCGACGCCGGACACGCGCGAATGCTGGTCGGCGACGCCAACGCCGAAGCGCTGGCGGAGGAAATCGTCGCCCGCAACCTCAATGTGCGCCAGGTCGAAGCGATGGCGCGCGTGCGCGCGCATAAGAACGGAAAGACGAAAGGCAGCGGTACGCGGTTCGCGCAAAAAAGCGCCGACACGCTGATGCTGGAAAAGCGCGTTTCCGATGCGCTCGGACTTTCGGTGCGCATCGAGCAGCGCCGCGGCGGCGGTACGCTATCGATCAAATACCGCGGTCTCGATCAACTCGACGACGTGCTGCGCCGTCTGGAAGAACGCGCCCGCTGAACACGACCAACGCTAATTGGCTTTGGCGCTTCGCTTGGGCCGGCGGACCGCGCGCACCTTGCCGCTAGCGCCGCCACCGCAGAAGAATTGATCGTCGCCATCGGACTCAAGTCCCGACACGCCAGCGCCCGCCGGCATGTCGAGCTTTTCCAAAACCTCTCCGGTTTGCGGATCGATGCGCCGCAAATCGCTCTCTTCGCCTTCCCAGGTCGCATGCCAGAGTTCGCCATCGACCCAAGCAACCCCGGTGACGAAGCGGTCCGATTCGATGGTGCGAACGATCGCACCCGTTTGCGGATCGACTTGATGAATCTTGCGGTGCCGATGTTGTCCCACCCACAGCGATCCTTCGGCCCAGGTTAGTCCTGAGGCGCCGCCGCTGGGCGTCGGGATCGTGGCAAGCACGCGGCCGGTGTTCGGATCGATCTTCTGAATACTCTCGTCGGCGATCTGAAACAGATGCTGGCCATCGAACGCCGTTCCCGCGTGGGCGGCGACGTCAATCGCGCGCAACGCCTTTCCGCTCTTCGGATCGAAGGCGTTCAACTTTTCTCCGGACGCGAACCAAACTTGCTTACCATCGTAGGTGACTCCGTTGACCCGCTCGGCGCCGGGAAAGGGTCCATATTCGCGGAGGATTTCAGCTGCTGCTCGTTTCATTCTACTATCCTAGTCCCCCGGCAGCGGGGCAGGGAGTAACAAGGTTGTCGTGAATCCAGGCACCGGCGGTGTGATCCACCGCCGCGCACGCGCGCGGCCGAATGACTGTACCTTGCCGGCCACGACAAGCGCATCGAGCGTTCGCTGCACCGTGCGCTGGCTCTGGCCAAGCGCCAAGGCGAGCGCCGAGCTCGACCACGACTCGCCGTCGGTGAGAAAGGCGAGCACGTCCGCATGCTCTTCTTCCACCGGCCGCGCCAGCACGACCACCTCCCGTCCACGGCGCGGCACCAGCGCAAAACCTTGCTCTGTCGCGTTCACGTCGGCGAGCGCGCGAAGCTTTTTGCGCAGCCGCCCGATTTCAACCCGCAGCCGGGCGCGGTGCGACTGATCGGTGAACTTTGCGCGGAACGCGCTAGCGATGAGCGCGCTCCTCGACACGCCCCCCGGCCATGCTTCGCCGAGCGCACGAGCGAGCGCGAACAAGACCGGTCGTGTCGCGAGCGAAATAGCTATGCCCGAGTCGCGCACGACATGACGGCAGGCATCGACGATGAGCGTTTTTGATTTGAACAACGTTTCAACATCGCCGAGCACGACCCGCTTTTCGGTGCCGCGCCCGATCAGGCGCGCCGCGGGCGTCTTCAGAATCTTCGACGCGCTCTCGACTTCGGCCATCAGTGCGGGGATGCCGGCTTCGCGTGCGCTGCGCTCGGCATGAACCAGTGCCGCCTGCGCAGCCTTGGCGCGGACGCGCCGCATGGCGATTCCCGCGACAACCAGTTCGTGCGCGGCACGTGACGCCGGTGGGAACGGAGTCGGGTCGAGCGCCGCGAGTTTGCGCTCGGCTTCGTCGAGGCGCCCGATCAGAACCAGTCGTCGGACTTCGAGATAGCGCGCATGCGCGGCGTTCAACCGGTCGTCGTGCCGTTCGAGCGTCGCTCGCGCCGCGTCGAGCGCCTTTCCCGGCCAGGTGAGGTCGCGCGAAGCGAGCGCGATCTCGGCCTGGGCGACGACGCATCTTGCACGCGCCACGGTCTCGCGCTGACCGAAGCTCCTGATCGCTTTGCGGAGCAGCGTTTTTGCCCGCACGAAATCGCCAAGCTGCGCCATGGCAATGCCACGAAGCGCCAGCGCCGGCGCGTCATCGCGGAGCGAAACCCGCTTCAAGGCGCCGAGGGGGTCACCGGCGGCGAGCGCCCGCGCTGCCGCGGTGATCAGTGAATCCATCGGAATCCCGCCACACTTGTCACTCCCGCCATCCGATACCGAACACTTAATCTATCTCACAACCACCGACCACGCAGGTCGTATCGGAGTAGAGCGGCGAAGGCCACGTCGAGAAACTGGAGGCCAACGATGCGTAATGAATGGCTGAAGGCGATTTCCCTCGCCGCGGCGCCCACCTTCGCGATCATGGCGCTGCACACTGGCAGTCAGCACGATATGGTCTGCGCAGTTGCGCAAGGTGCGTCACCGCTGAGTGGAATGGCCTGGATGTACACGCTGATGAGCGTGTTTCATTCGCCGCCTTGGCTGAAGCTGATCGCTCAGTGGAGAATCGCTTCCCCCCGCGCCGTCAGCCGCGGCGTGCGTGGCGTCCAAGACCACCAACAAGCAATGTGAAGGAGAGAACCATGAATAATCTCAAGAGCGATGAACTTGCCGCGCCCGCGATCGTCGATCGGAGCACCTTCCAGGCGGAGCTCGACGCGTTGCGGGTTAGCGAGAAAGCTCACACGCGAGAAGGCGACGCCATTGCAGCGGCTCGCCGGCGGCTTCCGATGGTCGAAGTGGATGCCGCGACACCGCTCATCGGTGAGCGTGGGAAAGTCACACTGTTGGACGCGTTTGAGGGACGCCGGCTGCTGATCGCCTACTACTTCATGTGGCACGCGGGCCAACCGGCGCCGGAGCAGTGCAAAGGTTGCAGCTTCTATACATCGCAGGTCCGCGAGTTGTCCTTCCTGCATGCCCGTGACGTCACCTACGCCACATTCTGCCAAGGCCCGTATGAAGAGAGCGCCCGATACCGGGACTTCATGGGTTGGGAGATGCCTTGGTACTCAGCCCAGCCGGAGTCGCTCGATACCCTCTTGGTTGGACGCCGCGTAGGGATGATGCACATCGTTTGCTACTTGCGACGAGGATCCAAGGTCTTCGAAACGTACTGGACCACGACGCGCGGCGTCGAGGCGATGGATAACAGCTATCGGCTGCTCGATCTGACTATCTACGGGCGACAGGAGGTATGGGAGGATTCGCCGGCCGGCTGGCTGCAACTGCCGAAAGGCGTACACCCTTACCGCACCGACGGACGTCCCATCGTCCAGTGGCCCCGCGTCAACGCCGGGTATTCCGACGACCTGGGAAACGGCGGGCGCTGAACCAATCCCGACACACTTGTCACTCCCACCCTTCGATAGCGGGCACCTAATTTAACTCACAGCCGCTGGCCACGCACGACGCCGGCCGGCGGACAGGCTCAGAAGAACAAGGAGCAAGCCATGAGCAACAATTACACCACGACCTTTACGGTCGACCAATCTCCCGCCGAAGTCTTTGCCGCCGTCAACAATGTGCGCGGATGGTGGTCGGGAGAGATCGACGGTCGGACCGACCAGCTCGGTGCGGAATTTACTTACTGCTACCAGGATCTTCACCGCAGCACGCAGACGATCACGGAGTTGGTGCCGGGCAAGAAAATCGTCTGGCATGTCTCTGACGCGAAGATCAATTTCGTCAAGGATAAAGACGAATGGAACGGCACTGACGTGGTATTTGAGATCGGCAAGACGGGCGATAAGACCGAACTGCGCTTCACCCATGTCGGTCTGCGTCCGGCCATCGAATGCTACGGCAAGTGCGCCGGCGCCTGGGGCTTTTACGTCAACGACAGTTTGCGTAGCCTGATTGAGACTGGCAAGGGCGACCCCAATGAGAAATAAAACTGAAAGCAAAAGCCCCGATCACGCCGCGATCGGGGCTTATTCTTTGTCGCAGACCTAAAGGACGGCCTATTCCGCTGCGGTCTGTCCGGCCGACCCTGAGCCGAAGCGGCGCTCGATGTAATCGACGACGACCTTCTGAAAATCAGTGACGACCGTCGGACCACGCAATGTCATGGCTTTCTTGCCGTCGATGAAGACCGGCGCGGCCGGTGTTTCGCCCGTGCCGGGCAGCGAGATGCCGATGTCGGCGTGTTTGCTCTCGCCCGGGCCGTTGACGATGCAGCCCATCACCGCGACGTTGAGACCCTCGACGCCGGGATAGCGCGTTTTCCATTCCGGCATCGACTCGCGAATGAAACTTTGAATCTTGGACGCGAGTTCCTGGAAGGTGGTCGAGGTGGTGCGGCCGCAGCCGGGGCAGGCGGCAACCAGCGGCACGAAAGTGCGCATCCCGAGCGTCTGCAATAATTCCTGCGCGACTTTGACTTCCAACGTGCGATCGCCGTTCGGCTCGGGCGTGAGTGAGACGCGGATGGTGTCGCCGATGCCTTGCTGCAGCAGAAAGCCCATGGCCGCCGAGGAAGCGACGATGCCTTTCGAACCCATGCCGGCTTCGGTCAGACCGAGATGCAGTGCATAGTCCGAGCGGCGCGCGAGTTCGCCATAGACCGCGATCAAGTCCTGTACGGCGGACACTTTGCCGGAAATGATGATCTTTGTGCGCGGCAAGCCGATCTCTTCCGCGCGCGCGGCGGAAAGCAGCGCCGACTGCACCATTGCCTCTCGCGTCACATCGCGGGCATCAACCGGATTGTTGGAGCGTGAGTTCTCGTCCATCAGATGGGTGAGCAATTCCTGATCGAGCGATCCCCAATTGGCGCCGATGCGGACCGGCTTGTCGTGCTTGATCGCGGTCTCGACGATGGCGCCGAATTGGCGGTCCTTCTTTTCCTTGAAGCCGACATTGCCGGGATTGATGCGGTATTTGTCGAGCGCCTCGGCGCAGGCTGGATGATCGGCGAGAAGCTTGTGGCCGATGTAGTGGAAGTCGCCGACGATCGGCACGTCGACATTCATGCGCAGGAGTTTTTCTTTGATGTGCGGCACCGCGGCGGCGGCTTCATCGCGGTCGACGGTGATGCGCACCAATTCCGAGCCGGTCCGCGCCAGCGCCGCCACCTGCTTCGCCGTCGCGTCGGCGTCGGCGGTGTCGGTGTTGGTCATCGACTGCACCACCACCGGCGCGCCGCCGCCGATGGTGACGTTACCGACCTTCACGGCGACGGTACGATGTCGCGGGGCAGGGCCGGAAAACTCCATCATTTCATAAGTCCTTACAATAACTTAGACGGATTACGCGAAACCATCGCAGGACCGCTTCCGGGTCTCGCCGCTTTCGATATAGCCCTAACGCGGCCGGTTTACGAGGACCAGCCCCAGCGCCACGAACGCCACCGCCAACGCAAAGGGCGCCGTCAAGGGCTCACCCAGGACGATATGCCCGGCGGCGACGCCGAACAGCGGCGTCAGGAAGGTGAAGGCCGACAATCTGTTCGCGGAATAACGAATGACCATCGCGAACCAGACGACATAAGTTACGCTCACCACCCAAACTGCCTGGTAGGCGAGGGCGCCAATCGCGAGCAGCGACGGCATCGCGTCGACATGCTCACCGAACGCGAACGCCGCAACGGCGAGCAACGGGGTCGAGACCACCAGCTGATACAGCATGGTTTTTTCGGCACTGATCCGGTTGAGCGCGCTCGCCTTGATCACCAAAGTCGTCACGCCCCACGCGGCCGCCGCCCCGACCATCATGATATCGCCAAGCATCTGATGCGGATCGCTCGCCGGCGTCGGCAGGCCGAAGGCGATCACCATGCCGACGAACGACAGCACAAGACCGATCCATTGCGAGGGATGGAAATGATCGCCGGGAATGAACCAGCGCGAGCCGATGACCACGAAGAACGGCGCCAGATAGATGAACGGCACGGCGCGCGTTGCCGTGGTCCAAATCAGCCCGCGATAGATGAGCAGGAATTCTAGCCCAAACAGAACCCCGGCGGTAATTCCGGGAAGCAACGTGCCGTCGCGTTTGAACAGCGTCTGGCCGCGCAATCTCGCGTAGGCCGCAACCAAGAGCGCGGCAATCACCGAACGGACGACCGCCTGAATCAGCGGCGGTATGTCGTGGATGGCGAGCTTGATGGCGACCTGGTTGAAACCCCAGGTCAGGCACAAGACAAGCATCGTCGTGACGGCGAGCGCGTCGAGCGGACGGGATTGCGAAGATTGCGGCACTGACGTTCGGATTGTCTGAAGAGGTCTAAGTCAGCGTTGGCGGCAATGCGAGCAGACGCCGGCGATTTCGATCACCGGACTTTTGGGCGAAAAGCCCGCCGCCCGACACGATGTCGTAAGTGCATCGGCGATGGCGCCGCCGGTTGCTTCGCCGACCGCCCCGCAATGCTCGCAGATCAGGAACACGACCGGAGCGCTGTCGGTGTGCTCATGCACGCATGCGACGAAGGCGTTGCGGCTTTCGATGCGGTGAACGAGTCCATTGTCGCGCAGAAAATCAAGCGCGCGATACACCGTGATCGGAGCCGGACGGCCGTTGCCGGCGGCGAGCCGGTCCATGATCTCATAAGCGCCGAGGGGCTGGTGGCTTGCGAGCAAAGTTTCCAGCACATGCCGGCGCATCGGGGTCAGCCGCTGCGCGCGCGCTGCGCAAAGTTGCTCGGCATGGGCAATAGCGGTGCTGGCGCAACTGCCGTGGTCGTGGTCGGGCGCCGGGAAGATCGCTGGCGGCATAACAGTCCTTATGCAGTCATTTAGCGGTTCGACGGGCTCCGCGAAATCATGACGCGGCCCCCAATTTGATGTTGCGCTGCAGCAAAAAGCGTCTCACATTGCCGCCGCCTTGCGAAAAAGTCACGCGGTAAATGCCGCTTGCGGCGAGGCGCGGCCATTGGATTGCAGCCACCTTAATTGGGGATCACCATGCTGAAGGGAAAGACCGCCCTGGTCACCGGATCGACCTCGGGTATCGGGCTTGGCTATGCACGCGCGCTTGCCGCCGAAGGCGTCAACATCACCATCAACGGCTTTGGCGATCCGGCCGCGATCGAAGCCGAGCGCACGCGCATCGAGAAAGATTTCGGCGTCCGCGCGTTCTACTCACCGGCCGACATGACCAAGCCGGACGAGATTGCCGACATGGTGCGCAAGACCGAGCAGACTTTTGGCTCGCTCGATATTCTCATCAACAATGCCGGCATCCAGTTCGTGTCTCCGATCGAGGAATTTCCGATCGACAAATGGAATCAGATCATCGCCATCAATCTGTCGGCGGTGTTTCACGCCATTCGCGCCGCGGTGCCGGGCATGAAACAGCGCAAATGGGGCCGCATCATCTCGACCGCCTCGGCGCATTCGCTGGTCGCCTCGCCGTTTAAAGCCGCTTACGTCTCCGCCAAGCACGGCATCGCCGGCCTCACCAAGACGGTGGCGCTGGAACTGGCGACGTTCGGCGTCACGGTGAACTGCATCAGTCCCGGCTATGTCTGGACGCCGCTGGTGGAGAAGCAAATTCCCGACACCATGAAGGCGCGCAACATGACCGCGGAACAGGTTAAGCGCGACGTGCTATTGGCCGCGCAGCCGACCAAGGAATTCGTCACCATCGAGGAAGTGGCGGCGCTTGCGGTCTATCTTTGCTCCGACGCCGCCAAAGCGATTACCGGCGCCAATCTTTCCATCGACGGCGGCTGGACCGCAGCATGACGGCTCATCGCTGCAGCTACGTGGCTTGGCGTCGCTGAGCCGCGCATGGTCGTCAAAACCATTCTCAATTCGCTCATGCCCCGACGCGCGGCTGACGGGCAGGGCGCGCAAACCACCAAGCGCATCAATCTTGCGCTGCAAGGCGGTGGTGCGCATGGCGCGTTCACCTGGGGCGTGCTCGAACAAATTCTGGCCGACGGGCGTCTGGCGATCGACGGCATCTCGGGTACTTCGGCTGGCGCGGTCAACGCCGTGATGCTCGCCGACGGCATGGCGCGCGGCGGCCGCGATGAAGCGATCAAACGTCTTGCCGATTTCTGGCGGGCGGTGAGCAATAACGGCAGTCTGCCGGCGATGCAGCGCGCGGTGGTGGAGCGGCTGACATCGTTCATTCCGCTCGAAGGCACGCCGATGCAGGCGTGGCTCGACACCATCTCGAAATACTTTTCGCCCTACGATTTCAATCCGCTCAATATCAATCCGCTCAAAGATCTGTTCGAGCGCTTCGTCGATTTCGACGTGGTGCGCGCCTACTCCGACTTGCAGCTCTTCATCTCGGCGACCAATGTGCAGACGGGCCGCGTACGCATCTTCTCGCGCGAGAAAATCACCGCCGAGGCATTGATGGCGTCGGCCTGCCTGCCGCTGCTGTTTCGCGCGGTCGAGATCGACGGAGTGCCGTATTGGGACGGCGGCTATCTCGCCAACCCGGTGATCTTCCCGTTCTTCGGTACCACCACCACGGAAGACGTTCTGGTGGTGCAGATCAATCCGCTAGTACGGCAGGAGACGCCGACCTCGGCCAGCGAGATCATGAATCGCATCAATGAAATTACCTTCAATTCGTCGCTGCCGTCCGAATACCGCGCGATCGAGTTCGTTGCCCGTTTGATCGATCAGGGGCGGCTGCCGCGCGGCCTCGGCCCCGGCCAATACCGCCGGGTCAATGTGCATCGCATCGTGTTCGATCGCTTCGGCGCGCACTTCGACGCGTCGAGCAAGGGCACCACCGATTACACCTTCTTCGAAACGTTGCGCGTCAACGGCATGCGCGCCGCGCGCCGTTTCCTCGACGACCATTTCGACGATATCGGCGTCAAGAGCACGGTGGATCTCCTCGCCGAAGCGCAAGCCGAGTGGGCGTGATACGTTCGGGTTGATGGACAACGTATCGCCGCTCTTGTCCGTGGAAATCGGGTCCACACGCCTCGATATCTGCGTGGCTGACATCACGACGCTTTCGCTCGACGCGATCGTGAATGCGGCCAACCGGACGTTACTGGGTGGCGGCGGTGTCGATGGCGCCATCCATCGCGGCGCCGGGCCGGAGCTGTTGGAAGAATGTCGCAAGCTTGGCGGTTGCGCGACCGGCAGCGCGAAAATCAGCCGCGGCTACCGGCTGCGCGCCAAACACGTGATCCATGCCGTCGGTCCGGTGTGGAGCGGCGGCGACAATGGCGAAGATGAATTGCTGGCCTCGTGCTATCGCACGTCGCTCGATCTTGCGGCTGCGCATCGCCTGACCTCGCTCGCCTTTCCGGCGATCTCGACCGGCGTCTATCGCTTTCCGCCGGATCGCGCCGCGCGCATTGCCGTCGGTACGGTCGCCGCCGAGCTTGCATCCCGCCCGCGCGGCAATGGTCACGTCGTGTTCTGCTGCTTCGCGCCGGAGGTGGCCGACCGCCACATCGAAGCGTTCACCGAACTCGGTATCGCCTGAGGCTGGCACTGAGTGGGGTGCAATGCAGGCCCGCGAGAATGTGGATAGATAAAATATAAGCTAGCTTATATTACGCACGGTTAGTTATTTTACCGGAGCCGGTGCGATGCCCCCGCTTTCGCAAAAACGAGAATTTGCCTTCCTTCTCAATGACGTAGCTCGCCTGCTACGAACCTATGCCAATTACCGAGCAGCGCAATTCGGCATTACCCGTGCGCAGTGGGCGGTTTTGGTCCGGGTTGACCGCGAGGAGGGGCTCAATCAATCGGAGCTCGCCGATACCCTCGACCTACAACCAATCACGCTGACACGGCTCCTCGACAAGCTCTGCGACGGCGGTTTGATCGAGCGGCGGCCGGATCCGGACGATCGCCGTGCCAAGCGGCTGTTTTTAACGCCGGCGGCGCATCCGCTGCTCGAACAGTTGCGCGTACTCGGCGAAGAGACCATGACCGACGCCCTGTCAGGCCTCGACCACGCCAGCATCGATCAGATGATCGGCGAACTCTCGGCGGTGAAGGAAAACCTGCGCCGGCTGATCCAGCAGCGCGGTGAGGGAACGACGGGAGAGCAGCGCTATGGCTGAGCCGCTGCGCAAATCCGCTCCGCCGATTCGCGACGACGAGGCGCCGCGGCCGGCAATCGCGCCGGTCGGCCCGGCAGGCGCGCGTACGCCGCGGCGAACCCCGGCGGCCGATAAATTTCGCGGCATGAAACGTCGTGACCGCGTGCGCTGGATCTTGTTCGCGCTGCTGCCGCTGGTCCTGATCATCGGCGCCATCTGGTATGTGACCGGCGGCAAGGTGATATCGACCGACGACGCCTACGTGAACGCCGAGAAGGTCGGTATCTCGACCGACGTGTCGGGCATCGTGCAGGCGGTCGATGTCAAGGACAACCAGCACGTCGACGCCGGCGCGGTCCTCTATCGGCTCGATCCGCGTCAATTCCAGATCGCACTCGATAACGCCAAGAGCAATCGGGCGCAGATCGGGTTGTCGATCGACGCGATGAAGCAGGATTATCAGCGGATGCAGAGCGACGTCGCCGCCCAACAGGCGCAAGTCGATCTCGACCAGCTCAATTACGACCGCAACGCGATGTTGCTCAAGACCGCCACCATCTCGCAGGCGGTGTTCGATCAGGCCCACTACTCGCTCGACAACGACAAGAGCAAACTCGCGGCCCTGCACCAACAGACGCAAGTGCAGCTCGCCAAACTCGGCGGCAATCCGGATATCGATACCGCCCAGCACCCGCAATATCTGCAAGCGAAAGCGCAAGTCGACGAAGCGCAGCGGCAACTCGATCACACGGTGATCACCGCGCCGTTCGCCGGCGTCGTCACCAATGTTCCATCCATTGCGCCCGGAAAATATCTCGCCGCCTCGACGACCGCCTTCTTCCTGGTCGATACCGATCATGTCTGGGTCGACGCCACGCCGAAGGAAACGGAGGTGACTTATGTCCGGGCCGGCCAGACAGCCACAGTGACCGTGGATACCTATCCGGACGACGAGTGGCACGGTGTGGTCGAGAGCGTGAGCCCGGCGGCGGCGCAGGAGTTTTCACTGCTGCCGGCGCAGAACACCAGCGGCAACTGGGTCAAGGTGGTGCAGCGCGTGCCGATGCGCGTGCGGCTCGACACCAGCGATAAAAATCTGCCGCCGCTACGCGCCGGAATGAGCGTCGAGGTTGATGTCGACACCGGCCATGCCCGCGGCCTGCCGCACTTCCTCACCGGATTGTTCGGCCGATCGCATCGGGGCCAGTGATGGACGGCGAGATTACTGCGGCCGGCGGCAGTCGCGTCTGGCTGACCGTCTGCGTGATCATGGCGACGCTGATGCAGGCGCTCGACACCACGATCGCCAACGTCGCGCTGCCCTATATGCAGGGTAGCGTCGCGGCGAGCCAGGACCAGATCGCCTGGGTGTTGACGTCGTATATTGTCGCCGCCGCGATCATGACTCCGCCTACCGGCTTTCTTGCCGGGCGCTTCGGATTGAAGCGCCTGTTCCTCGTCGCCATCACCGGGTTCACGGTCGCGTCGATGCTGTGCGGCATGGCGCAATCGCTGAATCAACTTGTGCTGTTCCGGGTCATGCAGGGCGCCTTCGGCGCCTCGCTGGTGCCGTTGTCGCAGACCGTGCTGCTCGGCAGCTACTCGCGCGAGCGCCAGGGCTTTGCCATGGCGCTGTTCGGCATCGGCGTGATGATCGGTCCGGTGCTGGGGCCGGTGCTCGGCGGCTTGCTTACGGAAAATTATAGCTGGCGCTATGTGTTCTACATCAATCTGCCGATCGGCATTATTGATCTGATCGGCATCATGATCTTTCTCCCGGACTCTCCGCGCGACGCCAAGTCGAAGCTTGACTGGTTCGGCTTCGGTACGCTCAGCATCGCCATCGGCAGCTTGCAGATCGTGCTCGACCGCGGCGAGCAACTTGACTGGTTCGGCTCCGGCGAAATCATCATCGAAACGATCGTCGCCGCGTCGGCCTTCTATCTGTTCCTGGTGCACACGTTCACGGCGAAAAATCCGTTCGTGCGGCCGGGCATGTTCCGCGACCGCAACTTTGCCGCCGGCATGTTGTTCATCGCCATCGTCGGCCTGACCTATTACGCCTCGATGGCATTGCAGCCGCCCTATCTCCAGGAGCTGATGAATTATCCGGTGGTGTCGGCCGGCCTGGTGATGGGACCGCGCGGCATCGGCACCATGATTTCCATGCTGTTCGTCGGCCGCATGGTCGGCCGCGTCGACACCCGCATCCTGGTCGTCGTCGGGTTGTCGCTGACCGCATGGTCGTTCAATCAGATGACCGGCTGGACGCCGGATATTTCGCAGGGAACCATCATCGGCGTCACCATGGTTCAGGGCTTCGGTCTTGGCTTTCTGTTCGTGCCGTTGAGCGCGGCCACGCTATCGACCTTGCCGATGGCCGCACGGGCCGAAGGCGCCGGGCTGTTCAGCCTGTCGCGCAATATGGGCTCCAGCATCGGCATTTCGGTGGTCAACAGCCTGTTGGTGCAGAATACCCAGGCCAATCATGCCGACATCGCGCAAGGCGTTACGCCGGTGAACCGCGCCTTCGAGAACCCGCTGATCGCGCACGCCTGGAATCCGCTGACCGCCGGCGGCCGCGCCGCGCTTGACGCGGTGATCACCCAGCAGGCGCAAATCATCGCCTATATCGACGACTACAAGTTTTTGATGATCGCCACTTTGGTGGTGATGCCGTTATTGTTCGTATTCAAGCGGCTGCCGCGTGGTGGCACGGCAGCCCCGGTCATCGTGCACGACTGATTATGACATGACCAAACAAAAAGGCCCGGCTCGCGCCGGGCCTGATTGATTGTCGAGCTGCGAGCTTTATTCCCCCGCGGCTGCGGCCTCGCCCGCCTCTTGCTTGCCTTCCAGGTCCTCGCCGGTCTGCTGATCGACGACCTTCATCGACAGCCGCACCTTGCCGCGGTCGTCGAAGCCGAGCAGCTTGACCTTCACCTTGTCGCCTTCCTTGACGACATCGCTGGTCTTCTGCACCCGGCGCTGCGCGAGCTGGCTGATGTGGACCAGACCGTCCTTGGCGCCGAAGAAGTTTACGAACGCGCCGAAGTCCATCACTTTGACGACGGTGCCGGTATAGATGTGGCCGACTTCCGGGTCGGACGCGATCGACTTGATCCAGTCGATCGCCGCCTTGATCGCTTCGGCATTGGCGGAAGCGACCTTTACCGAACCATCGTCTTCGATGTTGATCTTGGCGCCGGTCTTTTCGACGATTTCGCGAATGACCTTGCCGCCGGTGCCGATGACTTCCCGGATCTTGTCGGTCGGAATCTTGAACGTCTCGATGCGCGGAGCGTACTCGCCGAGTTCGCCGCGTGCGGTGTTCAGTGCCTTCGCCATCTCACCCAGGATGTGCAGGCGGCCGTCTTTGGCTTGGGCCAAAGCGACCTTCATAATCTCCTCGGTGATGCCGGCGATCTTGATGTCCATCTGCAGGGACGTGACGCCGTCCTCGGTGCCGGCGACCTTGAAGTCCATGTCGCCGAGATGATCTTCGTCGCCGAGAATGTCGGAGAGCACGGCAAAGCGCTTGTCTTCGAGGATCAACCCCATGGCGATGCCGGCAGTCGGCCGCTTGAGCGGTACGCCGGCGTCCATCAGCGCAAGCGACGAGCCGCACACCGTTGCCATCGACGACGAGCCGTTCGACTCGGTGATCTCGGAGACGAGACGGATCGTGTAGGGGAACTCCTCCTTGGACGGCAGCATCGGATGAATGGCCCGCCAGGCGAGTTTGCCATGGCCGATTTCGCGGCGGCCGGGAGCGCCCATGCGGCCGGTTTCGCCGACCGAATAAGGCGGGAAGTTGTAGTGCAGCAGGAACGTCTCTTTATAAGTTCCCTGCAGAGCATCGACGAACTGTTCGTCCTCGGAGGTGCCGAGCGTGGCGATGACCAAAGCTTGGGTCTCGCCGCGGGTAAACAGCGCCGACCCGTGGGTGCGCGGCAGCACGCCGACTTCCGCCACGATTTGCCGGACGGTTTTGACGTCGCGGCCATCGATGCGCTTGCCGGTGTCGAGAATATTCCAGCGCACGATCTTGGCTTCGAGTTCCTTGAACACCCCGGCGACGGCGGGTTTGCCGTATTTCGGCTCCGCCCCTTCCGGGAAGAAGTGTGCCATCACCTTCTGTTTGACCGCGGCGACGCCGTCCTGACGATCCTGCTTGCGCACGATCGAATAGGCTGTGCGAAGGTCCTTTTCGGCGAGGCCGAGGATTTCCTTTTCCAGCGCCGAATTGTCGTTGCCGACCAGCTCGCGCGGCTCCTTTGCGGCTTTTTCCGCGAGCTTGATGATCGCCTCGATCACCGGCTGGAAATGCCGGTGGCCGAACATCACGGCGCCGAGCATGATGTCCTCGGACAGCTCTTTGGCTTCCGATTCCACCATCATCACGGCGTCTTGGGTGCCGGCGACCACCAGATCGAGCTGACTCTCAGTCATCTCGTCGAGCGTCGGATTGAGCACGTATTCGTTGTTGACAAAACCGATCCGCGCACCGCCGATCGGCCCCATAAAGGGCGCGCCGGAAAGTGTCAGCGCCGCGGAAGCGGCGATCATCGCGACCATGTCGGGATCGTTCTCCTGGTCGTGCGAAAGCACGGTGATGATCACCTGCGTATCGCAACGCCAGCCGTCGGCGAACAGCGGGCGGATCGGGCGGTCGATCAGGCGCGAGGTCAGCGTATCCTTCTCGGTCGGACCGCGCTCGCGCTTGAAGTAGCCGCCGGGAATCCGGCCGGCAGCGTAAAATTTTTCCGTGTAATTGACGGTCAGCGGAAGAAAGTCGATGCCTTCTTTCGGCTGCTTGGCCGCGACGACGGCGGCAAGCACGCTGGTCTCGCCGTAAGTGGCAAGCACGGCGCCGTCGGCTTGACGCGCTACTCTACCGGTTTCCAGCGTTAGGCTGCGGCCACCCCAGTCAAGTTGCACTCGATGAAGATTAAACATTGCGATTGTCTCTCATGGTTTTCGCGGGTTGTGCGAAAGCCATAAGCAAGACGGCGAGACACTGATGGCGCAGCGCGGCTGCGGCCAAATCGATCAGCGTCCGGCGATCCTGCCATGGCCTTCGACCATCCCTGATGCGACGAACCTGCGGTTCGTCATGCAAATCGGCAGATTCGCTGCCGTACGTAAGCGGTCGCCTCATGCGCCGCCACGAAACGCGCGGGCGTACCCGCGCGAAACTTTTTCAACGGCGGATACCCAGCCGTTCAATCAACTCCTGGTAACGTTTCTCATTGGTACGCCGCAGATAATCGAGAATCTGCCGCCGCTGCGACACGAGCTTAAGCAGCCCGCGACGCGAGTGGTTGTCTTTGACGTGGGTTTTGAAGTGTTCGGTCAGATTGTTGATCCGCTCCGATAGGAGCGCGACCTGTACCTCGGGCGAACCCGTGTCATTGGACTTCTTGGCATACGTCTTAATGACATCCGCCTTACGCGCGGTCGTAATCGACATCGTCACCAACCTTTTTGTTTGCCGGCGCGGCCTGCCACGCCAGTCAAGTTGAAAACGCGCTTGGGGACGATCTCGCCGCGGTCGACCTCGGCAATTGCCACGAGCTGTCCGCCCGTGGAGACCTGGACCGTGCCGCGAACGACGGCTGCGTCCCGTCCACGCATCAAAACGGCTTGACCCCTATTGAGCCTTGCCGCGTCTGTCGGGCTGACGGCCAGTGCCGGGATGTCGTCCAGCGCGGTCTCAACCGGCAGTAGCATGTCGGCGAGATTTCCCTCACCGGCGGCCGCTCTATGACACAAAGATTCGAGCCGTTCCAGCGAAATCATGTCGGCCTCGGCGAACGGAGCGACCCGGCCGCGGCGGAGCGCGCAGACGTGACCCAGTGCGCCGAGCGTGCGGCCAAGGTCGCGGGCGAGCGCGCGCACATAGGTACCCTTGCCACATTCGACCGTCAGTATTGCATGGTCGGCATCCGGCATTTCGGCCAAATCGAAGCGATGGACCGTCACCGTCCGCGCGGCGATCTCCACCTTCTCGCCTTCGCGCGCGAGGTCGTAGGCCCGCTCGCCATCGATCTTAACGGCGGAAAACTGCGGTGGGACTTGCTCGATGGCGCCGACAAAGCCCGGCAGCGCGGCTTCGATGGCCGCCCGCTCGGGGCGGTTCGCGCTCACTTCGACGACGCGGCCTTCGGTGTCGTCGGTATCGCGCTCCTCGCCCCAACGCACCGTGAAGACATACGTTTTGCGGCCATCGACCACGAAGGGCACCGTCTTGGTGGCTTCGCCGAGCGCGACCGGCAGGCAGCCGGAGGCGAGCGGATCGAGCGTGCCGGCGTGACCGGCGCGCTTAGCGGCAAACAAATGCTTGATCACCGCTACCGCGTGCGTTGACGTCATGCCGACCGGCTTGTCGAGCACGACCCAGCCATGCACGTCGCGTTTCTGCTTTTTGACTTTCGCCGTCGGCGCGGCTGGCTCCGCGCCAGCCCCCGGCAGCGGTTTCGGTGGGGCAAAAACCGGTTCGGACATCAATTATCTTTCAGGTCGCGCCGCACCGCCGGCGTGCGCAACAATTTTTCGATCCGCTCCGCCTCGTCGAACCGATCATCGATGCGGAAGCGGATGTCGGGAGCGAATTTCAGGTTGATCCGGCGCGCGATCTCGCCGCGCATGAAACGCTTGTTGTTCTCCAGCGCGTCGAGCACGTTCTGCTCGTCGCGCCCGCCGAGCGGCATGATGTAGATGGTGGCGAGCCGCAGATCGGGGCTCACGCGCACTTCGGGAACGGTGATCATATGGGCCTCGATCACCGGGTCGTGGATGTCGCCGCGGGAAAGCATATCGGCGACCGCATGGCGGACAAGCTCGCCGACGCGTAACTGACGCGGCGATCCGCCGGCGGATTGATGACGTTGCTGATGACGGGCCATTTTCAGTTTCTGTTTATGTCAAACGCCGGGCTTGAACCGGGAATGACGAAGGAGAGGTGAACGTTCGAGGCTTTTAGCTCAGAGCGATCGCTGCACCGTCTCCACGCGATAACATTCGATAATGTCGCCGGCCTTCATGTCCTGGTAATTCTCGAACGCCATGCCGCATTCCTGGCCGGCGGTTACCTCGCGCGCGTCGTCCTTGAAACGCTTGAGCTGCGAGAGCTTGCCCTGATGCACGACCACACTGTCGCGGATCAGCCGCACATTGGCGCCGCGCTCGACGGTGCCGTCAGTGACCCGGCAGCCGGCGACGGTGCCGACCTTCGACACCTTGAAGATTTCGAGAATGGTCGCGTTGCCGAGCATGGTCTCGCGCAGTGTCGGCGGGAGCAGTCCCGACATCGCCTTCTTCACGTCGTCGACCAAGTTATAGATGATGTCGTAATAGCGGATCTCGATACCGCCCTGTTCGGCGGCTTCGCGCGCTTCCTTGTTGGCGCGGATGTTGAAGCCGATGACTGCGGTATTCGAAGCCTGCGCCAGCGTTATGTCGGATTCGGTGATGCCGCCGACGCCGGAAAAGATGACCCGGGCGCTGACTTCTTCGGTCGAAAGCTTTTCCAGCGCGCCGACGATGGCCTCGATCGAACCCTGCACGTCGCCCTTGATCACCAGCGGGAATTCCTTGCGACCCGAGGTCTTGAGCTGATTCATCATCTGCTCGAGCGAGCCGCGCATGCCGGTCTGCCGTGCCGCCAGGATGTCGCGCTTCTGACGGGTGCGGTAATCGGCGATCTCACGGGCGCGCGCATCGGTCTCGACCGCGGCCAGCCGATCGCTGGCTTCGGGCGTGCCGTTGAAGCCCAGGACTTCGACCGGCATTGAGGGCCCGGCCGCGACGACCGAATGTCCGGTATCGCCCACCAGCGCGCGCACGCGGCCCCATTCGGAGCCGGCCACGACGATATCGCCGGGCTTAAGGGTGCCGCGCTGAACCAGCACGGTCGCGACCGGGCCGCGGCCGCGGTCAAGCCGCGCCTCGATCACTGTGCCTTCGGCCGCACGGTTCGGGTTGGCCCTAAGTTCGAGCACTTCGGCCTGCAGCGCGATCATGTCGAGCAGCTTGTTGAGATTTGTTTTTTCCTTAGCCGAAACTTCGATTTCGAGGGTCTCGCCGCCGAGCGATTCGACCTGGATTTCATGCTGGAGCAATTCGGTCCGCACGCGCTCCGGCTTGGCGTCGGCTTTGTCGATCTTGTTAATGGCGACGATGATCGGCACCTTCGCCGCTTTGGCGTGCTGGATCGCCTCGACCGTCTGCGGCATGACACCGTCATCGGCGGCGACCACCAGCACGACGATATCGGTAACCTTGGCGCCGCGGGCGCGCATGGCCGTGAATGCGGCGTGGCCCGGCGTATCGATGAAAGTGATACGGCCGCCGGACGGCGAGGTCACCTGATAGGCGCCGATATGCTGGGTGATGCCGCCAGCTTCGCCGGCCGCAACTTCGGTCGAGCGGATGGCGTCAAGCAGCGACGTCTTGCCGTGATCGACATGGCCCATGATGGTAACGACCGGCGCGCGCGGCTGTAACGTCGCCGGATCGTCGGGGGCGTCGAACATTCCTTCCTCGACGTCGGATTCGGCGACGCGCCGCACGGCGTGGCCGAGTTCCTCGGCGATCAGTTGGGCGGTATCGGCGTCAATCGTATCGGTGATCTTCGCCATGTGACCTTGTTGCATCAGGATGCGGATCACATCGACGCCGCGCTCGGCCATACGGTTGGCCAAGTCCTGGATGGTGATCGTTTCCGGAATGATCACTTCGCGCGCGATCTTTTCCTTCGGCTCGTTGTCGCGGTGGCCGGAAATACGTTGCACGCGGCGGCGGAACGACGCCACCGAGCGCTCGCGGATATCGTCGGCGGAAAGGGCGGTGACGACGGTGAGCCGGCCGCGGCGCTTTTCGGCGGTGACGCGCGGCGTCTTGGGCGGCGGAGCCGGTCGCACCGCCGCGCCGCCGGCGCCGCGCCGCGGCCGCGGCGCTTCGTCCTCGTCGGCTTCGGCCGCCTGACGGCCGCCGGACTTGGTCGTCGTCGTGTCGGCGCCGAACCGCTTTTTGGCAACTTCGTCGGCTTTGCGCTTGGTTTCCTCGTCGTGCTTGCGACGGCTTTCTTCATTGACCTTGCGCGCTTCGGCCGCCGCGCGTTCGGTGCGCTCGATGTCTTCGCGGCTCTGACGGATGCGGGCTTCTTCCTCGGCGATCTTGCGCTCTTCCGCCTCACGCAGACGGGCATCGGCGAGCGCGTGCGCACGCGCGCTGCGCTCCTCCTCGGTCAGCGTACGCAGAATAACGCCCGAGGCTTTCGGAGCAGCCGGCGCGGGGGAGGGAGCGGGTGCAGGAGCAGGGGCCGCAGCGGCGCGCTTCGGCGCCGGCCGTTCAACCGGGGCTACCGGTTCCGGTTTGGTCTCGCCCCCAGTGCGGCGTTTGACCTTTTCGACCACAACGGCCTTGCTGCGGCCGTGGCTGAAGCTCTGGCGCACGACGCCCTGCTCGACGCTGCCCCGCTTAAGGGTCAGCGTTTTGGCGCCTGCACGCAGCTTTTCGCCGGTATTTTTGGTCGTCTCAGTCATTCGCTTCCATTTCTATCGGTTACGCAGTCACTGTCCCCGCCGGGGTTTGAATTCGGCGCCGCTACGACGGCCTCGGGATGCTGATCGCCGGTCCGAAACCGTTCCAGGCGCCGACATCGGGCCAAAAAGGTTTCGCTGGCAGGGCCGGCGAGCAGGGCTGCATGTACCACATTTGGGCGGTTCAATGCCAAATCCAATTGGGCCGAGGTTAGAAATCCGACTACCAAAGCGGGTGCTTCATCCTGCTGCCGGCGCCACGCGGCTGCGAGCTTCCGCATCCCCTGCGGGGAAGCTTCGGAGGCATGCAGAAACGCCAGAACCTGGCCGTCCGAGAACGCGGTTTCGGCCCGGGTGAAGCCTGCGGCGACCAAGCCGGCCTTGCCGGCGATGGCCAAGGCGTCGAGGACGGAGCGCAACAGCAATTGCTCGATACGCTCGACGAAGTCGGACGGCAGGCGCACCTCCCGCTTGAACCCGCGCGCGAAAACTTTGCGCTTGATCGCTTCTCCCAGTGCCTCGCGCGTGGCCGTCACCCAGATGCCGCGTCCCGGCAGCTTGCTTTTGAGGTCGGCCACCACCTCGCCACTCGGCCCGATGACGAACCGGATCATTTCCGAGACCGGTTGCACCGTGCGGGTGACCGCGCATAACCGCTCGCGTTCGCGGCCGTGCGGTCCGCGATCGGTTTCTTCTGCCGGCGCCCCTTCCGCTTGGGCGATCATGCGATGCGCGCGCTCCGTTAAGCCTGCGCCTCGGGAGCGGCCGCTTCGGCGTTATCCGGCGGCGGCGGTGGAGCGAGATCGGCTTCGCTGACCCAGCCGGCTTTGAGCCGCGCCTGCATGACCAATGCCTCGGCTTCTTCGCGCGAAATTTCGAAGCCGTCGAGAATACCGGCTTCGCGCACAGTCTCGCCGTCCTTGCGGTCGGTCCAGCCGACGAGGTCGTCGGTAGCGCAACCGGCGAGGTCCTCAACTGTCTTGATGCCATTCTCGCCGAAGCGGACCAACATCACGGTGGTGACGCCGGGCACTTCTTTGAGTTCGTCGGCGACGCCGAGCTCTGTGCGTTTGGCGTCGAGCTCGGCTTCGATCTTGGCGAGATATTCCTGTGCGCGGGCTTGCAACTCGCCGGCGGTGTCGTCGTCGAAGCCCTCGATGCCGGCAATCTCCTTGGTGTCGACGAACGCAAGCTCCTCGACCGAGGTGAAACCCTCGGAGGCGAGCAACTGCCCGATCACCTCATCGACGTTGAGCGCGTCGATGAACATACGGGTGCGGTTCTCAAACTCCGCCTGGCGGCGTTCGGACTCTTCCTGCTCGGTGAGAATGTCGATGTCCCAGCCGGTCAGTTGCGAAGCGAGCCGCACATTCTGCCCGCGCCGTCCGATGGCGAGCGACAGCTGCTGGTCGGGCACCACGACTTCGATGCGTTCGCGTTCCTCGTCGAGCACCACCTTGGCGACTTCGGCCGGCGCGAGTGCGTTGACGACGAAAGTGGCGATGTCCTGCGACCACGGAATAATGTCGATTTTCTCGCCTTGCAGCTCATTGACCACCGCCTGCACGCGCGATCCGCGCATGCCGACGCAGGCACCGACCGGATCGACCGAAGAATCGCGCGACACCACCGCGATCTTGGCACGCGAGCCGGGATCGCGCGCGACCGCCTTGACCTCGACGATGCCGTCGTAGATTTCCGGCACTTCCTGCGCAAATAATTTCGACATGAAGTGCGGGTGCGTGCGCGACAGGAAGATCTGCGGTCCGCGCTGCTCGCGGCGCACGTCGTAGATGTAGGCGCGGAGGCGGTCGCCATTGCGAAACACCTCGCGCGGCAACATTTCATCGCGCCGCACAATCGCCTCGCCGCGGCCGAGATCGACAACGACGTTGCCATACTCGACGCGCTTGACGATGCCGTTGACGATGTCGCTGATGCGATCCTTGTATTCTTCATATTGGCGGTCGCGCTCGGCCTCGCGGACTTTCTGCACGATCACCTGCTTGGCCGATTGCGCGGCGATGCGGCCGTATTCGAGCGGTGGCAGCTTGTCGGCGATGGTGTCGCCGACCTGCGCCGCCGGGTGATGCAGCCGCGCTTCTTCAAGCGTGATCTGCGAAGAGGGATTCTCCACCGCTTCGACCACCAGCATATGGCGCGACAGATGCAGTTCGCCGCTTTTCGGATCGATCTCGGCACGGACTTCGGTTTCGCTGCCGTAGCGCGAACGCGCGGCTTTGGCGATCGCATCTTCCATCGCGCCGAGCACGATCTTGCGGTCAATCGCCTTTTCGCGGGCGACCGCATCCGCGATCTGCAGCAATTCGAGTTTGTTGGCGCTTACCGTCGCCATGATTCAGTCTCCCTTGCCTTGGTTCGCGCGCCGGTCTTGCACCGACGCGGCATTCGCTTGCTGTATTTGCCGCTGGCCATGTTTGCTCCGGCGCAGCGATTGAGAAATGAGTTCGTCGGTCAGGACCAGTCGGGCTTCCGCGATATCGTTGATCGGCAACGAAATTTCGCCGACCGGCTCTTCGGCGCAAAACCGGACGCATTCGCCTTCGGTGCCGACCAGCGCGCCGTGGAAGCGCTTGCGGCCGTCGAGCGAAACGGTCATTTCGATCTTGGCGGCATGACCGGCATAACGCTCGAAGTCCGAGCGGCGCACCAGCGGCCGATCGATGCCCGGCGACGAGATTTCCAGCCGATACGCGCTTTCGATCGGATCGGCGAGATCGAGCACCGGCGAAAGCGCCCGCGAGGCGGCCTCGCAATCCTCGATCGCCAAGCCGCCGTCGGGACGCTCGGCCATGATCTGCACGGTGCAGCCCTCGGCGCCGGAAACGCGCACCCGTACCAGCCGGTAGCCGAGCTGTAACAGCACCGGCTCGGCGAGCGCGGCGACGCGCGCCGCCCGCCCCGGCTCTATGATGAGCCGCGGTTCGTCGGCAAAGGCAGTCGGCCTATCGTCCATGCGGATGCGTTCGTTCTTTTGCACTAAGTCCGGTGCACTGTGTCCGGCAGCAAACCGTCGGGGCCTCAGGTAACAAATCAGGGCCTCAGGTAACAAAAAAGAGCGGGTCCCAGGGGAACCCACTCTCAAAACCGTTCGGTTATGAGGTATCCATGACGGACGCGACGAATATAGCGTGTCCGCAGCGGCTTGCAAGGGCGGTACCGGGAGGTTCAGGGATCGGTAATCAGTAATCGGTAATTAAGCCGGCAGGGTATTCCTGATTATCGATCACCGACCACCAATGCCTGCATGGGTGCCACCCCCCTTTCGTTGATCCCCGAGCTTGAAGACGTGGTGCAGCGCGGCTCCCGCGCCAAGCGCGTCGAAACGCTGCGACGCGTCACGACGCTGTTTCTCGACGGCGCCGACCGCTACAGCAACGAGCACGTCGAGCTGTTCGACGAGGTATTCGTGTTGCTGATCGAGGAGATCGAAAACCAGGCCCGGGCCGAGCTCTCGAGCCATCTGGCGCCGGTGAAGAACGCGCCGGTCAAGGTTTTGCGCAAACTCGCCAAGGACGATGACATCGCGGTTGCCGGGCCGGTGCTCAAGCTCGCCGCGCGACTCGATGAAGCCGACCTCGTCGAGGTCGCCAACACCAAGGGCCAGGCGCATCTGCATGCCATCTCGACACGGCAAGTGCTGGGCGAGGCGGTGACCGATGTATTGGTGAGCCGCGGCAATCGCGACGTCGCCCGGCGGGTCGCCGACAACCGGGGCGCCCGCATTTCGGAAAAGGGATTCTATCGGCTGGTCAAACGCGCGGAGGAGGACGGCATCCTGGCCGAGAAGGTCGGGCTGCGGTCGGATATTCCGGCGCCGATCTTTCGCGACTTGCTGACCAAAGCGACCGCGGTCGTGCACCGCCGGCTGATTGCCTTGGCGACGCCGGAGGTGCGGGCGGCGATTTGCGACGTGCTGGCGAAGGTCTCCGAAGAAGTCGGCGCCCGTGTCGGCCCACGCGATTACCGCGCCGCTCAGCGCGTCGTGCTGGGGCTGGATTTAGCGAAAAAACTGGATGAGACGACGCTCGCCGCGTTCTGCAGCGAAGGCAAATATGAAGAAACGGTGGTGACGCTGGCGACACTCGCCAAGGTACCGCTCAAGATCGCCGACCGCCTGATGGACGGCGATCGTCCCGATCCGATCCTGATCTTGTGCAAGGCCGCCGGTCTTGGCTGGCCGGTGGTGAAAGCCGTCATCCTTGCGCGCCCGGTCGGTTCCGGCACCTCGACCCAAGGGCTCGATAACGCCTTTGCCAATTACGGCCGGCTGTCAGCATCCACCGCCCAGCGCGTGGTCCGTTTCTGGCAGCGACAGGACGCTTAACAAAGCCAGACGCTTAACAAAGCCAGACGCTTAACAAGCCACTTTACACGTGCCGCGGCGATTACAGCCGGCGGAAAGTCAGAAAACACGGCGGACGTTGCGCGCGCGCCGCCTTGGCGTGATAGCGCGTGGTGGTGAAATCGGCCCACGGCCGGCGCCAGTCATCGGCGCATTGCGCGGTCCAGTCGAAATCGCGCGCGCGAACGAAACGTTGCAGCGTCCACGACGCATAGTCGGCGATATCGGTGACGAAGCGAAGTTCGCCGTCGCGTCGCAAAATTCGGGTGAACTCGACGACCGTGGCGTCTTGCACAAAGCGGCGCTTCCAGTGCCGCCGTTTCGGCCATGGATCGGGATGGAGCAGGTCGATGCGTGACAGCGATGCATCCGGCAGCCAGGCGACCAGCGGCGTGGCATCGTCGAAGTGGAGGCGGATGTTCCGCAAGCCAAGCTCGTCGATTGCCGCAAGCGCCTTTGCCATGCCGTTGACAAAGGGCTCGATGCCGACGAAGCCGGTGTCCGGCTTCGCTTTCGCCTGCGCGATCAAATTCTCGCCGCCGCCGAAGCCGATCTCGAGCTGCACCTCGCGGACCGGGACGGGAAATAGCGCAGCCAATTCGACGGGAGCCGGCCGGCCGAGGTCGATCGCAAGCTGCGGCAGCAAGCTGTCAATAAGATCCGCCTGCCGCTTGCGCAGCTTGTGGCCTTTGCGCCGTCCAAAAAATGCGCGTGCTTGATTCAGTCAGTGATCCATCGCCAAGGGCGGCGCGAAAGCCGCACGACGCCAGCGTATCGTTAATGCGCGGTATCGGGCGAGGGATTTTGCATCGCCTTGTCGTGTTTCTTGGCTTTGTGGTGGCCAACGATGCAACCGGCGGCCGCGCCGAGCAGCGCATGATGTCCGGCATAGTGACCGGCGACGCCGCCGACCACCGCGCCCTTGATGCAGCCCTTAGCGTCGGCCGGCGCGGCGGCGCCTGCGAACGCCAGCGCGAGCAAGCAAAACGCGACGATCGATTTCATTTCGGAACCTCTCCGGCACGTCCAGCCCAGCTGCGAACCGGGCGGATACGGAGAGCTAGATCTGTGGTCGCCGAAAGCTCAGCGCAAGCTGCGCTTAAGCTGGTCGGCGAGATCGGTTCGCTCCCAGGAGAAGCCGCCGTCTTTTTCCGGCGCGCGGCCGAAATGGCCGTAAGCCGAGGTGCGCCGATAAATCGGCCGATTGAGCTCGAGCGTCCGGCGGATGTTGGTCGGCGTTAGACGGAACAGCTCGGGGAGAACCTTCTCAAGCTTCTTTTCTTCGACCTTGCCAGTGCCGTGGGTGTCGACCAGGACCGACATCGGATCGGCGACGCCGATGGCGTAAGCGACCTGAATGGTGCAGCGATCCGCAAGGCCGGCGGCGACCACATTCTTGGCCAGGTAGCGCGCGGCATAGGCCGCTGAGCGGTCGACCTTGGTGGGATCTTTGCCCGAGAAAGCGCCGCCGCCGTGTGGCGCGTAGCCGCCGTAGGTATCGACAATGATCTTGCGGCCGGTCAGGCCGCAATCGCCGTCCGGGCCGCCGACGACGAAATTGCCGGTCGGGTTGACTAAAAAGTCGGACGGCCGTTGCGGCATCCAGCCCTTCGGCAGCGCCGATTCCACGGCCGACGCGATCATGTCCTTGACGATGCCCGGCGTATACTTTTTGGCGTTGCGGTTTTTCTCGTTGTGCTGGGTGGAGACCACGACCTTGGTGCAGCCGATCGGCTTGCCGTTGACGTACCGAACGGTGACCTGACTTTTGGCGTCAGGCTGCAGATCGAATAACTGCCCAGAGCGGCGCTTGTCCGCAAGCACTTTCAGGATCTTGTGGGCGAAGTAGATCGGCGCCGGCATGAACGAATTCTTCTCATAGACCTCGCTCTCGGTGCAGGCGAAGCCGAACATCATGCCCTGGTCACCGGCGCCTTCTTCCTCGCCATGCTTTTTCTTTTTGGCGTCGACTCCCATGGCGATATCCGGCGACTGGCCGTGCAGCAGCACTTCGACGTCGGCGCCGTGATATGAGAAGCCGTCCTGATCGTAGCCGATGTCTTTGACGACATCGCGCGCGATCTGGGCGATTAGCTCGCGGTCAACGACGGCCTTGGTGCCGATCTTGCGGAACAGTTGGCCGCGACCTTCGCCGGCGACGACGATTTTGTTGGTCGTGCACAGCGTTTCGCAGCCGAGCCGGGTGTTCACAAGGCTTTGCTCGGCGATGCCAAGCTCAACGTCCTTGGTGATGAAAGCGTCAAGAATGGCGTCGGAAATTTGATCGCAAACTTTATCCGGATGGCCTTCCGACACGGACTCACTGGTGAACAGATAATTGGCGTGCGGCACTGCAAAACACTCCCCTCACTAGGCGCGGCCCGATCTCTTGAGCGATGAGTCGATCTTGCCGGCTTGAAAAGCTAAAGCCCCCGGCGGGTTCCGCCGTCGATTGCTTATAGCAGGTTGTTGCAGCGCCGCTTCGCGCGGTCAAGATGTGGGCTTAAGCGTGGGCGAAAGTGGGAAATTTCAAGCAACAACCGCGTCGGCTTGCTCAATGCTTTTCGTTCAACGCGATTTGCTCGACGAGATCAACAATGCGGCGGCGTAGCTTGGAGTCGCCGATGCGCATGAAAGCTTTGGTGAGCGCCAGGCCATCCGAAGTCGCCAGAAAATCGGCGACGTAGGCGGGCGACGGCGCCTCGGCCATACCTTCTGGGCGCACAGCGCCGCCGACGTTCGGCGCGCCTTCGAAAAAGAACTCCACCGGCACTTGCAGAATGTTGGAAATCTGCTGCAACCGGCTGGCGCCGATACGATTGGTTCCTTTTTCGTATTTCTGAACCTGCTGGAAGGTCAGGCCGAGGCTGTTGCCGAGCTTTTCCTGGCTCATCCCGAGCATCATGCGGCGCATGCGAACGCGACTCCCGACATGCTTGTCGATCGGATTCGGCGCCTTCTTGGCAATCATATCGCCCAGCCTCCTGATATCTCTATTTACCGTAATAACTTCCCACATCAAATCTGTCGCGGCGAAATACTGGCTCGGCTGCTGTTTCCGCGCGATCTTTCCACATTAGACCAAAGGCGGATACTCGTGAGTATAATATTCCCGAGTATCTGCGAGAGCATTTTTATGCGCGGGATAGTTGAATGCGACAGGTACTCTACATCTAAGGGTCGATATCACACGCCTAGACACCCGTCCCCCGCATGGTTTTACCGCTCGAATTTAGGCTAAACTTTTACTGTCCGATCGCCGCTAAATTTTCGCGATCTTCGGCCGCAGCCGGCGCCGGATAATCGCCAATAGCGTCAGCGCGACAATCATGGCCGCAGGCACATCGCCGACGCGCGCATAGATCGGCGCGCCGATCGGTCGTGGCAGCGATGAATCCACCACGCCCTCGGTCCCGAGCGGCAGCGAATTGACGATCCTGCCCACCGGATCGACAACGGCGGAAATTCCGGTATTGGCAGCGCGAACCAACGGCAAGCCTACTTCGATCGCGCGCACGCGCGCCTGCTGAAAGTGTTGATACGGGCCGCTCGAAATGCCGAACCAGCCGTCGTTGGTGACATTGATGATCCAGGCCGGCCGGCGGCCGGGCGGCATCACCTCGCCAGGAAAAATAATCTCGTAGCAAATCAGCGGCAACGCGAGCGGCGCGCCGGGTATGGCGAGCGAACGGCGGCGATCGCCGGCGAGGAAGCCGCCGCGCTGCTTGGTGAGCGCTTGCAGCCCGAGCCCCTCAAGCAAGTGCTGGAACGGCAGATATTCGCCGAACGGTACCAGATGCACTTTGTCGTACAACGAAACGATAGAGCCGTCGTGATCGATGACGTAGATCGAATTGTAAGCGGCTGGATCGGTTGGATTGACCGGCTCGGCCAGGCGAACGGCTCCGGTGATCAGCACGGTGCCGTCGTGCAACAGCTGCGCGATTTGCGCCAGCGCGTCGGGCTCGCGGGTCAGGAAAAACGGAAAGGCTGATTCCGGCCAGATCAAATGCGTCGCATCGCGCACACCGAGCGACTGCGGCCCAGAGGCGCGGTTGGAAAGCGCGAGATAGCGATCGAGAACTTGTTGCTTGGCCGCGTAGTTGAATCGCACGTCCTGCTGCAGGTTCGGCTGCATGATGCGCAGATGAACCTTGTCAACAAACCGCGTCGGAGTGCCGGAAAGCCGCAAGGCGCCAAAGGCGCCGAGCCCGGCAAGTACGGCAATGCTGAGCGCGAGCGGCAGCCACGGCAACCGGGTTTCCGAGCGATCGTCGGTGAGCGTCGCCGGACTGGCGAACACAGCGACCGCGATGAAGGTCAGGCCCCAGATGCCGATGACCGACGCGGTTTGCGCCAGCGCCAGCGGCGAAGTGAGCGCGTAGCCGAGCGCATTCCACGGAAAGCCGGTGAGGATGTGACCGCGCAGCCATTCGGTCACCGTCAACGCTGCCGCCAGAGCGAGGATCCGCATGGCTCCGCGCATCCAGATCAGCCGCGCCAGCGCCGCGCCAAGGCCGAAAAAGAGTCCAAGCCCGGCCGGCAGTCCGATCACCGCAAACGGCAGCAGCCAGCCGAAAGTCGGCGCATCGACCAGAAAAGCAAAGCCGATCCAGTACAGTCCGGCCAGGAAATAGCCGAAGCCGAACCACCAGCCGACGGTCGCGGCGCCGGTCATGCCGCGCCAACGGCCGCTGCCGCTGCCGGCGCTGTCGATCAGCCAGACCAGGACCGGAAAAGTCAGAAACAACGCCGGCCAAAAATTGATCGGCGCCATGGCCAGCGCCGACAGCACGCCGGCGATGAACGCGATGAGCCAGCGCCGCCAACCGAAAGACAGGACGATAGCGTGAATGAGCGCCGTCGGCTTCACGGCAGCGGCTGAGCGTTTGGATTTGCCCGCGGCGTTTCCTCGCGCGCCGGCGTCGGGCGCGCTGCCGCCGGACGGACCAGCGCCGGCTCCTGCGGCGTGCCTGGGCGGCGGTCTTTGCGGTGATAGATCTTCACGCGTTTCACCCGGCGCGGATCGGCGTCGAGCACTTCCGCTTCGAAGACGCCGGGGCCCGGCACCAGCTCGCCGCGTACCGGGACGTGCCCGGCGCGCATCACCAGATAGCCGCCGAGCGTATCGACCTCCTGCGCGGCGCCGCCGACATCAAATTCATCACCGATCACCGCGCGCACATCGTCGAGGCTGGCGCGGCCGATGGCGAGGAACGAACCGTCATTTTGGCGGGTCACCATCGCCTTCTCGTCCTCGTCATGCTCGTCGGCGATGTCGCCGACGATCAACTCAACCAGGTCTTCGATCGAGACGAGGCCGTCGCTTCCGCCGTATTCGTCGATGATGAGGGCGAGGTGAATGCGCGTCGCCTGCATCTTGGCGAGCAGATCGAGCGCCGGCATGGACGGCGGCGCGTAGAGCAATTCGCGGATGATGTTAGCCGCCCCGAGCGGCATCGACAGATCGATCTTGGCAAAATCGAGATCGGCCGCCGGCAACCTCTTGACGACCAACGACGTCGGATCGATCGCCGCCCGCGCCGCCATGAACGCGACCAGATCGCGGATATGAACCATGCCGGCCGGATCGTCGAGCGTGTCGTTGTAGACGACGAGGCGCGAGTGGCCGGCGCCGGCGAACACCATGGTCAGTTCACCGAGCGTGATTTCCTGGTGCACGGCGACGATGTCGGCGCGCGGCACCATGATGCTGGCGATCCGGCACTCGCGCAGGCCGAGAATGTTCTTGAGCATCGCCGCTTCGGCCGGCGAAAAACCCGATTCCGGCTGCTCGGCGGTGAGCACGAACTCGAGGTCGGCGCGCGTGGCCGCGACCTTCCAGCCGAACAGGATGCGCATGACGCGCGCGAACCACCCCTCCTGTAATCCTTCCTGCAATCCCTCTTGCAATCCCTTCTGCAATTCGCCGCGTTGCGGCAGCACCATGGGAAGACCGTGCGGGTCGGTCTCCTGCTGCTCACCGGGTTTGGATGCTTGCGTCACGTTTGCCGGCATTCTCAGGAGCGATAAGGGTCGGGAATGGCAAGCCGCCGGAGAATGTTCCGTTCCGTCCGTTCCATCGCTTCAGCGTCTTTCCTGCGCTCGTGATCGTAGCCCAATAAGTGCAGGTATCCGTGCACGGCAAGGTGGGCGACATGATGAGCGAACGGTTTTTTCTCGTCGCGAGCTTCCCGGGCGATGGTTTCGTAAGCGAGCACGATGTCACCGATCAGCGGAGTTTCCGCGCTGCCGCGAGTGGTCGGGAATGACAGCACATTCGTTGCTGCATCGATTCCACGCCAGGCGCGGTTGAGCAGACGGATCGCCGAATCATCGGTCAGCACGATAGCAAGCTCTGCGTGCGGTGTTGACAGCGTTGCGGCGGCCTTGGCGACGGCCCGCCTTACCGCCGGCCGGGCGCCACGCGCCTTTTTCCAGAGGCCGGATTCCACCAGCACATCGATGGTCGGCGCCGCACTTGTCCTGCCGGACCTCTGCGCCATCAGGGCCGCTCGCGTTTTGCCGCTGCCGCCTTGTCATAAGCCTCGACGATGCGTGCGACGAGCTCGTGTCGGATCACATCGGCGGCGCTAAACGTGACGTGCGCAATTCCTTCAATGCCTTGCAGGAGCCGCACCGCTTCGGCCAGGCCGGAAGTCTGACCGGACGGCAGATCGACTTGGCTCGGATCGCCGGTCACCACCATGCGGCTATTTTCGCCCAATCGGGTCAGCAGCATCTTCATCTGCACGGCGGTGGTGTTCTGCGCCTCGTCGAGGATGACGGCGGCATGCGACAGCGTCCGGCCGCGCATGAAAGCCAGCGGCGCGATCTCGATTTCTCCGGTCTGCAAAGCGCGCTCAACGATGCGTGAATCCATCAAATCGTAAAGCGCGTCGTAAATGGGGCGCAGATACGGATCGACCTTTTCGCGCATGTCGCCGGGCAGAAAGCCGAGCCGCTCGCCGGCTTCGACCGCCGGACGGGAGAGCACGATGCGGTCGACTTCCTTGCGTTCGAACAATTGAATGGCTTGCGCGACCGCGAGCCAGGTCTTGCCGGTGCCGGCCGGGCCGGTCGAGAACACCAGCGCATGGCGTTTCAGCGCGCGGATGTAGGCGTCTTGCGCCGGCGTGCGTGCGCGCACGCGCCGCTTGCGCAAATTGATCTCCTCGAAGTTTTCATTGCCCGCCGCCGGATCGAAGTCGAACAACGAACCTTGCGAAATAGCAAGCCGGATCGTGCCATCGACGTCACCCTGCACCAATTCGTCGCCGTGCTTGAGCCGGTCATAAAGACTCTCCAGCACGCGGCGCGCCTGTTCGCAGGCGGCGCGGGATCCTTCCAGCGTGACGTGGTTGCCGCGCGAGGTGGCAGCGATGCCGAGACGGCGCTCGATCAATGCGAGGTTTTGGTCGTATTGCCCGAACAGCGCCGAAGCGAGGCGATTGTCGTCGAAGGATAGAGCGATCTGGACGCTGTCATTCGGCGCGACGATCGATCCGGCGTCTGTCATTCGCATTCAGGCTCCTGTGCCGGCGTGCGCCGGCACGTGTGAAGTGTCTTGGGAAGAACTTTGCGTCAGCGCGCCGAACAGGCTGTTGCGGGCCATGTCGGTAACGGTGACGTCGGCGATTGCGCCGAGCAGCGACGCCGGGGCGTCGATTTGCACCAGCTGGAGATAGGGCGAGCGGCCGACGATCTGGCCGGCGCGGCGGGCGGGCCGTTCGAACAGCACCGGTAGGGTGCGGCCCAGAAAACCGCGATTGAATGTCGTCTGGCTGCGGTCGACCGCTTGTTGCAGTTGATGAAGACGTTCGGATTTCACAACCTCGTCGACCTGTTCGTCGATGTCGGCGCCCGGCGTTCCCGGCCGCGGCGAATATTTGAACAAATATGCGCCGGCATAACCGACATCGCCGACCAGGCGGAGCGTCTCGGCGAAGTCGACATCGGTCTCGCCGGGGAAGCCGACGATGAAATCCGACGTCAGCGCCAAATCGGGACGCGCCGCGCGCAGCCGGGCGACCAAGTCGAGGTAGTCGGCGCAGCTATGGCGGCGGTTCATGGCGGCGAGAATGCGGTCGGAGCCCGATTGCACCGGCAAATGCAATTGCGGCATCAGCGCCGGCAAATCGCGATGCGCCGCAATCAGGTCGTCGGCCATGTCGAGCGGGTGGCTGGTGGTGTAGCGGAGCCGCTCGACGCCGCGCATGTCTGCCAGCCGTTCGAACAACCGCGCCAGCGACCACGGCCGGCCGTCGGGGCCGGCGCCGTGATAAGCGTTGACGTTCTGGCCGATCAGCGTGATTTCGCGCACGCCGGCGGCGGCAAGCCGCTCGACCTCGGCGGCGATCTTTTCGGCCGGGCGTGAGGTTTCCGCGCCGCGCGTATACGGCACGACGCAAAACGAGCAAAACTTGTCGCAACCTTCCTGCACGGTGACGAAGGCGGTGACGCCGCGCGCGCGAATGGCGGCGGCGCTCGGCGCAGCGAGATGATCGAATTTGTCGTCGACCGGAAATTCGGTATCGACCAGCGGACCGTTGCGGCTCGTGCGAACGATGAGCTCGGGCAGGCGGTGATAATTCTGCGACCCGACCACGAGGTCGACCGCCGGCGCGCGGCGGATGATCTCGCCGCCCTCGGCTTGCGCCACGCAGCCGGCCACCGCGATCAGCACGTCACGGCCGGCTTCGGCCGCCGCCTCCTTCAGGCGGCGCATGCGGCCAAGCTCGGAATAGACCTTGTCCTCAGCCTTCTCGCGGATGTGGCAGGTATTGAGAATAATGAGATCGGCGTCCTCGGCGGTGGCGGTTTCCGCATAACCTTCCGGTGCCAACGTGTCGGCCATACGCCGCGAATCGTAGACGTTCATCTGGCAGCCGAACGATTTCACGAAAAGCTTGCGCGACCCTGTCATCCTGCCTCGAATCTTCGACCTCCTTGGCCCCCGGCCCATCTTACCTTTTTTGTTTCGGCCCGTCAGCCGAGGTCGCGGCGGAGCGTCAGCGCCGTCGCGCCACCGTCATAATAGCCGGGCCGGCGTCCGACCTCGTAGAAACCGGCCCGCCGGTAGAGCCGCGCGGCCGGCGCATTGTATTCGGCGACTTCCAGGAACACGGTGCGCGCGCCGACGCCGGCGAGGCGTCGCAAGTGCAAATCGAGGAGCGGCCGGGCAAAACCGCGTCCGCGCCACGACGGCGCGATCGCGACCGACAGGATTTCGGCTTCGCCTGCGGTCGTGCGCGACATAATGAAGCCGGTGAGGTTGTGGCCGACAGCGGCGCGATGCGTGACAACGTTACGCTCACCGATCAACTGGCGGAATTCGTCCTCGCTCCAGCCGCGCTGAAATGATGCGGCGTGGATCGCGGCGATGGTGGCAGCGTCGCCGCCGCGCGCTTCCGTGATCGCTGGCTCACCGCGGCTCAACAGGCGGGCGACGAAGTTCATCATCGGCGTGGTAGTTGGGCGGCGTTTTGCGGCTGCGCGTCAGGCGCGCGCAAATATTGCGGCTTCGGCGGCGATTGGCCTTCCGGCAGGACCGCACCAACCCGCGCGACCCAAGCGATATCCGGAGCCGGTCGCGGATCGACCAGCGTCGGCGCAGCATCCGCATCGGTGAGTGCGGCGGCAATTGCTTGCG
>Ga0307373_10001175_pt1 | contig 49346 bp, 52 predicted proteins | sample OX2MG_FD_202534 | JGI IMG/M metagenome (GOLD analysis project Ga0307373, IMG submission 202534) | Soil microbial communities from Risofladan, Vaasa, Finland - OX-2 | ecosystem: Environmental > Terrestrial > Soil > Coastal area > Acid sulfate soil | place: Finland: Risofladan, Vaasa | collected...
TCCGGATCCCCTGGTGGAACGCGATCTGGCGGCTGCGCCCGGCCGGCCGGCTCGTGCGCTTCGTCGCGGTGATCCATCCGACGCGAGGCTCCTGCCTGCTGATGTGCACAGACACTTCCTTGGCGGCTCCTTGGCGGCCGTCGAGATCATTCGCCTCTACGGCCTGCGCTTCAAGAGCGAGCCTACGTTCAAGCAGGCGGTGCGGCTGATCGGCTCGTTCAGCGACCACTTCCGGATGTCCGACATGAAGCCGCTGCGCCGCCGCAGCGGCAACCAGCACCTCCATCGTGCGTCGCCGGACTAGCGCGACGCCGTCAGGCGCAAGCTGCACGCCTATCACGTTTTCATCCAGGCGGCCGTCGTCTGTCAGGGACTGCTTCAGTACCTGGCTGTCGCGTTCCCGCAGCGCGTCTGGGCCTCCTTCGGCTCCTGGCTGCGCACCATCCGGCCCGGCATCCCGCCGTCGGAGCTGGTCGTGGCCAATGCTCTGCGCCACAGTATGCCGGAATTTCTCCTGAATTCCGCCTCAGGCAACAGCTTCGCGAATTTCGTCATCGAACGGCAGGACAGCGATCATATGCAGGCGTTCCGGCTCGCGTCCTGAGCCGGGATTGGGGCAGAACTCCGGACTTGCGAGTACGTATAGAAGATCGCGGAAATATCTAGGGTTTTCACCGGACACTAGTGAAATATCATATCAAACACCATGCCGCAATCGGCCCCTGATCGATCGCCCTTGGGCTGGCGAGCCCAGAACCTGGAATGTTCACAAAGGGTCGGCAGGCGACGCGCAAATCTTGACCCTCTCCGCTGCCCCGCCGCATCGCCAACAGCCGGCGCCCGGTGCCATGATGCGCCCGTCATGGCCGATGCACCGCCCACCGTCACGCCCGACACCGCACCGGCCGCCGCCGTGGTGCTCGACCGCCTTACGCGCCGTTTCGGCGACGTCGCCGCGGTGGACGAGGTCAGCTTCAGTGTCGCCACCGGTGAGGCATTCGGTCTGATCGGCGCCAACGGCGCCGGCAAGAGCACGATCATCAGGATGCTGACCACGCTGCTGCCGGTCACCGCCGGCTCCGCCACGGTCGCCGGCTACGACATCGCGCGCCAGCCGGGCGAGGTGCGCCGCCACATCGGCTACGTGCCGCAGCTCCTCTCCGCCGATGGCGCCCTCACCGCCTGGGAGAACCTGCTGCTCTCGGCCCGGCTCTACGGCGTGCCGCGGCGCGAGGTGCGCGAACGCATCGAGTGCGCGCTTGTCGCCATGGAGCTGGCGCCGTTCGCGCATCGCCTGGTGCAGGGCTTCTCCGGCGGCATGATCCGCCGCCTGGAGATCGCCCAGAGCATGTTGCACTGCCCGGCGGTGCTGTTCATGGACGAGCCGACGGTCGGGCTGGATCCGGTCGCCCGCCGCGCCGTGCTGGACCATGTCGCCGGCCTGCGCCGGAGCTTCGGCACCACCGTGGTGGTGACCAGCCATTACATGGAAGAGGTCGAGGAACTCTGCGACCGCATCGCCATGCTGAGCCATGGGCGGCTGGTCGCGCTGGACACCCCGGCGGCGCTGAAGGCTCGCATCGGGCCGCGCGCCACGCTCGATGACGTGTTCGCCGCGTTCGCCGGCGCCGAAACCGAGGGGGAGGAAGCCGGCGGCTTCAGCGACACCCGCCGCTCGCGCACCGCCGCGCGCCGCCGTGGGTGACAGCGGAACGCGCGGGCCGGCTGCCTATCTGCGCCAGGCTTACGGCGTCGCCGCGGCCGAGGTGGCGAAGCTGCGCCACGACCCGTTCGAACTGGCCACCCGCGCGGTGCAGCCGGTGCTGTGGCTGGTGCTGTTCGGCGAGGTGATGGCGCGCATCCGTGGCATCGCCGGGGGCAATCTGCACTATCTCGACTTCCTCGCCCCCGGCATCCTGGCGCAGAGCGTGCTGTTCGTGGCGATCTTCTACGGCATCGCGGCGATCTGGGAACGCGACCTCGGCGTCCTGCACCGCTACCTGGTCAGCCCCGCGCCGCGCTCGGCACTGGTGCTGGGCAAGGCGGCGTCGGCCGGGGTGCGCGGCCTGTCGCAGGCGGTGGTGATCTATCTGCTGGCACTGCTGATGCATGTCGCGGTCAGCCTGGATCCGCGCCACGTGGCGGGCATGGTGCTGCTGATCCTGCTGGGCGCCGGGCTGTTCTCCAGCTTCTCGTTGATCATCGCCTGCCTGGTGAAGACCCGCGAGCGTTTCATGGGCATCGGCCAGGTGCTGACCATGCCGATCTTCTTTGCCTCCAACGCGATCTATCCGCTGGACGTGATGCCGGCCTGGCTGCGGGTCGTGGCCCGTGCGAACCCGCTGACCTATGAAGTGGACGCGCTGCGGGCATTGATGATCCGCGGTGCCGCCAGCGTGTTCGGCCTCGGCACCGATTTCGCGATCCTGGCCGGCGGGTTCGCGCTGTTGCTCGGCGTGGCGGCGCGGCTGTACGGGCGGATGGGGTCGTAGTTGTGGATGCAATGTGATCGGCCGGATGCGGCGGCGTTGTCCATGCCGGTCGCCCGCGGCCGGCACGCGCCGCGGGTACGGAACGCGGAACTGCGATCACCGGCAACCGCCGGCGGGCGAACACCTGCGCCGGCCCGGTGGTCGCTTTGCAAGGTGGTTGCGGCGCGCGGCAACCGACCGCATCATCCGGCCATGAGCATCGCGATTCGCGTCTGCCGGCTGCCGCACGGCGAGGGCTTGGCGCTGCCGGCCTACGCCACCGCTGGCGCGGCCGGCATGGATTTGCTCGCCGCGGTGGCTGAGCCGGTGACGATCGAACCCGGTAAGCGGGCGCTGATCCCCACCGGCCTGGCGATCGCGCTGCCGCCCGGCTACGAGCTGCAAATCCGCCCGCGCTCCGGCCTGGCGTTGCGGCACGGCATCGTACTGCCGAACAGCCCCGGCACGATCGACGAGGACTATCGCGGGGAGCTTCAGGTCATCGTGCTGAACGCCGGCGACGCGCCGTTCACCGTGGAGCGTGGCACGCGCATCGCCCAGGCGGTGCTGGCGCCGGTGGTGCGCGCGCGCTGGCACGCGGTGGCGAGCCTGGATGACACGGCGCGCGGCACCGGCGGGTTCGGCAGCACGGGAGCCTGATTCTACATTGTCAGATTCCTCCTGCGCCGGCCACACGGGAAGTTTGGCATGGTCATTCCAGGTGCCTGGCTTGCACCTTATATCTGGCTTGCACCTTATATGCGGAATCGATGAACGCCCGACGCTGTCGGTGTCGTAAGCGCATTTGTGCCACGACGTCGCCTCGGGTTACCGCGGCCTGCGGCAGGAAGTGCTTGAGCAGAGGCACGATATCGACGCAGCGCAGCAGGGGTTCGGTAGCGTGCTGTGCGGTGCGCTCTTCGGCCATGAACAGCATGGCGATCATCACCATGGCTCAGATAGATCATCTGGCTCTTGTGGATATCGGCCACGAAGGTTTCCCCTTCGGCGTCCAGTGCCCGCAGCAGCCACGGCTCCCCGGATCAAGTCCGGGGCAGGCTGTTGCCATAGCCGCCATCTGGGCGAGAGCGCTTCGCGTGCGTGAGCGGAAACGTGGCGCGAAGCGTCCGACAATGGCAACGAAGCGATCGGCCAGCCGGACCAGTGGTTCAGGTGGAGAGCGGGCGGCGGGAGGGCGGTTTTTGCCCTACCTGCGAGGTTTGTGGCACCCGCCTGTCTCCTTGGTTGTGGCTCTTATCGCGTTGCTTGTTGGCAAGGCGTCGCTGAAAGCTGGGTAGGGCCGAAAAGCGCAGCGCATTCCGCCGCCGCACGGACGTGCGACCGCGTTCGCCGTTGTGCCCCGCCACGTCCCGACTGGAGCGCGATGGCGGAATGCGCTGCGCTTTTCCGCCCAACGCAACGGCCAACAATCAACGCGATAAGAGCCTTGGTTGTTGACCATGTGCCATGCACAGACAGGATATACTGAGCAAACGACAGCCGCAGCACGCGGAACCGCATCCTGAGCACGTCCCCGCCGCGCCCTGGGAAACAAGGGAGGCAAGCCGCATGGCGTCCGGCAATCGGTTGCCGGTCGATCACGGCTCAGCCGTTGTGGAATTCCTCCATTTCGGCCTCGGCGGTGGCGGCGCGGGCAGCCGGCAGGGTCGGCAGGTTGTTCAATACCCGCATGGTCCGCGCCGGCGGAAAGGTGAAGATCGGCCCCGACAATGCCTGTTGCGCTGCCGCGGCATTACCGTGTTGCAGGTCCCACATGGCCCAGATCAGCGCGTTCACCACCGGTTGCGACGGCGCATCCAGCCGGATGCCCAGCACATGCCGAAATTCGGCCCGGGCCTGCAGCATCTGCATCTTGGCGATCGGCGACATCGCCATCCAGCGCGGGGAGGAGTTGAGCTCGCCCGCCAGATACTCGACGGCGACCGCCGCACGCAGCGCCTCGACCGGATCGGCGCGCGTCCGGGCGGGCGAACCAAGCGCCCAGGACGCCTCGTTGATGGCGCCGATGTCGTTGTCGATCCAGGTGCCATAGAAGGACGGCGGCAGTTGCGCCGTGCTCGGCAGCGGCGTCTCGGCAGCGCAGGCGGCGATCGACAGGCAGGCGAGGAGGGCACAGAACCGGGCAACCATGGCACGCGCTCCGCTTCGGCGGTTGGCAGGTAGATGGTGCCGGCACGGCGGGGAGACCAGGGGCCGTTGCGGCGCAGTCGCGCGCCGCGTCCGCGGTTCGTGAGGTGAAGGCGGGTCCCGGTCCGCTTGCGGGGGTGCGGCCATCCGATGGCCGCGGTTGCACGCACCGCTCCCCCAACTCGCTCCCTCAAGGGGAGGCGGAGAATTGGGAGATCAGGTGGCGCTGCGCAGCCCGGCCCGGAAACGCCGCGCCAGTTCGCGATAGACTTCCGCGTTGCGGTCGAACTTCGCGCGTTCCTCCGGCGCCATCACGCGCAGCAGCCGCGCCGGGGTGCCGGCCCACAGCTCCATCGGCCCGATCACCTTGCCCGGCGTCAGCAGGCCGCCGGCCGCGAGCATGCCGCCCTCCTCGATCACCGCGCCGTCCAGCACGGTGGCCGAGATGCCGACGAAGGCGCGGTTCTTCAGGGTGCAGGCGTGGATCACCGCGTTGTGTCCGACGGTCACGTCATCGCCGATGGTGGTGGAGAACCCGCCGGAATCGACGTGGATGATCGCGCCGTCCTGGATGTTGGTGCGCGCGCCGATATGGATGAATTGCAGGTCGCCGCGCACCAGGCAGTGGAACCAGATGCCGGTCTCCGCGCCGATCGTCACGTCGCCGATCACCGCGGCGGTGGGGGCGATGAAGGCATCCGGCGCGATCCGCGGCGTCACGCCGTCCAGCGAGAACACCGGGCCGAAGCCGGCGGCGGGCACCGCGTGACCGAGCACCAGGTCAGGCATGCGCCGCCTCCAGCGCCCCAGCGGTGGCATGCAGCCCAAGCATCAGGCCGATATTCTGCACCGCCGCACCGGAGGCGCCCTTGCCCAGATTGTCCAGCCGGGCAAGCAACACCACTTGGCGGTGCTTCTCGTTGGCATAGACCGTGAGCTCAAGCCGGTCGGTGTGGTTGATCCCTTGCGGCTCCAGCTTGCCGTCCGGCCGTGGTGGCAGCACGCGCACCAGGTCGCAGCCGGCATAGCGGGCGGCCAGCGCCGCGTGCAGGTCCGCCGCGCCGGGCCGGCCCGGCAGCGTGTCGAGATGCAGCGGCACCGAGACCAGCATGCCCTGCCGGTAGTGCCCGACCGACGGCACGAAGATCGGCCGCCGCGTCAGGCCGGCATAGACCTGCGTCTCCGGCAAATGCTTGTGCTCCAGGCCCAGCGCGTAGAGTTCGAACGCCGGGCCGCCGTCGCGCTCATGCGCCTCGATCATCGGTTTGCCGCCGCCGGAGTAGCCGCTGACGGCATTGATCGCGATCGGGTAATCGGACGGCAGCAGCCCGGCATCGACCAGCGGCCGGAGCAGACCAATGGCGCCGGTTGGGTAGCAGCCGGGATTGGCCACTTTGCGCGACGCGGCGATGCGGTCTGCCTGGCCGGGCAGCAGTTCGGCGAACCCATAGGTCCAATCGGGATGCACCCGATGCGCGGTGCTGGCGTCCAGCAGCCTGGGCGCGGCGTCGCCCAGGCTCTCGGCAAGCGCGGCGGATTCTTTCGCCGCTTCGTCCGGCAGGCACAGCACGACGAGGTCCACATGGGCCATCATGTCGCGGCGGGCGGCCGGATCGCGGCGGCGCTCGGCGGGCAGGCTGCGGACCTCGACGTCGCGTTGCGCGGCGAGGCGCTTGCGAATGCCGAGCCCCGTGGTGCCGGATTCTCCGTCGATGAAGACGCTCGCCTTCGCCATGTCGATCCCCTGGCCTCCGCTGGCGCGAGATGGGCGCCCCGCCCTTGCGGGAGGGGGTGTATCCTGGCCTGCCCGCCTGCCTGTCTTGCCGATCTAGCGCTTGCTGAACTGGAAGCTGCGGCGGGCCTTCATCTTGCCGTACTTCTTGCGCTCCACCACGCGGGAGTCGCGGGTGAGGAAGCCGGCCACTTTCAGGATGCTGCGCAAATCGGGCTCGTAGTTGGTCAACGCGCGGGAGATGCCGTGGCGGACCGCGCCGGCCTGGCCGGACAGGCCGCCGCCAACGACGGTGCAGAACACGTCGAACTGGTTGTAGCGGTCGGCGACCAGGAACGGCTGGGTGATCAGCATGCGCAGCACCGGCCGGGCGAAATACTGCACGACCTTCTTGTCGTTCACGGTGATCTCGCCCTTGCCGGGCTTGATCCAGACGCGGGCGACGGCGTTCTTGCGCCGGCCGGTGGCGTAGGCGCGGCCGAACGCGTCGCGCAGCGGCTCGCGCTTCGGCTGGTCGGACAGGACCGGCGGCGCGCCGGCCACGGGCGCGACCTGCGCCTGCTCCGCCAGCATGTCCTTGAGGTCCGCGAGCGTGCGGGTGTGGGTTCCGGACATCGGCGGCTAGCCTCGCTTGTTCTTCGGGTTGAGCGCGGCGACATCGAGCGTCCGCGGCTGCTGGCCGTCATGCGGGTGCTCGACGCCGGGATAGACGTAGAGGTGCTTCATCTGCTGGCGCTGCAACGGGCCGCGGGTGATCATGCGCTCCACCGCCTTCTCCACCACGCGCTCGGGATGCTTGCTGTCCAGCCGCTGGCGGAGGGTGCGGCCCTTGATCCCGCCGGCATAGCCCGTGTGGTAATAAAATACCTCCTGCTCCGCCTTGTTGCCGGTGATGCGCACCTTGGCGGCGTTCACCACCACGATGTTGTCGCCGCAATCGACGTGCGGGGTGAATTGCGGCTTGTGCTTGCCGCGCAGGCGGGTGGCGATGATGACGGCGAGGCGGCCGAGCACGACGCCTTCGGCGTCGATCAGCACCCAGTCCTTCTTCACCTCCGCCGGTTTCAGCGAGATGGTTGTTTTCAGCATTGCGGTGGGGTCCGTGCGATCTGGCGGCGGGGTATGAGGGGAAACGCCAGTGGGGTCAAGGGTTTGGAGTTGTGGTAATATATTACCACAAACGGTGGAAGAACGTTCCCCGCCGGGTGCAGGACGGCGGTCCACTGCCCGTGCCGGTTCCGTTCACCGAGGGAAGCCTGCTTCGTCACCACGACCGTGAAAACATCTTGTCCAGGTCAGCCGGCTACGACTGTTGCACAAGCCGCGTTGCCGCACCGGCGTTGACCGCGCGCCGGCCCTGGCGAGCCCGTCGCACCAGACCACCTCAGTCGGTAGGGATACGCGGCAAATATCTCGAATTATTCGTCGAGTACCGGCTCCGGTGCATCGACCGCGAACGTTGCTGCGCGATCCTGGACAGATGTCATACATATCCCTGGCTCGACGTCGGACATAAGGAGGGCGGCATGCCGGCGACCAACCAACCGGGCCATTCCATCCGACGCCGTGCCGGCGCTGGAACCCATGGCGAACGCATCGACCGGCACGTCGCCGCGGCGCTCGCCGAACTGCGGTTGGCCGGCGCGGTGATGGGCACACGCTCACAGCGGATCAGCGTGCGGGTCGATCCCGGCGTGATGCGCGCGGCTGCGGCGCGGCTCGGGCTGAGCAATCCCTCCGATGTCGTGAATGCGTCGCTCGCGGTCGCGGCGGCGCCGGATCGGTTCAAGGCGTGGTGGGCCGAGACGCACGCGACGCTGCCGGACGATTTCGAACTCGCCGTCTGATGCCGCGAGGCGTCGCTGCGGTGCCCGGTTCACGCCGCCTGACCGCCGGCGCCCTGGCGCTGCTGCACGACCCGGACCGCCACACAAGGCCGTTCTTTCGGCGGCACGACAGCGCCCTGCCGTTCGATCCGGCGGCGCCGCCGGCCGATCTGCCGCCGATGCTGGACCCCACGGTCTATGTGCACCGGCTGCAGAACAAGATCCCGGCGCAGATCCACGTCTTGGTCGAGGCCCGGACGGTCCTCCATTGCGCGGTGGCGGTCGCGGAGATTGCCATCAGCGCGGGGATCATGGACCCAACCCATGCGACGACCGGGCGCTACCGTACACCGCTACCGGGCCTGCTGCACGGGATCAGCGTCTTGGACATGCGCGCCCCGGGCCCCGCCGCATGGGCCGAGGCCGGAATGCTGGCGGGCATCCTGGCGCGCACGCAATTCGGCTTGGCGCAGCCCCAAACCACGCTCGGGTCCGACGCGGCAGAACAGCAGCGGGAGAGCCGGCGGCGGCCGCTGAACGACGCGCTGATCTTTCTGTGTGCCGGAGAGCATGGCGCTGTCCTGGTCAGCGGTAACGTCGCCGACATCGACGTTCCGCTGCGCTTTCGTCCTGACATTCAGGTGCTGCTGTATCGTGTCAACGATCAGGCGATGACTTACCGGCCCACCGCGTCATCCAAGCGCGCGAGCTGCATCCCTGAGATAGTCCGGGTGGTGATGGCCATGGACGTGCTGCACCATCTCGACCGTCATCCCGACAAGACCCGCCGCTTTCCAGGGGTCGATGCCACCCTGCCGCACTCAGATGACCGCGGTGCGCGGGAGCACGTGCGGCGTCACCCGGGCAAGCTTGGCCCGCGCCGCGGCAGGTCCACCCGATCCCAGGTCAGGCCGAGGATCGCACGGGAGCGCGCGCCGGTGTGCAGCGCCGGCGTGACGAACAGCCGCAGGTAGTGCGCCTTGCTTGCGGCCAGGAGTCGGTTGGCTTCCTCTCGGGTCAGCCAGCGAATCCGCGCCTCCGGCCTGGCCGGCATGTCCATCTTGGGCGCCAAGCCGACCAGGCCGCGCTCAGGTGCAGCAGCCCGGCGCAAGGCGTGCAGCTCGGTGCGCACCGTGCCGTCCGTCACGCCCTTCCGTCGGCGACGCGTGGCGTAGCGATGGCATTCGGTCTCGGTGATTGCCACGATGGCCCTCGGCCGCGGGTTGAAGCATCCCAGATATCGGCACAAATATGTCTATATGGTTTTACGCGGCCCGGAGATCCACCCGATGAAAACAACGGTCGAACTGCCGGATACCCTGTATCGCCAAGCCAAGGCGGAGGCGGCGCTGCGTGGCCGCAAACTCAAGGACCTGGTCGGGGAGGGACTGCGGCGCGTCCTCGAAGCGCCGCCCGACACCACCCGGCAGCCAGACCTGGCAGCGCTGATGAAACATGCGCTCGGGGTGGTTGAGTCCGGCGTCCCCGACCTCGCTTCGAATCCCGTGCATCTCAAGGGCTTTGGGCGCGATGCGGGCGATCGTTGACACGGGGCCGCTCGTCGCCTTCTTCGACCGGTCGGAACGACATCATCATTGGGCCGCCGAACGCGTCGAGGAACTCGACGCCCCGCTGCTCGTCTGCGAGCCGGTCCTCACGGAAGCCACCTATCTGCTCGCGCGCTTCCCAAGGGTCCAGGACGCGTTGTTCGGCCTTCTCCAAAATGGTGCGCTCATGGTGGCGTTTCGACTTGAAGAGCACATCGCCGCGCTGCACAGGCTGCTGCGAAAATATCGCGACACGCCGATGTCACCGGCCGATGCCTGTATCGTTCGCATGGCCGAGATCCATGAAGATCATGCCGTGCTGACCCTGGATTCCGATTTCACGGTCTATCGGAAACACGGGCGGGCCTCGATCACGCTACTGCACCCGGAATAGGCCCCGGCGCCCGGAACCAGCCAACAACAGGCGCCCGGGTTCAGATAAACCCCAGACCCATGCTGCGACCACCCAATAACCCGTTGATTGTACTGGTCGGAGTGAGAGGATTCGAACCTCCGGCCCCTGCGTCCCGAACACAGTGCTCTACCAGGCTGAGCTACACTCCGGCCAAGACCGGCCGTATAGCCGCCCTATCCGCCGGCCGCAAGCCAGCTAAAGCCAGCCAGCTAAAGCCGGTCCGCCGGCACCGCGGCGGCGCGCGGCAACCCACGCAGGCGCTGCAACAGGGCCGCCACCCCGTCGGCGATCTCGAACAGGTTGCGTGCGCCGGGCGGAGCGAAGCCAAAGCCGATCGCCGCCTCGATCGCGGCCAGCAAGGGTGCCGCCGAGCCGGCTATGTCGCAGAGCAGGACCGGCTTGTCATGTAAGCCAAGCTGCCGCCAGGTGATGATCTCGATGGTCTCATCCAGCGTGCCCAGCCCACCCGGCAGCGAGACGAACGCGTCCGCCTCTGCGAACATGAGCTGCTTGCGGCTGTGCATGCTGTCGGTAATCGCCAACGCGGCGATGCCGGTATGCGCCACCTCCAGCCGGGCGAGGAATTCCGGGATGACGCCGAGCACCACGCCGCCGGCCTCCACCACGGCGTCGGCGATCGCGCCCATCAGGCCGACGCGCCCGCCCCCATAGACCAGTCGCATGCCGGCCGCCGCGAGGCCATGTCCCAGTTCGCGCGCGCCTGCGGCGAAGGCCGGGTTCGTTCCGGAGCTGGAGCCGCAAAACACCGCGACGGAATGAATTTCTGGCATCGGCGTCCTTCTGGTCGGATGGGCACAGGTTTGGCAGGCAAATCGGGGTCTGGTAGAGAGTCGTTGTAGCCGGTCAGGGTGGTGGCAACCATCCTGCCGCACTCATGAAAGGGGCAGTAAAGCATGGCGCGCAAGGTCGCATTCGCCGTTCTGGCGCTGGTTCTGGCAGGGGCGGCGCAGGCCGAGGCGCCGAACCCGATCGTGACCCGCCAGGCCGGCCAGGAGCTTGTGCTGGGTGATTTTACCGGCATCCGCGCGGTGGTGGCCATGAAGGGCGACGTCACGAAGCTGCAACAGCCGGCCAAGGCGCTGGCCCGCTGGATGCGGCAGTTTCCGTCGCAGTTTCCGCCTGGCAGCGACACGGGTCATGATACCAAGGCCCTGCCGGCCATCTGGTCGGACCAGGCCGGCTTCCACAAGGCAGCCGACAAACTTATCGGCGCCGCGGACAAGCTGGCCCAGCTTGCCAAGGCGGGCGACGCCGGCGGAGTGGCGAGCCAGGTGAAGGTTGTCGGCGAGGCCTGCCTCGCCTGCCACAAGACCTACCGCGCCCGCTGATCCGGCCGGCGGTCACTGGCCCAGCACCGCATCATGTCAGCCGCATCATGTCAGCCGCATCATGTCAGCCGCATCATGTCAGCCGCATCACGTCAGCCGCCAAACCAGAGCACCACGAAGGCGACCAGCCCGGCCGCGGCGCAAAGCGCGGCGAAAGCCTTGGCCGGGCTGGCCATCCTGGGAGCCGGCAGCGTGTCGGGCAGCCGTTTGTTGCCGGTGACCATCGGCAAGACAAGGCGATGCCCGCGCAACACGCGGTACGCCAGGATCGCCAGCAGGTGCAGTGCGATCGCCGCCTCGATCAGCCGGAAATTGACCGCGTGGACATGGCTGAGCCAGTCGCTGTTCCGCGAACCGACGACATGCGCCAACGGCCCTTCGACCGAAACCTCATCATTCGCACATAAGCCGGTGCCGACCTGCACGCCGAGCAATCCCAGCATTGCCAGAACCATCCAGCCGCCGGCGGCGTTGTGGCCGATCGCGGTGTCCGGCTCTCGCCGGCGCAGCCGCGCCAGGTGCCGGCACGCCGCGACCGGATTGCTCAGGAACAAGCCGAACCGCGCGGTGTCGCTGCCGACGATGCCCCAGATCAAGCGGAACAGCAGCAGCGTAAACATCGCGTAGCCGCACAGCACATGCTGGTCCATCCAACCTTCGTGCTGGGTCAGCCAGCTCGCGCCGACCAGCACGACGACGGCCCAATGGAACAGCCTGGTGGGGGCGTCCCAAACGCGTCGCACCACGTACTTCTGCTGCACCGGCACCGGCCGCATCGGTACCTGCTACACCGGCACCCGCCACAGCTTGGCGGCGTATTCGCGGATCGACCGGTCGGAGGAGAACCAGCCGACCCGCGCCGTATTCAGCACGCTGGAGTGCCACCACGCCGCCGGGTCCCGCCAACGCGCCGCCACCTGCGCTTGCGCCGCGGCATAGGGTTCAAAATCCGCCGCCGCCATGAACCAGTCGTTGTGGATCAACCCGTCGGTCAGCGGCGTGAAGCGCTGCGGCTCGTCGGGCGAGAACACGCCGGCACCGACGGCGTCCAGCACCTCCGGAAGACTGGCGCTGGCGGCGATGGTCTCGCGCGCCGGCGGGCCGCCGCGGCGGCGCTCCTCCACTTCGGCGGCGGTGAGACCGAACAGGAACATGTTCTCGGCGCCGACATGGTCGCGCAATTCCAGGTTGGCGCCGTCCAGCGTGCCGATGGTGAGCGCGCCGTTCAGCGCCAGCTTCATGTTCCCGGTGCCCGACGCCTCCATCCCGGCGGTCGAGATCTGCTCCGACAGGTCCGCGGCGGGCATGATCGCCTCGGCCAGGCTCACGTTGTAGTCCGGCAGGAACACCACCTTCAGGCGGCCGCGCAGCGTCGGGTCGTCGTTGACCACGCGCGCCACGTCGTTGATCAGCTTGATGATCAGCTTGGCGGTGCGATAGCTCGCCGCCGCCTTGCCCGCGAAGATCTTCACCACCGGCACCCAGTCGCGCGTGGGCTGCGCCCGCATCGCGTCGTACAGCGCCACGGTCTGCAGGATGTTCAGCAATTGCCGCTTGTACTCGTGGATGCGCTTCACGTGCACGTCGAACAGCGCCTCGGGATCGATGGAAATGTTCAGCCGCTCCGCCACCAGCATGGCGAGCACCTGCTTGTTGGCGCGGCGGATCGCGCGCAGCCGGTCGTGCAACGCGGCGTCGTCCGCGAGCGGCACCAGTCGTTCCAGCGCCGCCGGGTCATCCAGCACCTCCGTGCCGGCGACCTCGATCAACAGGTCGGTAAGGCCCGGATTGGCATCGAACAGCCAGCGCCGGAAGCTGATGCCGTTGGTGATGTTGACGATGCGGTCCGGGAAGAGCTTGTGCAGCGGACTGAACACGGTCTGCCGCATCAGGTCGGTGTGCAGCGCGGAGACGCCGTTCACCCGGCGCGAGCCGAGAAACGCCAGGTGGCCCATGCGCACGCGCCGGCCGGCGTGTTCGTCGATCAGCGACACCGTGTCGAGCGGCGACGTGTCCGGCTTGCCGGCCGCGATCACCTCGTCGAGGTGCTGGGCGTTGATCTGGTAGATGATCTGCATGTGCCGCGGCAGCAGCCGCTCCATCAGCGGCACCGGCCAGCTTTCCAGCGCTTCGGGCAACAGGGTGTGGTTGGTGTAGCAGAAGGTCTCGCGGGTGATGCGCCAGGCCTCGTCCCAGCCGACGTCATGCAGGTCTATCAGCAGCCGCATCAGCTCCGGCACGGCGATCGCCGGATGCGTGTCGTTGAGCTGGATGGCGCAGCATTCCGCCAGCGTGCGCACGTCCTTGTATTGCCGGATGTGGCGGAACATCAGGTTCTGCAGGGAGGCGGAGGAGAAGAAATACTCCTGGCGCAGCCGCAGTTCCTGACCCGCAGGCGTCTCGTCGCTGGGATAAAGGATTTGCGAGATGGCGTTGGCGCGGGCGCCGGCCGCCAGGGCGCCGACATGGTCGCCGCGGTTGAACGCGTCCAGCCGCAGCGGGTCGGGCGCGCGCGCCGACCACAGCCGCAGCGTGTTCACGAACTGGCCGCGCCAGCCGACCACCGGCATGTCATAGGCGACGGCGACCACCGTCTCGGCCGGATGCCAGACCGCCTTGCGAGTGCCGTCCGCGGCGACGCTGAACTCGACCGAGCCGCCGAAGCCGATCGGGTGGCTGAGGTCGGGCCGGGCAAATTCCCAAGGATTGCCGAAGGACAGCCAGCTTTCCGGAAATTCCTGCTGCCGCCCGTCGCGGATGACCTGGCGGAACATGCCGTGGTCGTAGCGGATGCCATAGCCATGGGCCGGGATCGACAGCGCCGCCATGCTGTCCATGTAGCAGGCGGCGAGCCGGCCGAGGCCGCCATTGCCCAGCGCGGCATCCGGCTCCAGTTCGCGCAGCCGGTCGAAATCCACGTCCAGCTCCGCCAGTGCGGTGCGCACCGGCTCGACCAGGCCGAGATTGTTCAGCGAATCGTACAGCACGCGGCCGATCAGGAACTCGAGCGACAGGTAATAGACCCGCTTGCGGCCCTGCATGTAAGCGGCGCGGGTGGCCGGCACCCAGCGCTCCACCACGCGGTCGCGCACCGCCAGCGCCGTGGCGACGAACCAGTCGCGCTCGGAGGCGACGATCGGGTCGCGGCCGACCGCGTAGGTCAGCTTGGCAACGATGCTGCGGCGCAGCGTCGCGATGTCCTCATCCTGCGCCGGCAGCGCGAGGCGCGCGGCGGCGCTGCGGGGTGTGCGGTCGTGCGGTCGTGACTGGCTCATGCGGGTCTCTTATATCGCCACCCGGCCGGTACGCGACTCGAATTGCGTGGACCGGTCGGTGCCCCCCGACCCCGCCTGCGCACGGCCTTGCCCGGAACCCCGCCAAGGGTGCAGCCCCTTGGATCCCCGCCAAGGGTGCAGCCCCTGGAACCCTTCAGTTGCCGGCCGGCTTAGGCTTCACCGGCTGCGGGCGAAGCGGGGCTGTGCCAGCCTGCGCCGGCTTTTTGTTCGCCTTCGGTTTCTTGGGCTCGCGGTTGCCCCGATTGCGATCTTTGGCCAAGGTCGTTCTCCTGGTTGTTCAAGCGCCGGCGGCGGAGACAATGGTCGGGCAGCGAAGCGGCGTCCATGGCGTATTTTTGCCGGCGCCTCGCCGGATCGCGCCGCCGGCGGTCCTCGCGGCCCCGAACTAGAACCCCACCCGGTCGCCGCCCTTCAGCTTCAGCAGCGCGCGGGCTTCCTTCGGTGTCGCAATCTCCAGGCTCAGTTCCTCCAGGATCCGCCGAATCTTCGCCACCTGCTCCGCATTGGATTTCGCGAGCTGGCCGCGGCCGATATACAGGCTGTCCTCCAGCCCGACGCGCACGTTGCCGCCCAGGATGCCGGCCATGGTGGTGAACGCCATCTGGTGACGCCCCGCCGCCAGCACCGACCACACATAGTCGGCGCCGAACAGCTTGTCCGCCGTCTCCCGCATGAACATCAGGTTGCGCGGATCGGCGCCGATGCCGCCCAGGATGCCGAAGATCGTCTGCACGAACAGCGGCGGCTCGACGATTTTCTGGTCCAGGCAATAGGCCAGGTTGTACAGATGCCCAGTGTCGTAGCACTCGAACTCGAAACGCGTGCCGTGCGTCTTGCCGAGCCGCTCGACGATCCCCGAGATGTCGCGGAACGTGTTGCGGAAGATGAAATTGTCCGTGGCGTCGAGATAGGGCTTCTCCCAGTCGTGCTTCCAGTGCTTCACCCGGCCGCCGGCGGGGGAGATGTTGAAGTTCATGCTGCCCATGTTGAGGCTGCACATCTCCGGCTTCGCCACCAGGGGAGCGGCAAGCCGCTCGTCCAGCGTCATCGTCAGCCCGCCGCCCGTGGTGATGTTCACCACGGCATCGACGTTCTGCTTGATGACCGGCAGGAACCGCATGAACACGTCGGGGTCGGGCGTCGGCGCGCCGGTTTCCGGGTCGCGCGCGTGCAGGTGGATGATCGCCGCGCCCGCTTCGGCCGCCTCGATCGCCCCGCGGGCGATCTCCTCCGGCGTGATCGGCAGGTAGTCCGACATGCTGGGCGTGTGGATCGACCCGGTTACGGCACAACTGATGATCACCTTGCTGGGCATCGCGATTTCTCCCCCGTCGCCGCGGCGACCGCGAGTTTGCCCCGGCGCCGCGCGAACCGCCAGGGGCAGGGCAGGCGGGGCAGGGCGAAGGGGAGGGCCTGCGGCCACCGGTGCGTCCGGGGCAATCGCGAATCCGCGCGCCGCGGACGTGACTTGCGGGCGTCCTGGCCGCACGATGGCGACCAGGGCGCGGGGGCCGCCCCAAGGACGCAGGGATGAGGCAGGGGCGCATGGCCATGCGACCGATGGTTACGGCTGCATTCTTTCTGATGCTGCCGATCGCCGGCGCCGCACAGACACCGGCAGGCGGCGCGGGCGGCCTCGTACTGCCTCCGGTCGATGTGATCGCGGCATCGCCGTTGCTGGGAATCGGCCTGGATCGCAACAAGGTGCCCGCCGCGACCAACGTCCTGACCGGTGCCGACGTCACCCGCACCGGCATTCCGGGCATGCTCCAGGCGCTCGACCAACAGGTGGGCGGGGTTGCGCTGGACGACGCGCAGGGCAACGCGTACCAGCCCAATCTCATGTACCGAGGCTTTTCCGCCTCGCCGCTGGACGGCGACCCGCAGGGATTGGCGGTTTATCTGAACGGCGTGCGCTTCAACCAGCCGTTCGGCGACGCGGTGAACTGGGACCTGCTACCGGACATCGCGATCGACCGGCTGAACCTTGAAGGATCGAATCCGGTGTTCGGGCTGAACGCGCTCGGCGGTTCGTTGTCCATCCAGTTGAAGAACGGCTTCACGTTTCATGGCGGGTCGGCTGAACTGCATGGCGGCGCATTCGGCACGATCAGCAGCAGCTTCCAATACGGCCAGCAGAGCGGCAACACCTCCGCCTATGTCGCAGCCACGGTTTCGCACAGCGACGGCTGGCGGCAATTCAATCAGTCCGACGTCCGGCAGTTCTACGGCGACCTGGGCTGGCGCGGCGAGCGTGCCGAGACGCACCTGACTATCATGCTGGCCGACAATGCGTTGAACGGGCCCGGCACCTCGCCGGTGCAACTCCTACAGGTGGACCGCGGCGCCGCGTTCACCTCGCCGAACCTGACGACGAACCGCTACGGTCTGGTCAGCCTGTCCACCAGTTGGGACCTGACGGATCAGACCTCGCTGCAAGGACTGCTGTATTACAGCAACTTCTCGCAACGCATCGCCAACGGCAACGTCCCCGACGCGCAGCCCTGTGCCGGCACACCCGGCTTCCTCTGCACCAATGACGGCGCGTTGCTGTACGGTCGCGGCGCCAACCCGGTTGCGGATTTCCTGAACGGCGGGCCCTACTCGCAGCTCAACGCGCAGGGCGTTGACACCAACGGCTATGGCGCGAGCCTGCAGGCGACGCACGAAGGTACCATTGCCGGGCTGCACAACCACCTGATCGCCGGACTCAGCTTCGACGGCGGAATAACCGACTTCTCCGCCAGTACCGCCATCGGCGGGCTGGACGCTAACCGGCTGTTCGTCGGCCCGGGGATCATCATCGATCAGCCCGACGGCTCCATAGCGCCGGTGCGCGTCGGCATCGTCAACGCCTATTACGGGGCCTACGTTGCCGACACGCTGGACGTGACGCACGCTTTGTCGCTGTCGCTGTCGGGGCGGATGAACATCGCGCAGCTCGACCTGAACGGCGGGAGCAACGCCGCACTGACCGGCCAGCACGGCTTCGCGCATTTCAACCCCGGCGTCGGCTTTACCTATCGGCTGGCGCCGGCACTTTCGCTCTATGCCGGCTATTCCGAGGCCAACCGCGCCCCGACGCCGGCCGAGCTGTCCTGCGCGAGCGCGCAAAGCCCTTGCACGCTGGCCAATTTTTTCGTCGGCGACCCGGCGCTCAAGCAGGTGATCGCCCATACGGTCGAAGCCGGGCTGCGCGGCCGCGCGCGGCCCTTCAAGGATGCCACCCTGGACTGGACCGCCGACGTCTATCGCACCGACAGCGGCGACGACATTCTGTACGTGGCGAGTTCGCTGCCGGGTTTCGCCTATTTCCAGAATATCGGCCAGACCCGCCGCCAGGGCATCGAGGCGGGGGTGACGCTGCGCTACGCCCGCTTCAGGGCGTGGCTGAACTATGCCTTTACCGACGCCACTTTCGGCACCGCGCTGACGCTCGACAGCCCGCTCAATCCCGGCGCGAACGCCAATGGCCAGATTCACGTGACGCCCGGCGACCGGTTGCCCGGCGTGCCGCGGAACCGCCTGAAATTCGGCATGAGCTACGGTGTCACGGATGCCTGGACCGTCGGTGTTTCCGGCGTCGCGAGCAGCGGACAATACCTGTTCGGCGACGAAGCGAACCTGACGCCGCAAACCGGCGCCTATGTGGTGCTGGACGCCAACACCAGCTATCAGGTTTGCCGGCACGTGCAGCTCTTCGCACTGGTGCAGAACGTGCTGAATGCGCAATACGCCACCTACGGGACGTTTTCCGACACCAGCGCCATTCCGATCCCGTCGATGCCCGATGCCAGCGTCACGCGCAGCCTCAGCCCCGCGGCGCCTATCGCCCTCTATGGCGGGGTGCGGGTCACGTTCTAAGGCTGACGGGCCGGATGACCGGCTCTGCGGCGGTGATCCACGCGACCGCCGTCCCTATCCGCCCCACCCGTGCTGTGCTGCCCACGCCCGGGATGAGCACCGCACAAGGGAGACTCACCGCCTTACCCCCACCACCCGGAGGTTATGATCGTCTCCAACGCGAAGGAAAGCGGCCGCGCCACCGGCGTGCTCGGCGACGGGGAGGCGGGCCGGGTCTCTCCGCGCACGATGACATATTCATCGAGCGGCTGTGTCACGACATTCACGAGATTGTGAGTCTTGGAACAGTCACGCCGATCCTGATCTCGCGCCGTTAGCATTGCGCTATCCGAAAGCGACAGGGGGATAGTTTCAACATGCGCAGAATCGTTATTCGAGCGGCCATGGTCGCCGCTGCCGGGCCGTTGTTGGCCGCCTCGATCAGCGCACACGCCGCGCCGACCGCCATCGGCGGCTATACGATCAATCTGTTTGCGAGCGCGCCGGCCGGCAGTTCGGCGCCTGACTCGATCGCGGTCGTCGGCAGCGACGTCTATGTCGGGTACGGCAACGGCGGCGACCCGACCGGGGCGGGTGGCGCAACCAGCACGATCGCCGAATACAACCTCTCGGGCGCATTGCTCGCCTCCACGGCGGTAACCGGCCACAATGACGGGCTGCGCTACAACGCGTCCACCGGCACGCTATGGGCGTTGCAGAACGAGGATGCCAACTCGACCCTGGTGCAGATCACGCCGGGCACTCTGGCACAGTCGTCAACCTACGACTTCACCTCCTTCCCGCACGGTGGCGGCTACGACGACGCGGCATTCAGCGGTGGCACGGCGTTTATCAGCGCGTCAAATCCCGTCAACAACCCGAACACGGCACCTGCGATCGTCAAGGCAACGCTGGCACCTGGGCAGGTGAACGTCACCAGCGTGCTCGCCGCCAACGCGACGGCGCACGTGATCAACACGAACGGCAGCACGACGCTTAACTTGCAGGATCCGGACTCGATGATTTTCGCGCCCTCCGGACAGCTGGTGCTCGACAGCCAGGCCGACGCGCAACTCGTGTTCGTCACCAACCCCGGGGCCCCAGGCCAGTCGGTCTCGGTGCTTAACTTGTCGAATCAAGTGGACGACACGGTGTTTTCGGGAAGCGGCCAGAGGACGCTCCTGTTCGCCGCCAAAGGCGATAACGCGCTCTACACGGTCACCGGCGACTTCGCCGCCGGCACGGCCTATTCCGCAGCCGCCTCCAACTCCGGCATCTCCGGCACCGACTTCATCGGCCAGCTCAACCTGACCACGGGCAACCTAACGCCGATTGTCAGCGGCGTTAGCGGGCCGGGCGGCGAGGCATTCCTGCCAACCGGGGTTCCCGAGCCGACCAGTCTGGCGCTGCTTGCCGGGCCGCTTCTGGGCCTGCTCGGCGTGCGGCGGCGGCGCACGCCGAGCTAGACAGAGGCGTTTCAAACCCGGCCCGACGCGGACGGCTGGGAACGGTCGTGGTGGGGATCAGTAGTGGTAGTGGCCCAGGCCGCCGAACAAAAGGAACAGAACGAGAATCAAGAGGATCAGGCCCAGGCCGCCGCCGAAATGCGCCCCGCCATAGTAGCCGGAGCGGTAGCCGTAGAAGCCGCCACCCCCAAACAGCAGGAGAACGACAAGGATCAACAGGATAAGTCCCATAACGGAAGCCTTTCGGCTGTGATGCCTCTGAGTTGGGCAGCAACTGAGGTCCCGCCATGGCCGGACCATGGCGGGACCGGGGCGCGTGGCGTCTCCGGGTTCCAGGATGGTCACGTCCTCGTATTGCAGGCGCGGGATGCCGGCCGGGCCTGACCCGGCCATGTCGCCCCTGGCCATGTCGCCCCTGGCCATGTCGCCCCTGGCCATGTCGCCCCTTGACACCGCGCGCCCCACACTCTTTTTACGCCCCCTGCGCGCGCGGGCTTCGGCGCCATCACCCTGGCCCCTGGCCGCCCACCGTGCAGGGGTGTAGCTCAATTGGCTAGAGCGCCGGTCTCCAAAACCGGAGGTTGCAGGTTCGAGACCTGCCACCCCTGCCAGCGGCGCGTGGCCGGTTGCGGCGGCTCCCGCAAGCCTTTCTGAAGGAGTGTCGTCAGCGTGGCGCTGGATCCGGCGAAATTCGTGCGCGAAGTGCGGAGCGAGGTCAGCAAGGTCACTTGGCCAGGCCGGCGGGAGACGCTGGTGACCACGGGGCTCGTGTTCCTGATGGTCGGGATTGCGGCTATCTTCTTCTTCACGGTGGACCAGGTGATCGGCGTCGCCGTGCGCATGCTGTTCGGCGCCACCGGCTCATAGGGATTTCGGATCATGGCCAAGCGCTGGTATGTCGTGCACGTCTATTCCGGATTCGAGAAGAAGATCGCCCAGCAGATCAAGGAGCAGGCGGTACAGAAGGGGCTGGCCGAACAGTTCGACGAGGTGCTGGTGCCCTCGGAGCAGGTGGTGGAGATGCGCCGCGGCCAGAAGGTGAACGCGGAGCATAAGTTCTTTCCCGGCTACGTGCTGGTGAAGATGGACCTGTCGGACGACGCCTGGCACCTGGTGAAGAACACCCCCAAGGTCACCGGCTTCCTGGGCAGCCGCACCAAGCCCTCGCCGATCAGCGACGCCGAGGCCGACCGGATCATGAAGCAGGCGCAGGAAGGCGTGGAGCGTCCGCGCCCGGCCGTGCTGTTCGAGGTCGGCGAGCAAGTGCGGGTGGCCGACGGGCCGTTCACCAGCTTCAACGGCACGGTGGAGGAAGTCGACGAGGAGAAGGGCCGGGTGAAGGTCTCGGTTTCGATCTTCGGCCGCTCCACCCCGGTCGAGCTGGAGTACGGGCAGGTCGAGAAGGTTTGAAGGCCCTCACCCTACCCTCTCTCGCTGGCGCGGAAGAGGGAGTCGCAGGCGCATGCTCGTCCCGCTGCTGATGGCCATGTTCGGCGTGTTTGCCGCCTCTGTCCTGCGCGGCTTCACCGGCTTTGGCTTCGGCCTGTCCGCCGTTCCGCTGCTCAGCCTCGTTCTGCCACCGCATAAGGTGGTGCCGTTCGTCACGCTGCTGCAGGTGCTGGTCGGCCTGCCCGGGTTACGATCGGCATGGCGGATCGCCGATTTGCGGGCGGTGCTGGGGCTGGGGCCGGGCCTCGTGCTGGGGGTGCCGATCGGGCTGGTCGTGCTGATCGAGGTTCCGCCTAACGGCGTGCGGCTGGCGATTGGGCTGCTGATCATGCTGTCGGTGGTGGGGCTGTGGCGCCGGGTGCGGCTGCCGCCGCATCCGTCGCGCGGCGTGACCCTGGCCGCCGGACTGGTTTCGGGCGTGATGAACGGGTTGGGATCGATGGGCGGCGCTCCGGTGGTGGTTTACCTGCTGGCGCTGTCGCACGAAGCGGCGGTCGTGCGCGCCTCCTCCATCGTCTATTTCCTGTTCGCCGCGATCGTGACGGCGATCCCGATGGCGGCGCGAGGTCTGGTGGACCGCGAGGTGCTGCTGTGGTCGGCCGCCGCGATCCCGGTGCTGCTGGTGGGGTCGGCGGTGGGGAACTGGGCGTTCGGCCGCGCCGGGCCGGGTTACCATCGGCTAACCGCGCTTGTGGTGTTGTCAGTGCTGGCGGCGGCGCTGATCGGCCGGTCGCTGGCAGGGTGAACGGTCGGGACGACGCTGGTATCCTCTCCCTGCTGCGTGCCTTATCCCTTCCAGCCGGATGCGGAGCCCCACACTCGTGCGCATCGCGATGATCGGCGACCTGTTCCTGGTCTGAGACCATCGCGGAACTCGCGCCCGGTCAGCTATACTGAAAGTGCGAGTCAGGCGCTTTCGAGCGGGTGACGGTCTATCGGGACGAGTGTCCGGTGCCATAACTCCGAGCAAGGTGCCAGATTCCGGCGTAATATCGCGATCTCCATCGGCCTGAGTTAGCGCGGCTCCGCTATATCGCACGAGGAGCCGGGCCGGTCTCCCGGCACACAATCCGGCGGAACGTCCATCTCTGTTTCCCACCCGCGTAAGGAGCCTCACACGTGCGCATTGCGATGATTGGCGGCGGCTATGTCGGCCTGGTGTCCAGCGCCTGCTTCGCCGAGTTCGGCATCGACGTCACCGTGGCGGAAGCCGACGCGCGGAAGCTCGCCGCGCTGCGCGAAGGCCGGATGCCGATTTACGAGCCGGGCCTGGACAAGCTGGTGGCGGAGAACGTCGCGGCCGGCCGGCTGGCATTCACCGGCGACCTGGCCGAGGCGGTCCACGGCGCCGAGGCGGTATTCATCGCCGTCGGCACACCGACGCGCCGCGGCGACGGCCACGCCGACCTCAGCTACGTCTATGCCGCGGCGGAACAGGTCGCCCGGGCTCTGACCGGTTACACCGTGATCGTGACCAAATCGACGGTCCCGGTCGGAACCGGCCGGCGCATCGCCGAAATCGTGCGCGCCGCGCGGCCGGAGCTTGAGTTCGACGTCGCCTCCAACCCGGAATTCCTGCGCGAGGGCAACGCCATCGGCGACTTCATGCGTCCGGACCGGGTGGTGATCGGCGCCGAATCCGACCGCGCGCGGGCGGTGCTGCGTCAGCTCTACCGGCCGCTCTATCTGATCGAGGCGCCGATCGTGTTCACCGCCATCGAGACGGCGGAGCTGACGAAATACGCCGCCAACGCGTTCCTGGCGATGAAGGTCACGTTCATCAACGAAATGGCCGATTTGTGCGAGAAGGTCGGCGCCGACGTGCATGACGTGGCGCGCGGTATCGGGCTGGACGGCCGCATCGGGCGGAAATTTCTGCACCCCGGCCCGGGCTATGGCGGCTCCTGCTTCCCCAAGGACACGCTGGCGCTGATGCGCACCGCGCTGGACTATGGCGCGCCGTCGCGGCTGGTGGAGGCCACCGTCGCGGTGAACGACGCCCGCAAGTCGAGCATGGCGATGCGGGTGATCAACGCCTGCGGCGGCTCGGTGCGCGGCAAGACGATCGCGGTGCTCGGCCTGACCTTCAAGCCGGAGACCGACGACATGCGCGATTCGCCGTCGATCACCATCATTGCCCGACTGGCCGGTGACGGCGCGGCCATCCGCGCGTTCGACCCGGAGGGAATGGAGCAGGCGCGCGGCGTGTTGCCGGCCGGCGTGGAGTACTGCCGCGACGCGCTGGATGCCGCCGCGGGCGCCGACGCGCTGGTGTTGATCACCGAATGGAACGAGTTCCGCGCCCTGTCGGCGGTGAAGCTCTGCGACGCGATGCGCGGGCGCGTGCTGGTCGATCTGCGCAACGTCTATGATCCGGTCGCGATGCGCCAGGCCGGGTTCGCGTATTACGGGATCGGGCGGCCGTAGCCGCCTTTACCGCAGGCGGACGAAGCAACCTGGCCGCCCGTCCTTAACCCTTCATCAACATCCCGGCGCCTATGCCTCGCGGCATGGAGCTGACCGTCTGCATCTGCACCCACAACCGCCCGCGCTACCTGCGCGATTGTCTCGACGGCCTGGCACGCCAGACCGGCGGCCCGGACGCATTCGCCGTGCTGGTGGTGGACAGCGCATCGACCGGCGACACACCGGCCGCGTTAGCCCGGCTCGTGGCGGCGATGCCCAACGTGAGCCTGATCCGGGTCAACCAGCCTGGCGAGTCCCTGGCGCGCAATGTCGGCGCCCGGGCATGCCACACCCGCTACATCGCCTATATCGACGACGACGCGATCCCGGCGCCGGACTGGGTGGCACGTATCCTGGCCGCGCTCTCCGAGACCACGTCGCCTCCGGCGGTGCTCGGGGGTCGGGCGCTGCCACTGTGGGAAGCGCCGCTCCCTGCCTGGTGGCCGTCCCGGCTGCGCGGGGTGCTGTCGATCATCGAGGCGGAGGGTCAAGGCGAGTACGGCGACCCCGGCCTGCCCCGCGACCTCGCCCCCTATGCCGTCAACATGGTCGTGAGCGTGCGGTCCCTGCTCGCGGCCGGCGGCTTCGCGGAAACCGCCGGCCGGTACGGCACCACGTTACTGTCGGACGTGGACGTCCAACTCGCCTGGCGGCTGCGCCAGGCCGGTCAGTCGGTGCGTTACGATTCACGCATTGTCGTCCACCACCAGATCCAGGCTGCCCGGCTGACCCCGGCATGGCTGTTGTCGCGCCAGTACTGGCAGGGCGCCTCCACCGTCCTGACCCGTCGATTGCTCCAGCACAAGGCGGACGTCTGGCGCGAGTTGCCGCGCCGCGTCGCGGTGGCGCTCCTGTACGCCCCGACCGGATTGCTGTCGCGCCGCTCCACGCGACTGATTGGGGCACGCTGGCGGCTCGCCTATGCGCTCGGCTTCATCCGGGCGGCATTTGGCTGGCGTCCCGACGCGACGGCGCGGCGTGCCGCCGCCGGCCCGCCGACCGGTGCCACGGCCAGCGTCTGACGCGGGTGCGGATCGCACTTGCACCCGCGCCGGGTTTCCGCCTACCACCCGGGACCCGCCGGCCGACCGCAAGCGGGAGCCAGTCGCAACGATCGCGGTGCACGCCAGCGCATCTCCCCGCCGATCTCCCTGAAGAGCACCCCTCGCCATGCCGGCTCGCCCCGATCTGCCGAATCCTGACCTGCTGGAGCGCATTCCGCTCTCCGCCCGCGTGGTGCTGGACGTGGGCTGCGGCACCGCGTCGCTGAGTGCCGCCTATCGCAAGCGCAACCCGCGCGCGCGATTGCTCGGCATCGACAGGGACCCGGACGTTGCCGCGATCGCCGCCGAGCGGTTGGACGAGCTCGCCACGGTCGATGTCGAGGACGACCCGCTGCCGTTCGACGTGTCCGAAGGGATCGACTGCATCATCTATGGCGACGTTCTGACGCATTTGCGGGATCCGTGGACCGTGCTGCGGCGCCAGGCGGAAGCGCTGACGGCGGACGGCGTGATCCTGATCTGCGTTCCCAATCTCGAGCATTGGAGCTTTGCCGAGAAGCTGCTGCGTGGGACGTGGGACTATGAACCGACCGGGCTGCTGGATGTGGCGCATCTGCGCTGGTTCGGCCTGCGGAGCATGCGGGAAGGTCTGCTGCGGCTCGGGTTTTTGCCATGCGACGTGAGTCCGCGCGTGTTCGACCGCGAGCAGGCCGGCAGGTTCGCCCAGGCTATCGCGCCGGCGTTGGCGGCGCTCGGCATCGATGCGGACGACTACGCCAGACGGGCCGCGCCGCTGCAATATGTATGGCGCCTGCGCAAGACGCCGCAGCAGCGTATGACGATCGCGGCCAACATGCTGAAGCCGGTCGGCGGCGTGTCGCACGTGCGGATCGTGCATCCGCTGCGGGCGATGGCGACGGATCCCGTGGTCGGGACCATGCTCACCTCCTCGGTGGACGCCACGGCGCCAAGCGACGACACGCCGCGCATTTTCATCCTGCATCGCCCCGCCCTGGCCGGCGAGCAGGGGCGCACGATGATTCGTGCCTTCCTTGACTCCGGCTGGCTGGTGGTCACCGAGTTCGACGATCATCCGGACTTCTTCCAGGTCATGCAGGACAGCGCGCAACTGTCGTTCCGCGGTGTGCACGCGGTGCAGACCAGCACGCGCGCACTGGCCGCGGTGCTGCGCCAGCGCAATCCGGAGGTGGCCGTCTTCCCTAACGCGCTGGTCGCGCTACCGGAGGTGCGCAACTTCGCCGACCCGCGCGGCCTGACGATGTTCTTCGGCGCGCTGAACCGAGAGCAGGACTGGCAGAAGTTGATCGGCGCGATCAATGCGGTGGCGGCGAAGGCGGGCGAGCGGCTGCGTTTCTCGGTGGTACACGACCGCGGTTTCTTCGATGCGCTGGAGACGCAGCACAAGCGGTTCACCCCGATGTGCGAATACGACACCTACATGGACCTGCTGGGCGAGTGCGAAGTGGCGCTGATGCCGCTTGAGGACAATGGCTTCAACCGCGCCAAGTCCGACCTGAAGTTCATCGAGGCCGGCGCCTGCCGCGTCGCGGCGCTGGCCAGCGGCGTGGTGTACGGCGAAACGATCGACGAGGGGCGCACTGGCCTGCTGTTCCACGACGCCGCGGAATTGCAGGCGAAGCTGCTGCGGCTGGTGGCAATGCCGGAACTGGCCCGCGACCTGGGCGACGCGGCGCGCGACTACGTGGCGCAGAACCGCATGCTGGCCTATCAGGTCGCGCCGCGCATCGCCTGGTACCGCTCGCTCTGGGCGCGCCGCGAGGCGCTGACCGCGGCGCTGCACGAGCGGCTGGCGGCGGTACCCGAACCGGCGCTCTGAACCCGCTGCTCCCACGCTCAGGCCATGCCGAACCTGCCGGCGCAAGGCCGAGCGCGCTGCGACACGCCCGGACGTTGGGCCTTCCCGTTGGATGCTCGGGGATCCGGCGCTGGTCGGCGCCGGGCATCCGCGTCGGATCGCCGCGTGCGCCGCCTACGCCGCCAGCTTCTCCGCGATGTCCGCCAGCTTCGGCACCCGCCCGGCCGGGCCCAGCGCCGCCAGCGTCGGCTTGGCGCGGAACTGCCGGGTCGCGGCGCGCTGCACGTCCTCGGTGGTCACCGCGTTCAGCTTGCCGACCGTCTCCGCCGTCGGCACCACGCGGCCGAACACCTGGAGCTGCCGGGCAAGCTGTTCCGTGCGGCTGCCGGTGCTCTCCAGCGACATCAGCAGCGACGCCTTCACCTGCGCCCGCGCCCGCGCCAGCTCCTGCTCCGACACCGCTGACTGCACCTTGCGCAGCTCCTCCAGCGTGACCGGCATCAGCTCCTCGGCCTCGCTCTCGCCGGTGCCGGCGTAGATGCCGAACAGCCCGCCATCCATGTACGGCGCGCTGAACGAGTAGATCGAATAGACCAGCCCGCGCTTCTCGCGCACCTCCTGGAACAGCCGCGACGACATGCCGCCGCCGAGCAGGGTGGAGAGCAGCAGGGTCGGGTAGTAGTCCGGGTCGCCGTAGCCGATGGAGGGGAAGCCGAGCACGATGTGCACCTGGTCGAGGTCGCGGTCCTCGCGGAACTCGCCACCGCGATAGCGACCCGGCATCATCTTCGGCGGCGGGTCGGCGGGAAGGTCGGCGAAGTGCTGCTGCACCAGTTCGACGATGCGTCCGTGCTCCAGGTTGCCGGCGGCGGACACCACCACGTTGGAGGCCGCGTAGTGCCGCCGCATGTAGCCGGTCAGCATGCCGCGTGGCATGCCCTTGATCCCGTCCTCGCTGCCCAGCACCGAGCGGCCGAGCGGCTGCGACGGGAACGCCGCCTCCTGGAAGAAGTCGAAGATGATGTCGTCCGGCGTGTCGTTGGCCTGGCCGATCTCCTGCAGGATGACGCCGCGCTCGCGTTCCAGCTCCTCCGGCTCGAAAGTGGAGTGGGTCAGGATGTCGCCGATGATATCGGCGCCCAGCGCGGTGTCCTCCTTCAGCAGCTTCACGTAGTACGCGGTTTGCTCTCGGGCGGTGTAGGCGTTGATGTGGCCGCCCACCGCCTCGATCTCCTCGGCGATCTGGGCCGCGGTGCGCCGTTCGGTGCCCTTGAAGGCCATGTGCTCGAGGAAATGCGAGACGCCGTTCTCCTCCGCCGTCTCGTTGCGCGAGCCGGCGGCGACATAGGCGCCGAAGGAGACGGTCTCCACCCGGTCCATGCGTTCGGTGACGACGGTCAGGCCGGACGGGAGGCGGGTGAGCTGGATGGCATCGGTCACTTGGTTTGGTGTCCTGATCGAGAGTGCGACCCGTCCATATAGGGGCGCCGACGCCCTCGCGTCAGCCCTTGTCGCTTGCCCACCTGTGGGGCGGCTTGCGGGCCAGGCGTCACCGCAGCGCGGCGACCGCCTCCGGACGGGTGATGCGTCCCATGTGGTCCGCGCCCGGCACCACCTGGAATTGCGCGCGGGCTGCAGAGGACAAAGCAGGGGACCGGCCAGGGGGGGCGAAGCGACCGGCGTAGAAAACCTCGATCCGGGCGCCACCCATTGCGGGGCAGGATCGGCTGTTCCTGCCTTCGTTGCCGCAAGCGGCCTGGATCCCGACCGCCCGAGAGCGATCGCGCTTCCGCGGCAACCGCTACGCTACCTGGCGTCTCCGTCTGCCTTGAACTGGCGGAGATAAGCGATCACGTCAGCCCGCTGCTGTGGATCGGCCAACCCGATGAACACCATCTTGGTGCCGGGAACCATTGCGCGTGGATTGGTGATCCACCGGTTGATGGTTGCCTCGTCCCAGATTTTTTTCGCGTTGCGCCCGGCAACCAGACCAGGCGAGTAGGCGAAACCCGGCCATGCGGCCCAACCTCGCCCGACGATCCCGTTGAGCGGCGGTCCGATCCGCACGACGGCCTTCGGCCCGATCGTGTGACAGATCCCGCATTGCTTGAACACGACGGCACCCTTGGCAGGGTCGCCGTCCGCGCGGGCGGACCCCACGAGTCCGGCCGCGATCAACAGCGATGAGAGCACGACACGCAGCATGGCGATCCTTTCCCGGTCCATATTCCGGATTCCGGCCGGTCTAAATGTGCTTGCCGGGGTTGGCGAACGAGTCTCCCTCCAGGTCGAGAAAGACCCGATAGGCGTTGCCACGATTGCTCGCGTCGAAAGCCGGCAGGCTGCGGTACGCCGACCAGTCCGCCTTGCGGTATGCCGCGTCGAAATCCTCCCAGTTCGCGACCGCATCGCCCATGACCTTCCGCAGATACAGGATGTAGTCGCGAGTGAAGCCGATGGCCTGCTGCGCATCCTGCGACGGTTGGCCATGGCCGGGAATGATGAATCGCGGCTGCATGGCGGCGACATCGGCCAACCCGTGCAGCCAGTTCTGCGTGTTGACCGCGGCGCTGGCCATGAAGGGGATGCGGCTGTTCTGCACGATGTCGCCGGCAAACAGCACCTGATCGGGCAGTACCTGCATCATCATGTCACTCATTGAGTGCGCCGGCCCCGCGTAGGTCAGTTGGAATCGGCGACTGCCCAGGCGGATTTCGGCCGCGGTGCGGAACACCAGTCGAGGCTCGACGATCCGCGTCCGCGCATCCACCCAAGGGGCGAGCGCGGCGCGCCGCTGCGCCAGCCGCGGGCCGGCCTGTTCATCGTCGATGTTGCCGGGCGCGGTGTAATCCAGCGCCTTGGCCTGGGCCACGATGATTGCGCTGCTGTGGTCGCGGAATGCCTGCAATCCGTAGATATGGTCGGCATGGTAGTGGCTTGCGACGACAAAACGGATCGGTTGGTCGGTGACCGAACGAATATGCTGGAGCAGCGCCCAGCCGAGGCTCGGCGTGCCGAGGGTATCGAACACGACGACCCCCTCTTCCGTGACGACGAAGCCGGCATTCGAGGTGTGGCCCTCATTGGCCGCGACGGGCACACCGGGATGGCCGATCGTGTAATACACCGGCGCACCGGGCACCTGGTGGAACGTCAGGTTCTCGCGCAGCGGCGCGTAGGGCGGCGGATTGGCGGCCGCGGCAGCCGGCATCGCAACGCATGCCAGGAAGCCGCGGCGCGCCAGCGCGGTGCGATACCAGGGTGCCGCCACGACAGGCGATCCGCAGCAGCCAAGGTCGGGCACCCTGTCGTGCCCCGGGGATAAAGGCTGGCGCATCGCGTCAGAGCTTCCCGGCCTGATAAGGCTTGAGGCCATAACGTTGCAGGGTTTCGAGCGCGGTCCGCACAGCGCCGCCGGTGTCATTCGGGCCATCAGGCGCCGACTCATCGTGTGTATGCGAAGCCGGCGGCGTGCAGTTCCACGATGGTGCCGACCGCGCCAGGCGTCAGCACGACATCGGGCGCCAGGTGGTTCGTGAGCTCGGCCGCCACCACCTCCACAGCCGCATGATCGGGATTGACGCCTGTCGCGACCAGGTGGTCGGCAAATTCCCAGATGGCGTTGTGGCATGCCAGGAACACCACGCCGCGACGCTGCAGCACGGTGATGCTGTTGTCGGCCGCTGAGTAGCCGCCGTTCGGTGCCTCGTAGTCAACGGATTCCCGTGCCGCGGGCGGAACCAGCAGGAAGCTGTTGTTCTGGCTTTTGCCGACGGGGGGCAGCTTCGCGAAGCTGTACTTGTCCGACATCGCCTGATCGTACAGCGCGAGCTGCGCACTGCCATGGGTCGCCGACACGCAGAGAAAGTCCGGGTGGCGGAACGACCATATCTGCGCATTCATGGAGTTGCGCATGACATTCAGCCAGGGGCCATGAAGCTCGGTATTGTCCCAGGCCTGGCGCGGGCCGCCGCGATAGGCCAGCACCGCGTTCAGCGCCTCGGCGTCCCACTGGTCGGGCCGATTGAGGATCATCGGCACCGTCCTGAAATCGCGCCGGCGCGGCGCCTTCGCCAGCAAGGCGGTGAGCGCCTGGAGGTTATGGGCACCCGCCGGCTCCATCGATGTGCCGGCCGCGCCGGCGGTGCGGGCGAGACCGGCCGCTGCCAGTCCAACGCCCAATCCGCGCAGGGCGCGACGCCGTCCGGTCTGCAAGGTCATGGCAGCGGTCTCCTGTAATGAAAGTGGCACGGCGTCGTCACGGCCGGATTACCGTATAGCCATGTTCGGCGAGAAACATCAGTTGCGGCACGCCGCCGACCACTCGGTGCGCCAATGGATTGAGCGGAAACGGCTTGCCGGTATTGCGTTCGATGGTCTCGATCGTGTTATTGCAGGCGTCGAACCGAACGCCCTGGGCGACCAGGCTACGGATGCGTGCGGCATTCGGATTGCCGTCGCGCACCAGGTCGATCCCGGGGCCGAACGCCACCACTTCGATCGCCACCTTGTCGGGCCCGAAGGCCTTCAGGACATTGAACGCCACATTGAGCAATACGGTCTGCCGCGCCGGAGCCGCGTCGGATATCTGCAAAGCCACCCGATGCGCCACGAACGGCCCCTCGCCCGGAAGCTTCGCTGCCGCCAGGCCGCCGGTCAGGGCGACGATCACGGCGATCAGGCTGATGCGGCGGGAAATGCTCATGACGGTATATAGCCGGGGTTGCCGGCCACCCCCTTCAGGTTAACCCGGTCGGGCCGTGTCAGGACGATGCGCCCCTTGCCGCGCAGCGCCTTGGCAACGACCTCCCACACCGGCTTGCCGTCCTGCGGCAGATTGACTGAGGCCCAGCCGGCTACGCGGTAGCTCTTGCCGGCCTCCAGCGGCTTGCCGCCGGCGAGCGTGAGCTCCGAAATGCGGTGGCCGATCGGCTGCGCTGGATCGCAGGTGTAATCGAGGCCGCCGACCCGCACCATGTCGCCGCCCTGCTGCACGTAGGGATCGGGATTGAACAGGTTGTCGCACACGTCTTCCATGACAGTCTTGAGCTCCGCGCCGGTCATCGGTTGGACGTAAACATCCGGGTAGGTGATGGCAGTGTGCGACAACAAAAACTCCATCGTCACCGGCTCGCCGGTCAGTGCGCTGGGGCCCCAGCGGAAGCCGGGCGACAGGGCAATTTCCGCATCCAGTTCCTGGCGCAGGGCATCGCAGATCACCTGGTCCATCGTACCGTAGAAATTGCCGCGACGGAACAACACCTCGCCGGCATCGGCCAGCTTCTCGTCGAGCATCGCGCGGTCGCGGCGGCTTATCGTGGCGATTTCGGCAGCCATGGCAGGGTCCGGCGGCAGCAGACCGGCGAAGATGGGCAGCAGGTTGTAGCGGACGCCGGCCACCCGGCCCGAGCCGACATCCAGATCGAGGACACCGATGAATTTGCCATGCGATCCGCCGCTGGTCACCAGCGTCTTGCCGCCGGCATTGGAAACCAGGCTCGGTGCCGGGGTGCAGTCATGCGTGTGGCCGCCGAGGATGACATCGATGCCGCGCACGCGGCCAGCCAGCTTGAGATCGACGTCCATCCCGTTGTGGGACAGCAGGATCACGGCGTCGGCGTGTCCGGCGCCGCGCGCCGCGTCCACCACTTTCTGCAGCTCCGGCTCGCGGATCCCAAAAGTCCAGTCGGGCACCAGGCGCCGGGGATGGGCAATCGGCTGGTACGGGAAACACTGGCCGAGTATCGCGATCCGCCTGCCGCCGATCGCGCGGATCATCGATGGTTGAAACACCCGGCCCGACGCCGCGTCGAATGCCGGAGCGTTGTTGAATGCGGCCTCATCGGTGAGGAACACGTTTTGTGCAAGGAACGTACCCTTGAATGCGGCGAGGTTCTTGCGGAATTGTTCCTCGCCGTATGTCATTTCCCAGTGCGAGGTCATGGCATCGACGCCGAGCAGATTGGACAGTTGCACCATGGCGGCGCCTTGCGTGCTGTGCGCCGCCCAGGACCCCTGCCAGAGATCGCCGCCATCCAGCAGCAACGTGTTGTGCGGCCCCGCTTCGGCGCGCAGCCGGTCGATCAGCGTCTTGGCATGTGCGAGGCCGCCCAGCCGTCCATAGCGATGCGCTGCCTCCTCGAAATCCAGGCAGGTCAGGGCGTAGGCGCGCGCGCTGGTGGTCGGAATATGGTAATGATCGAGGTACGCCTTGCCGACCAGATGCGGCGGCCTTCCGGCGGCCTCGCCCACGCCGATATTCACGCTGGGCTCGCGGAACAGCACCGGCTCGGACTGGCCGTGCACGTCGGTCTGGTGCAGCACGCGGACGTTGCCGGTGTGGCCGATCGCGTAGATGTCCTCGCGCGCCGTGGCGCGTGCCACGCGCGGCAGCGTACCGGCCGCAGCGCAAGCCGTCAGCATCCGCAACAGGTCACGCCGGCTATGGCTCACCGAATCACCGCCGCGGTCCACGCCCGGTCCTGTTCCCGCGCCTGCGCCACCGACCGGTGTGCGAGCGCCTCGGCGCGCTGCGCGGCGGTGACCGCGGCGTCGAAATGGCCAGCCGCCATCTCAGCTTTCGCGGTCTTGAGCGCTGCTTCGGTGGGCAGCCATTGGTTGCGCAACTGGCCGGCACGGGCCTCGGCCGCCAGCGCCGCCGCCAGCGCCGCCGCCGCATCGGCCTGTGTGGCGGCTCGTGCCGCGGTGGCGGACAGTGCGGTAGCCATCGCCGCGGCCAGGATGATCGCGTGCTTCACGGCCGCGCCCCCGGGCCGGTGATCGGCACGCCATTGCTCATGTAGGAGAGGAAATATTCGAGGTCGCGGTAAGTCTTGTCCTGCGGTGCGAACGGCACCGAGCGAACCTGTGCGTTGCAGCTCGTGAAGCGTCGGTCGATGGTGCCCATGCTGCCCCAGTCGGAGCGATAGATCGGAAACGCCGCGAGGATGCCGAGCGCGGGCGCCAGGATATCGCCCCGCAGCCGTTGACCGGCCGCCTGCACGTGGCAGCTCGCGCAGGAAAAATTGAGTTGGCCGCGCCGCGCATAGAAAAACCGCTTGCCGTCCTCATAGGCCGCCAGCGCGCGCGGGTCGTCCGGGATCTTGATGTCGAACGCCTTGCCGCGCGAGGTCTCCGCCATATAGGCGGTTATCGCGGCCATCAGCCCGACCTGGTAAGGCAGCGGTTTCTCGCCGTTCGCGATGCGGCAGCGATTGATCGCCAGATCCAGCGTTACCACCTCGCCCGTCTTGGTGTCGAAATACGGAAACGTCTGGCGAATGCCGATGCCCTTGTTCGGGAAGCAGTCGGCGTAGCCGCGGCCATTGGCAAACGGCTTTGCAAATGCCGCCTTGCCTGCGTCGAGCGCAAAATCATACGGCGGGAATGCCATGATCTCCTCCCATTGCTTGCGCATGAGAGCGTTCACCGCATACGGACCGTTGCCGAAATCCGCCAGCTTGACGGTGGGAAACCTGGACCGGAAATAGGCCTGGAACGCGCGCTGGTCCGCCGCCGGGTTGGGCGCCTGGGCGGCGCGCGCGAGACTGACGAATCCCAGCAGCGCCGCGATGGCGAAACCGACGCGGTAAAGACGTCCTGAGCGCATGGTCATCCCATGATCTTGGCGACGGAGGAGTCGCTCTTTCCCAGATTGTCGATCCAGCTCACCCCGAGATCGTCGTCCTTCTTGCCACCCTTGAAGGAGAATTTTATGTACGGGTCTCTCGACACCGCGGGCCCCCAGAACGCCGTAAACACGACTTTGCCGTCATGTTTGAAGGTCAACACCTCGATATAGTGTGGCGGTATCAGCTTGCCATCATGGCCTTTGACAAAACCGGAATCCATTGGGTGCTGGATCAGCGCCTGGACCTCGGTGCTGTCGTCGCCGGCGACCGCGCGGACGCGAATGGTGGATGGCATGATCGTTGTTCTCCCGTCGCCGTCAGCCGCCGCAGCCGCCGAGCGTGACCTTCACCTGCCTGGCAACACCGTAGGCCTTGCCGCCGGATTCCACGACAGCGACCACATTGCTGGTCTTGGCCATCTTCAACCGGCAGCTCACCGCGGCGGCCGTCCCCTCCGGCAGCTTGTACGAGGCCGCCAGCGTGAACGGGTTCTCCGGCACAAGGATGCTGATGGACGTCACGTTGGGCAGCGAGGAGCTGATCGAGACCGGCACCACCGCGCCGTTCTCGGCAATCTCCGGCACCTCAAGCGTGATCTTGTCGGTACTCTCGAACTGCATGCCGAGCAACGCCTGAAGCGCGTCCCGCTGCGACTTCTTCTGAAATGCCTCGGCGGGCCAGCCGGGAGCGTTGTCGGCATGCGCCGGCCCGGCCAGACCGAGGCCGGCCAGGCCGACGAGCGTCATCACCTGCAACGTTGCACGCCGCGTCGGCAACGGGCCGTGGTCGCCGACGCTTCGATGTCCTGCCATGATGTGTCCTCGTCCGCCGCTAGAGAGTATAGAGGAAATCGATGATCGCGTTGATCTCGCGCTTGTCCAGGATCAGGTCCTTGCCGAAGGGCGGCATCACCGTCCGCGGGTTGCGCGTCTCCTCGTCCCACAGGATCCCGTAGAGCACCGCGCGGTCCGGGAACCGCGCCTTCATGCCGGACAGTTCCGGGCCGACATTGCTGGGCACGTCGCCACCCTTCATCGTGTGGCAGGCGAGGCAGTTGCCCTTGCGTTGGTCGAAAGCCAACGCCCGGCCGCTTGCAACCGACGATTGCGCGATCGCGGCAACCGGCGACAGCAGCAGCAGCGCGGCCAGAAGCCCCGGCAGCGCGGTGCGGGATGCGCCGCGGCGCATCATTGCGGCAGCGCCTTGTCGAGCGGGCCGGTGGTGCGAGGCGTGAGGCCCTTGCCCTCTGCCGTGGAGGTTATCTTCACCGTACCCGGTAGCACGCAGTTCCGCATGCAGGCCGTGTTGTGCGTGTCTGGCCGCGGATCGGTCCAGATGAATCCGTTGCGGTTTGGCATCTTCACCTGCGGTAGGGTGTGACGGTCGGCGACGAACGAACCCGGTACGATGTTGTTGAGATTAAGCACATAGGCGGTGACCGCATAGACCTGGTCGGGCGTCATGCTGTGCGGTGCCGGAAACGGCATCGCACGGTTGATATAGTCGAACAGCGTGGTCGCATAGGGCCAGTAATTGCCGACCAGCGGTTCCGGCCGGTCGCCGGTCAGCGATCCTTCGCCGGCGAGCTTCGGGTATCGGCCGGTGCCCTCGCCGAAAGTACCGTGGCAAGCGGCGCAGACCCCCTGAAAGATCTCGTCGCCATCGCTCACCGAGCCATGACCTGGCGGCAGGCCCTGTCCATCCGGCCGGACGGCGATCGACCAGCCGTCGATCTGAGCCTGCGTCGGCGTCGTGCCGTAGCCGTAATATCCGGCGGGGTGTCGGTCCGCGGCCGGGCCGGCGGCGATCGTCAGGCAGGCGGCCGCGAGTATCGCCTTCCTAACCCAACTCGACATCATAGACGCTCCCGTCCGCCTTGAGCTGCCAGGTCTGGATGCTGTTGTTGTTGTAGATCGCGTTGGTGCCGCGCACGCTGCGCAACTGCGCGATCGTCGGCTGCACGAACCCGGTTTCGTCCACCGCGCGGGACTGCAACAGCGCCGGTTTGCCGTCCCATCGCCACGGCAGGGTGAACCGCGTCAGCGCCTTCGGCAGCACCGGATCGCCCAGCGCCGCGCGACTCCAGTTGATGCCGCCATCGACACTGACATCGACCTGGCGGATTCGGCCCAGGCCGGACCACGCGAAGCCGCGAATTTCGTAGATTCCGGCGCCGTGCACCGGCATTTCCGGACAGGGGAAGGTGATCACCGACTTGGCGTAGATCGGCCAGGTGAAGCCGCGTGCCTTCCCGTCGGGCATCAGCTCGGTGTATTTCGCGGTTTCTTCGCGGGTGAACCAGGGCTGATCGCCGATCTGCAGCCGGCGGATCCATTTCACGTTCACGTTGCCTTGCCAGCCCGGCACCAGCAGCCGCAGCGGGTAGCCCTGTTCCGGGCGCAGCGCTTCACCGTTCTGGCCATAGACCAGCAGGCAATCGTCGAGCAGTTTCTCCAGCGGAATGCTGCGCGCCATGTGCGCGGCGTCGGCGCCCTCCACCAGGACCCATTTGCCGGTGCTCTTGATCCCGACCTCGTTGAACACCGTCGAAACCTTCACGCCGGTCCATTCGGCGCAGCCGATCATGCCGTGGGTGAACTGCAACGAATTGAGTTGCGCCGCGCGCCACTCCATGCCGCCATTGGCGGGGCACTCGATGAAATGGATGCGCGAGACGCTGGGGAAGCGATGCAGATCCTGCATCGTGAACAGCCGGGGCTGATCCACCATGCCGTGCACCATCAGGCGATGCTGGCTGGGATCCACCGTCGGGCGCCCGGCATGATAACGCTCGAAGAACAAGCCGCTCGCGGTAATGATGCCGGTCTGGGACTGCAACGGGGTGAAGCTGACCGAGGATTCCGGCGTCGCGGTCAGGAACGGCACGTTGCGGCGAATGACGTCCTTTTCGAAATGCGACGGCACGCCATAGACGCGGCTCACGACCCCGGGCCCGAGCGACTGCGACCAAATCGGGTCGGCTGGCGGCGACGCGGTGTCGGCGTTTGCCGCGCGGGGGGCAGCGGCGCCGATCAACGCGCTGGCCCCGAGGCGCAGGCCGCCCCGGAGCAATCCCCGGCGTCCCGCTGTCCGCGCGACCGGCGTCTGGCCGTCCACACCCATCCACGTTCCCCCCGGCACCAGTACGTTGGAGCCCGAATCGTCTTGCCGCCGCCGGATCGGCAGTCTGAAGGCCGCCATTAAACCCGGTTATGCCCAACTCCGACCATGCTGCATTGCAACAACGACAACATACGGGAGCGCGCGTTACGACCTTCTTGCCGCGGTCCGCATGTTGCTCAGATTCGTCAAAGGTGCGACTAAATTCGATGACAGGGTCGAAAGATGCGGAACCGGCGTCATGGCGCCGCATACCCGCCACGACACAGCGAGGGAGACGATGCGCAAGTCACGTTCGGAACTGTCCCGCCGGGCTTCCGGAGCGGCGGGTGCATGACGCGCCTGCTGCTGATCGAGGACGACGCCGCCACGGCGGGCGAAATCGTCGCCGACTTCACAGCCAAGGGGTTCGCCATAGAGCATGCCAGCGACGGCGCGTGCGGCCTGGCCGCCGCAACGGCGCAACACTGGGACGTGCTGGTTGTCGATCGCATGCTGCCTTCGATGGACGGGCTGTCAATCATCCGTGCGCTGCGCGAGCGCGGGGTCGGCACGCCGGCGTTGATCCTGACGGCGCTCGGCGCGATTGATGACCGCATCCATGGCCTGCGGTCCGGTGGCGACGACTACCTGGTCAAGCCGTTCGCGCTCGGCGAACTTGGGGCACGGTTGGAGGCGCTGCTGCGCCGGCCGGCGGATAGCCTGTCACCGCGGCTGCGCGTCGGACCCCTGGAGCTCGACCTGATCGCCCGCACCGCGCGACGCGGCACGCGCACGCTGGATCTGCTGGGGCGCGAATTCCAGTTGCTGGAATTCATGATGCGCCGAGAAGGGCAGGTGGTGACCCGCAAGATGCTGCTGGAAGGCGTCTGGAACTACCACTTCGATCTGAAATCGAATCTGGTCGATGTTCACATGGGGCGGCTGCGCCGTAAACTCGACGAGCCAGGCACGGCGTCGCTGATCACCAACATCCGCGGGATCGGGTTCATCCTGAATGCGCCTGCCTGACCTCGTTCGCCGCACGGCGCTGCGCTGGGGCCTGGGCCTCGCCGCGTTGCTGGCGCTGGCGATGGCGTCGGCCTTCGCCATCGCCTATGAGCTCGGTACCTCGGCGCTGTTCCGCGCGGTTGACCGCTCCGTCCTGGAGCAACTCGAGCTGCTCGCCGCGCGCCCGCCGGACATGCTGGAGTTCATGATCACGTCGCGCATGAACCACCAGCCGGCGGTGATTACGCGCGTCGGTCTGTTCCGCCCCGATGGCAGCCTGATCGTGGGCGACCTCGAGTTCCTGCCGCCGGGGCTGCCACTGAACGGGAAGATTCACGCGATCACCGGGCGGATGCAGCGCGGCGGCGACAGCGAGGACTTGCACGTGGCCGCACGGCGGCTGCCCGATGGCCGGATCCTGCTGGTCGGCCGCAACGTCGCCGGCGCCTTGGGCGTGCAACGCACGCTGTTGTGGACGCTCGCGATCGGCCTGGTTGTCGCGGTTCTCGTCGGCCTTGGCGTCGGCGCCGGGTTCGGCCTGCGGGCAGAGCAGCGGCTGCGCCGTCTGGGCCGGGTGGCCGAGGATATCGCCTCCGGTCGCCTGCATGCGCGCCTGCCCGCCAGGGCGAACGGCGACGCGCTGGACCAGCTCAGCCTGATCTTCAACCGCATCCTCGAGCGGTTGGAGAGCATCATCGCGACGCTGCGCCATGTCGGGGAGGACATTGCCCACGACATGCGGACGCCACTCACCGGAGTGCGCGTCCGGCTGGAACGGGCGCGTCAGGACGGGCGGCTGAACGCCGCGGGGCAGGATGTCGTGGATCGGGCGATCGAGGGAATCGAACAGACCCTGGCGATCGTCGCCTCCCTGCTGCGCATCGCGGAAATCGAGCACGGCCGGCGGCAGAGCGGGTTTACCACCTTCGACCTCGCCCAGGTGCTGGCGCAGACGTCCGACGCCTTCGCACCGCTGGCAGAAGATTCCGGTGTGACGCTCGCCGTGGATGCCATTGGGCCGGTCGCCATCCACGGCGACCGCACGCTCATCGTCGAGGCGGTCGTCAATCTCGTGGACAACGCCGTGAAGTTCGCCGGCAGCGGGCACCATGTCGTGCTCGGCCTCGGTGGTTCAGCGCTCTGTCCTGTCCTTTGCGTGAGTGACGATGGACCGGGAATCCCGGTGGTGGAGCGCGAGCGCGTGTTCCATCGATTTTATCGCGGTGACGCCGGCCGCACCGCGCGCGGCAGTGGCCTGGGGTTGAGCCTCGTCGCCGCGGTGGCGCGGCTGCACGGCTTCGCGCTGCGCTTGCTGGACAACGCGCCGGGTTGTCGGGTCGAGCTCGATTGCTGGCCGACTGATGGCGGTGCAATGGGGGCTACGCGCACTCCAATGTCTCAATGAAACCTTCGTTGCCGGTCGTTGCGGCGCCTCCCGTGGGATAACGAATGGGCAAAGGCTCGCCGCGAGGCCGGTGAACGTGGTCGGGAAGGCGCCGACGCTCCAGACGAACGGAGCATGCTCGTAGTCCTCGAACAAGGCCCGTGCTGGCATCGCGCAGCGCGGTACATCGCTTGGCTAACGCCTTTGGGCCCCCTGGCCTGTTTCCTGCATATCGCCAGTTGCCCAAGCAGAGTGCCGCCGACAGCAGCATTCATGATCCTGCTCCGACCAGTTCTGCATGCTCTCTAGGCTGATTGCCGTCAAATGAACGAAATCTGTGCCGTGTTGATCCGCACTCGTTTGCGCCCTGCCGCAACCTTGCGCGGGCCGCATGGTCGGTCCGTCGTTGGCCCCCGGCCCGCGGTGCCGACGGCGCTCAACTGCCCTGATCGGATGAATCCCGCCGCGTGTTTCGCCGCAAAGGACAACACCGCGTGACGAACCGGCCCGCAGCTTCCTCGCCGCCCCCGATGGTGCGGCAACGTGGACGCCTATGTGGACGCCGAACCGGGGCCTGGGCTGTCGCTGGCCGCCGGCGTCGGCAGGATCGTCGAATATCCGTGCTCAACGCCGATGGGGGCCTGAACATGATCCTCGCCGCGCATCGGGAAATGCTGGCGGACCAGCCGGAGCTTGCGCGCGTCGTGCTGACTTCGCAGAAGCAGGGAAGCACACACGCCATGCCGCGACGTCCGGCGCCTCTGGTTGCGGCAAATCGACGCTGCTGCGCATGATCGCCGGGTTCGCGCAGGCGACGGAAGGTGAAGTGCCGATGCGGGGCAAGGCGGTGGCGGGTCCGGGCCACGATCGCGGCAAGAAGAAAGCCGAAGCGGCGCGCATCGCCGAACGCTTCACCGGCATGATGCGGCTGGGGCGTTTCGCCGACGTGTATCCGCGCCAGTTGTCCGGCCACATCGTTGCCGAGGAACGCATCGCGCCGGAGCGTCCGCGCGACGTGTCCTCGCCGGAGTTCAATGCGATCCGCCGCCGGCTCGCGGGCCCGCTGCACGCCGACCACGTCAAGGAGGCGGTGTGACTCCCGTCGAAGCAGTGGAGGCGGCGCTTGCCGCGGATCGTGCGCATGCCGACCCGGCCATCTGGATCACCCGCTTGCCGGACCAGGTCGTGCTGGCGGCGGCGCGCAGGCTGCAGGGTGAAGGGCCGCACGGCCGGAAGCTGTGGGGCGTGCCGTTCGCGGTGAAGGACAACATCGACGTCGCCGGCCTGCCGACCACCGCCGCCTGTCCCGGCTTCGCCTACGTCGCCGGCACCACCGCGCCCGCCGTCCAGCGCTTGCTCGATGCCGGCGCGGTGCTGCTGGGCAAGACCAATCTCGACCAGTTCGCGACCGGGCTCGTGGGCACGCGTTCGCCGTACGGCACGCCACGCAACGTGTTCGACGCGCTGCGCATCCCGGGCGGGTCGTCGTCGGGCTCGGGCTGTGCCGTCGCGGCCGGCATCGTGCCGTTCGCGCTCGGCACGGATACCGCCGGTTCCGGTCGCGTGCCAGCCGCTTTCGGCAACATCGTCGGGTTGAAGCCGACCGTCGGCAGCGTGCCGACGCGGGGTGTGGTGCCGGCCTGCCGGTCGGTTGACACCGTATCGGTGTTCGCCCGCTCGGTGGACGAGGCAGTTGCCGTGCAGCGCATCATGGCCGGATTCGACCCCGACGATGCCTATTCGCGCACTGCGCCGTTTGCGCATCTGCGGCGCGGCGGGCCGTCACCCAGGGCCCGCGTCGCGATGGCGAATGTCACCGAACCATGCGGCACGGAAACGACCGCGTTGTATCAGGCGGCCGCGCGGCATCTGCGGGCAGAAACCATCGACATCGCGCCATTCCTGGAAATTGCTCGCCTGCTCTATGATGGCCCCTGGGTCGCCGAACGAACCGCGGCCCTTCGCTCGGTGCTCGAAGAACGGCCCGACATCCTGCATCCGGCAACGCGCGACATCCTGCAAAGCGGCTTTACCCGCTACAGCGTGGACGCATTCGATGCCTTCCATCGCCTGGCCCACGCAAAGCGTGCCGCGGAGCGCCTGTTCCACGCCTACGATGCCTTGCTGCTGCCGACCGCACCATTCTGTCCAACGCTCGCGGCAGTGCATGATGACCCGATTGGTCTGAACAAGCAGCTCGGCACGTTCACCAATTTCGTCAATATCTGCGACTTGGCCGGTTACGCGGTGCCGGCCGGTTTTGGCCGCGACGGATTGCCGGTTGGTGTGACGCTGCTGGGTCCGGCATGGTCGGAGGGCCGGCTCGCCGGCCTGGCGGATGCCTTGCACCGTGCGGTCGCTACAACAATCGGCGCCACCGGCCAGCCGCTGCCGCCCGCTGCCGAACCCGATGCGCTGGCACCCGACGAGACCGCACTGTTCTGCATCGGCGCACATATGGGAGGGCTGCCGTTGAACCATCAGATCACCGCCCTGGGAGGCCGGTTCATTCGCGATGCACTCACGGCACAGGCATACCGCCTGCACGCGCTCGGCAATCGCCCGGGCATGCTGCGCGCCGCGAATGGCGCTGCGATCGCAGGCGAGGTCTGGGCGCTGCCCACCGCGTCCATCGGGGTACTGCTCGCGCAGGTGCCGCCACCGCTCGGGTTCGGCATCGTGGACTTGCAGGACGGTCCGTGCCTGGGCTTCATTGCGGAGGCATCCGGCGTCGCGGAAGCGCCCGACATTACGCAATTCGGCGGCTGGCGAGCCTGGTTGCAGGCGAACCAGGCAGCCAAGGGATGAACGACATGACGGATTTCGACGTGTATATTGATGCCGGGACGTCATTGCTTGGCATTCCGGTGCGGCCGGAATGGCGGGCTGCGATCCGGCAGCACCTGGGTGTCTCGTTCGACCTTGCCCGCCTGGTGCTCGATTTCCCGTTGCCGGACGAGGCCGATCAGGCGCCTGTATTCCGGGCATGAGCAATGACAGTGCCGCGTGCATAGCCGCCGATGTCGCCGCCGGGCGGCGCCGCGCGACCGACGTCGTGACGCAAACGCTCGAACGCATTGCCGCGCGCAATCCGGCGTTGAACGCCTTCACCGCGGTCACCGCCCAACGCGCGCTCGCCACCGCCGCCGCGATCGACGCGGCGGTGGCGGCCGGCCGGCCGGTCGGGGCGCTTGCCGGTGTGCCCTTCGCGGTGAAGAACCTGATCGACGTCGCCGGACTGCCGACTCTCGCCGGTTCGCGCATCAACCGCGACCGCCCGCCCGCCGCGGCGGATGCCACCCTGGTCACCCGCCTGGAAGCCGCCGGCGCCGTGCTGCTTGGTGCGCTGAACATGGGAGAGTACGCCTACGACTTCACCGGCGAGAATGCGCATGACGGGCCGTCGCGCAATCCGCACGACACCACACGCATGAGCGGCGGCTCGTCCGGCGGCTCGGGAGCGGCGGTTGGCGGCGCGCTGGTGCCGATCGCGTTGGGTTCCGACACCAACGGCTCGATCCGTGTGCCGGCGTCGTTCTGCGGCGTGTTCGGCCTGAAGCCGACCTATGGCCGGCTGTCCCGCGCCGGCAGTTTTCCATTCGTTTCCAGCCTGGACCATCTCGGCCCGTTGGCGCGCTGCACCGCCGATCTGGCACTGGCTTACGACGCGATGCAGGGGGCCGACCCGCGTGATCCGGTCTGCACCGATCGCGCGGCCGACCCAGCGACACCCACGCTGCATGACGGCATCGCCGGCCTGCGGGTCGCCGTCGCCGGCGGGTATTTCCGCGCGGGCGCTTCGGCGCAGGCGTTGTCGGCGCTCGACTCGGTTGCCGCCGCGCTCGATGCCACGCGTGAGATCGCACTGCCCGAGGCGGCACGCGCCCGCGCCGCCGCCTATGTGATCACTGCCAGCGAGGGTGCCGCGCTGCATCTGCCGCGGCTGCGTACGCGGCCGGAAGAATTCGACCCGGACGTGCGCGACCGGCTGATCGCCGGCGCGCTCATCCCGGCAGCATTTGTCGCCCAGGCTCAGAAATTCCGCCGCTGGTATCGCGATGCGGTGCTGCGGCTGTTCGAGATGGTCGACGTCATCCTGGCCCCGGCGACGCCCTGTGTCGCGCCGTTGATCGGCCAGAAGACGTTCGTGCTGGACGGGCGGGAAGTGCCGCTAAGGGCGAATATCGGCATCTACACACAGCCGGTGTCGTTCATCGGCCTGCCGGTGGTCGCGGTGCCGGTGGCACTGCCCGGCGGTTTGCCGATCGCCGTGCAGGTCATCGCCGCGCCGTGGCGCGAGGCGGTGGCGTTGCGCGTCGCCCAGGCGCTGGAGGCATGCGGGATCGCGTGCGCGCCGGATCCCGCTGCGGGACAGGTGAGGCAGTCGTTCGGCCGGCACCATTCCACGTCGCCCTGAATTCAGGGGGCCGGATCCTCATCGGTTTCGGTCAGGGTTTTCCGCCGTCGAGTGCCAGGGCCGGGATTGCCGCCGACGGCGCAGCCTTCGCCGTGGATCGGCCGTCGCCGCGCGCCTCAGCCATGTCCCAGCATGTGGCGGCCGATTTCCTGCGGATCGGCACCGGCAGCGGGAAGTTCGGCCGCGACGCGACCCTCGCGCATCACCACGATGCGATCGGCGAGCTCCAGGATTTCGTCGAGGTCCTCGGAAATCAACAACACCGCCGTGCCGGCATTGCGCGCCGCCATGATGCGGGCGCGTGTCTCCGCCACCGCCTTCACATCGAGGCCGAAGCACGGATTGGCAACAATCAACAATCGCACGTTTCCGTCGAGCTCGCGTGCCAGCACGCAGCGTTGCACGTTGCCGCCGGACAGCACGCCGATCGGCACCTGCGGCGACGGCGCGCGAATGCCGTACGCCGCGATCATCGTGCGGGCGCGCGCCGCCATGGCACGACGATCCAGCCAGACGCTCGGCTTGCCGTCCGTGGCGCGGTCGAAGCTGCGCAGGGCCAAATTGTCGATCACCGTCATCGACGGCACGCAGCCGTTGCGCAATGGTTCCTCCGGCAGCACCCGCACCGCGTGATCCTGCGATGCGGCGCGGGTCGCGTCATAGCCCTCGCCGTCCACGATGATCTCGCCGCTTTCCGCCAGGCGCTGGCCGCCCAGCACTTCCAGCAACTCCTTCTGGCCATTGCCGGAAACGCCGGCGACGCCGACGATTTCATGCGCATGGACCTGGAGCGCGCCGACATCGAGGCCCTTGCGCCCGTTATCCGCGGCGGTCTTCAGCGCCTGCACCTCCAGCCGGAGCTCGGCGGTGGGCGCGCCCTGCCGTTGCGGATTTTCCGGCGCGTGCGGCTCGCCGATCATCATCGCGGTCAGAGCGTCCGGACCGAGGTCGCGCACCGCGCCCGTGCCGACGGCGCGACCGCGGCGCAGTACCGTCACTTCGTCAACGAATTGCGCTACCTCCTTCAGCTTGTGGGTAATGATGACGATGGTAAGCTGACCGGAATGGGCAAGCGCGCGCACCAGCCCGAGCATTTCCACCGCTTCCTGCGGCGTGAGCACCGACGTGGGTTCGTCGAGCACCAGGAACCGGCGTTCCAGATAGAGCTGCTTGATGATTTCGGTTTTTTGCCGCTCCCCCGCCGCCAGCGTGCCGACCGGCGCGTGCAGCGGCACCTCGAACGGCATGCGGCGCATGAAGTCCCCCAGCGCGCCCAGCTCGGCTCGCCAGTCGATCACCGCGGGTACGCTGCGGCGTGACATCACCAGATTCTCGGCGACGGTCATCGACGGCACCAGGGTAAAGTGCTGGTACACCATGCCGAGGCCGAGCGCGTCGGCGTCGGCGGGACGCGCGATCGACACTTCGTGGTCTTGCACCAGAAACGAGCCCTCGTCGGCGCGGTAGTAGCCGAGCAAGCATTTCACCAGCGTGGACTTGCCGGCGCCGTTTTCGCCGAGCAATCCGTGCACGCTGGCCGGCCGCACCTTCAGCGAGACATCGGTCAGCGCCTGGAACGAACCGAATCGCTTGCCGATGCCGATGGCCTCGACGCCGATCGCGCGCGGGGCACGCGGCGCCGGCGGGGGAAGCAGGGTCGCGTCGTTCATCTCAGGCCCGCTAGGAGTTTCGTGCTGTCGCTGACCGCGCCGAACACGCCGCCCTGCATTTTGACCATCTTCACCGCGGCGGCGTGGTTGCCGGCGTCGGTCGCGCCGCAGCAATCCTCCAGCAACACGCACTCGAAGCCGCGATCATTGGCCTCACGCATCGTGGTGTGCACGCAGACGTCGGTGGTGATGCCGCTCAGCACGATGTTGGCGATGCCGCGCGTGCGCAGGATCAGCTCCAGGTCCGTGGCGCAGAAGCTGCCTTTGCCGGGCTTGTCGATGATGATTTCTCCTGGTCGCGGCGCGAGCTCGGGGATGATCTCCCAGCCGGGTTCGCCGCGCACCAGGATGCGCCCGCACGGGCCGTCGTCGCCGATGCCGGCGCCGATGCGGCGCGAACGCCAGCGCTTGTTCGCGGGCAGGTCGGACAGGTCGGGCCGATGGCCTTCGCGGGTGTGGAAGATATGGTAGCCGCGCTCGCGCAGCGCCGCCAGCACGCGCGCGATCGGGCCGATCGGCGCGCGGGTCAGCGACAGGTCGTAGCCCATCTTGTCCACATAGCCGCCGACGCCGCAGAAATCCGTCTGCATGTCGATGACGATCAGCGCGGTGGTGTCCGGCGCCAGGGAGCCATCATACGGCCAGGGGTAGGGATCGGCATCGATGGTTGGCATGGTCAGCGTCCGATCGAGAGTTGTCCGGGCATGCCGGCGAGCGAGCGCCCGCCGCGCGCGGTGATCACCAGCACCACCAGGGTTACGACGTAGGGTGCGGCGTAGAACAGGTAGTAGCCCCAGGTGATGCCGACGGTTTGCAGCGACGGGCCGAGCGCGCCGGCGGCACCGAACAACAGCGACGCATAGATGCAGTTGATCGGGTTCCAGCGCGCGAACACCACCAGGGCGACGGCCATCAGGCCCTGGCCCGAGGACAGGCCCTCGTTCCAGCTTCCGGGGTAGTAGAGCGAAAGGAAGGCACCACCGATGCCGGCCAGGCCGCTTCCGACGGCGGTGGCGAGGAAGCGGGTACGGTCGATCGGCAGGCCGAGCGCCAGCGCGGCGTCCTGGCTGTCGCCGACGATGCGGATTCGCAGCCCCACGCGGGTGGCGCGGAAGCACCAATGCATCGCAATGGCCGCGGCGATGCCGAGCAGGAACAGCGGGCTGACGGTGAGGGCGTATTGCAGGTCCTTGGAGCTGGACCAAAAGCCAAACGGTATGCCAGGCAACAGCGGGGCGCTGGGCTGCACGAAGGGTTTGCCGAAGAAGAAGGCGATGCCGGTGCCGGCCAGCATGATCGCGATGCCCATGGCCACGTCGTTGACCCGCGCCAGCGAACACACCGCGCCGTGCAGGCCGCCCAGCAGCATGCCGGCGACGGCGGCGGCGACCAGGCCAGCCCAGGGGTTGCCGGTTTCGTACGAGATGGCATAGGCGGCCATGGCGCCGAGCACGAGCACGCCCTCGTTGCCGAGGTTGATGCGGCCGGATTTCTCGGTGAGGCACTCGCCGATGCTGACGAACAGGAAGGGCGTACTGACCCGCAGGCTGCCGGCCAGCATGGCGACCGCGACGGTGGCGACCGGGGTCATGACAGCCGCAAAACCTCTCCCGTGCGCAACGCGGGAGAGGTTGTTAGCCGCGGGGCTGGAACCATTTGATGCGTCCGTATAACGTATCGCTGGTCAGGATCGCCACGAAGATAATACCTTCCAGCACCTGCACCGTGGCATCGGGCAAATTCATCCATTGCTGCATCAACCCGCCTGCGGCGTTCAGCCCGCCGAGTAATAGCGCCATCGGCATGATGGCCAGCGGGTTGAAGCGCGCAAGGAACGCGATCAGGATCCCGGTATAGCCATACCCCGCGTTCAGCGACGAATTGGCGCGGCCGTATTCCGCGGCGACCTCGATCATTCCCGCCAGCCCGGCGCAGGCGCCGCCCAGCGCGCAGGACAGGATGATGAGACGCGTCACCGGCAGGCCCTGCAACTGCGCGGCGCGCATGTTCCCCCCGGTGACGCGGGCGGCAAAGCCGAAACGGGTGCGGTAGATCAACACCCAGCACAGCACGCAGGCGGCGATCCCGATCGGGATGCCGGGATGAATGTCCAGCCACGGCACGTTGCCCATCATGTTGTCGTCGCCGATGCCGTAGGTGGAAGGCTTGTTCAGGCTGGAAGGATCGCGCAGCACGCCTTCCACGAGATGGTTGAAGATCGCCAGGCCGATATATGCCAGCACCAGGCTGGCTATCACCTCGTTCACTCCCAGCTTTGCCCGCAATGCGCCGCTGATGCCGATCCACAGCGCGCCCGCCGCCGCGCCGGCCACCGCCATGACAAGCTGCACGATGATTGGGTCGGTGTGCACCAGCGGCAGGGCGGCGACGGTGGCGGCTAGACCGCCCAGCACCACCGCGGCCTCGCCGCCGATGATCACCAGCCCAAGCTGTCCGGGCAGCGCCACGCAGAGCGCCGTCAACAACAGCGGCGCGGCATGTTGCAGCGTGTTGCGGACGGAGAACCAGCTTCCGAACGCGCCGACCCAGACGACGCCGAGGAAGTCGATCGGCGACTGGCCGAGCGCCAGCAGGAGGATCGAAAACAGTACCGCCGAGGCCAACAACGCGACGAGCGGCGCCAGCATCGCCTCGAGCGCATGGCGCAGCGGATAGGTGCGGTCGCCGCCCACCGGCTGCGCCGGTTCCGTGACGGTAGCGGCAACCGGAAGGGCGCCCGCCTCGCTCATGCGCCGCCGCCTTCAGGAGGTGGCGCCGTTCACGCCCTCGACCAGGTAGCTCATCGATTCAAGGGCGATATCAGTCTCCAGGTACGCCTTGCCGGCGGGGATCACCAGGTTGCCCTTGTTGTCCTTCATCGGGCCCTTGAACACGGAGAACCCGCCTTTCAGGATCTCCGCCTTCACCGTATCGACATTCTTGCGCCCGGCAGCCGACAAAGCGGGCCCGTAGGGCGACATCCGGACGAAGTCCTCCCGCAGCCCGCCGCGCACGAAATTGGGCAGCGTCTTGCCGGTCTTCATGTCGCCGGTGAACATCTTGTAAACGGTGATCCAGTGCCATTCGGCGCCGGTGAGGTAGCCCTTCGGCGCCAGTCTGGACTGGTGTTGCTAGCTAGTCAATGTGTCCGGTTTTTGTTGTTACCCCCAAGTAGGAATGTCCCCTTTGCCCCAAGTTAAAATGTCCCCTTCCGCGCTACGGCGGGTTGGGGGCGATGATGGCGGCCGAGGGTCTGTGGATGAGCATCGAGGAGCGGGAACGCTC
>Ga0307373_10001176_pt1 | contig 49313 bp, 48 predicted proteins | sample OX2MG_FD_202534 | JGI IMG/M metagenome (GOLD analysis project Ga0307373, IMG submission 202534) | Soil microbial communities from Risofladan, Vaasa, Finland - OX-2 | ecosystem: Environmental > Terrestrial > Soil > Coastal area > Acid sulfate soil | place: Finland: Risofladan, Vaasa | collected...
TCGAACCGGGACGGCACACCCTACAAGTTCGCAGCGGCCGAAACTCCAGCCGAACCAAGACCTTCGACGTCGCCGAGGGCGAAATCGCCAGCTTCCGATGCAGCGGAAAGAGCATCTTGCCAGTCTTTCTCTTGTCCTTCGTCGTTCCCAGCCTGGCACTCTCGCTCAATCGCGAGTAGACACAATTCGCCAAACAGAGCGCCATCGGACCACCCGCAGTCGCTGATCCGACCAGTCGCGTGACGCTTATCGACGTGCGAGAGAACTCACCGACGACGGCGCCGAACAGCGCTTCCTCGAACGCCGGCTAACAGAACCGGCAGCCACCAATCCTTCTTGGCCCTTGACGAGGTATTTGCACCCCACTGGGTGGATGAGAAGCGATCAAACCGCTGACTCATCTGGATGACATGCGCGGGCACTGAGCCCGAAAATAGGCTGGTTGGCACCCGAGCGCGACATCGACGACCCAGCTCTCCAGCGGATGAAGCTCGGCCCGGATGTCGAGCCGTCGGAAACCGAGCTCCTCAAAGCGCCGCATGAGGGTGGTGAGGTGGCGGCCACCGGCGGTCCTGTCGCTCCGGAGACCGGGGTTGGCGCCGCCCGGCGCCTGGGCCTCAAAGGTTTCCTGCAAATCCTGGGGCCAGGCCTCATCACCGGGGCGAGTGACGACGACCCGAGCGGCATCGGCACCTACTCGCAGGCCGGAGCCCAGTTTGGCTTCGGCGTGCTGTGGACGGCGCTGTTCACTTTCCCGCTCATGTTGGCAATGCAGGAGCTCTGCGCACGGATTGCGCTGCACACGGGTGTCGGGCTCGGAGTCAGCCTTCGCCGCAAGTTCCCGACCTGGCTGGTCGGTTTCTGCATCCTCTTGATGGTGGTGGCGAACACCATCAACATCGGTGCCGACCTTGGCGCTGTTGCGGCGGGCGGGTCGCTGCTGACGCGGGGGAGGATTGCTCCGGTCTGGCTGGTGGTGCCGGGGGCCGCCCTCATCGTGGGCCTGCAGCTCTTTGCCAGCTATCGGGTCATATTCAACGCCTTCAAGTGGCTCACCCTCGCCCTGTTCGCGTACGTGATCACCGCGTTCCTGGTCCATCCTCCGGCAGCGAAGGTGCTGATCGCCACCTTTGTTCCGCACTTGGAGTTCAACAAGGCCTTCATCACGATGCTGGTCGCGATCCTGGGCACGACCATCTCGCCGTACCTCTTCTTCTGGCAGGCGTCATCCGAGGTCGACGAGATGAAGGCGGCCGGTCAGGGGACCGAGCGCTTACGCAAGGGAGTCACCCGATCCGCGATGCGTGGCGCCCGGATCGATGTCTTCGTCGGGATGGCCTTCTCGCAGGTGGTGATGTACGCGATCATCCTGGTCAGCGCCGCGACTTTCAACACCCACGGGGTGACGGGTATTGCGACCGCGGACCAGGCGGCCAAGGCTCTCGAGCCTCTGGCCGGCTCGCTCGCATTCGTCCTTTTCGCGGCCGGGTTCATCGGCACCGGCCTCTTGGCGATCCCAGTCCTCTCGGGTTCGGCAGCCTACGCGCTGGCCGAGTTCACCGGCCTCAAAGGCACGCTCGCCGAGAAACCCAAGTATCGGCCCACCTTCTACGCCGTGATCATTGTAGCGACCCTCGCCGGCGTGGCACTGAACCTGCTCCGAATCGATGTGATCAGCGCTCTGTTCTACACGGCGGTAATCAACGGTCTCGTCGCGCCGCCACTGATGGTCTTGATCGCGCTGCTCGGCTCGGACAAGAAGGTCATGCAGAAGCGGGTTAGCGGGCGATTAAGCCTCTCGCTGGTCTGGATCGCAACGGTTGGGATGGCGATCGCGGCCCTGCTTTTGATCGTGACCCTGCTCCCGCACGGCCCGCTGAGCTGACCTATCAATGACGGCTTCCGAGCAGGCCGACGCCGGCTGGCTAGGTGCGAGTTCAGGTACGCAAGCAGAAGGATCCCGATTGTCGACAGCGCCTTCGGACTAGAGCGGGCCGCCGCGGCCGGCACCACTTTGGACGGTACCGAACGAACACCGTCCAGGGTGATTGGTCGGGCCGTTTGGCCGCCGGCTCAGCCTCCTTGACGTACGTCCTCTTTGACGTCGCGGACGGTGCGCTTGAGGTTTCCCACCGCTTGCCTCGCCTTACCCTTCGTCTCTTCGCTGCGATTGCCAGTGACTCTGCCCTTGATCTCTTCCGCTTTGCCACGAACCTGGTCCTTCACGAAGACCTCCTTCAGACTGATTCCGTTAATGCGTCTGAGTCGAACGACTGGAGCGAGTAGCAGCCCGAGGTGGTGTCACTAGACGGGGCCCGCGGTTGGGTGTAGATGCGCCGTTGGGCTCGTGCACCCGAGCCTCCCAGTAACCGAGGCGCTGGCGAAACCTCTCCGCCTGGGCGACGACCACCGGCACGTTGGTCAGCTCGACCTCGCGCCGCGCCTCGTCTGACTGCTTGTCCATGAGCTGGCGGATTCTCGTCAGAACCTTCTCCTCCATGGCCAGGATCTCCGTATAGATCTGTTTCCAGTGGAGCGCCTGCTTCAACGTGGCATGACCGGGAACACCTTCGCCGTTCATCCCCAGGGTCCAATCTCCTCCACGCACCGCTGCAGCGATATCCGGGCGGCGGCGTTTCGACTGGACCTGCTTCATGACTGTAGTTCTGCGGCCCTCTGCGTAAGAAGATCAGCAATTTTCTGAAAGGCTGCGCCCCCCCAAACTTGTGGTCCGTCAGATTCACCCCGGAGTTGAGCTTTCCCTAGAATCCGGGCACATGGCGCCGAAAGCGAAGGCAACGCAGGCGCGCGCGCTCGAGGCCGAGGACCTCAAGACCTCTCACTGGGAGGATGCCCGCCACTGGATGAGCATCTACGCCGATCTCCTCGAGTTCAAGCGAGGGATCCTTGATCGTGTCAGAAGGGACATGGCAAGTCTCCAGCCGCTGGCCCGGAAGGCGGCCGCGGCCGACGTTCAGATCATCGAAGACCAGATGCATGGCTACCAGGGGCGCTTGGACCTCTGGTACAGCCGGATCTGGGAGCTACACGGATTGTGGCTGGACCCCGAGGGCCGAATGATCCGGAATCAGGGCCGGGAAAGGGTGCTCACATTGCGAGAATTCCAGCCCTGCAGTTCCTACTCGAGCATCCCCACCGCTACTTCACCACTTCCCAGATCCTAAGCCACGCCTGGGCCGACCCAGCCCTCTTCCCAGAGGAGGTTCGCAACTATGTGCGCCGGCTCAGGAAGATACTCGAGGAGCTTGCGATCCCCGTGGACCTCGTCAACAAGCCCGGCCGCGGCTACTCGCTGGTATTCCGACCTACCTGATGTGTGACTCTTGGTGCGTGCCAAGTATCTCCGTCAGAGAGCAGATTGTTCGTGAGGTGCGCAAAGGGCTCAATGGCTAGGCGGGTAAGGGGTCCGATAGTGATCGTCGGCGCGGGTTTGACCGGAGGTACCGCGGCCAAGGAGTTGCGAAAACAGGGTTATGCCGATGAATTGCTGATTCTCGCGGAGGAACCTAGCTTCCCGTTTGGACGACCTCCTCTGACCAAGGGTTACCTGCGTGGAGTGGAGGACTTGTCGGGCTGGCTGGTCGCGCCGTCCGACTGGTACAAAGCGCATCAAATCCAACTCCTGCCGGCCAAGGTTGTTGGTGTGGACCCTGCTGCCCATCAGGTGCATTTGGAGTCTGGCGACGCCATCGGTTATGCACGATTGCTGCTCGCGACAGGCGGTCGAAACCGCCATTTTGAAGCCCCAGGCTCAAGTCTCTCAGGCGTTCACCAGCTCCGCACCATTGCCGAATGCGATCGAATCAAACGAGCCGCCAAACCAGGCGCTCGCGCTGTAGTGGTTGGCTCGGGTTTCATCGGCTCGGAGGTGGCAGCGTCTTTGCGCCAGCTTGGGTTGAAGGTGACTTCAGTCATGCGCGGAAAGGCACCGCTCGAGGCAGTTCTGGGTGCCGAAGTGGGAGGCGTGTTTGGCGCCATACACCGCGCCGCTGGGATCGAGTTGGTGGTCGCGGACGAAGTTGTCCGATTCGAGGGGTCACTACGTGTCGAGCGAGTCGTGACGAAAAAGGGACGGCGGATCGCGTGCGACCTCGCCATCGTGGCGGTCGGGATCGAACCGAATGTAGAAATCGTCAAAAGTTTGGGAGTCGCAACCAGGGATGGGATTCTCGTCGATGCAACTTGCCGCACGAATGTGGCCGGCATCTTCGCCGCGGGTGACGTGGCCAATCACCTTCATCCGATATTCGGGCGGGCGAGGGTCGAACACTACAACAACGCTGAAAAGATGGGCGCGGCTGCCGCAAGGTCGATGCTGGGTTCACGGACGGCATACCGCTACATGCACACTTTTTGGAGCGATCAGTTTGAGCACAAGCTCGAATACATCGGCCATGCCCGCAAGTGGGATCGCCTAGTAATCAGGGGCTCTCTTGCCGAGCGCAAGTTCGTTGGCTTTTATCTGCAGGCCGGTAAGTTGCGGGCGGCCGTGGGACTAAACCGCGGCGGCGACCCGGAGGTGGAAAAGAAGGGCGAACTGGCGAAGGCGGGTCGCCTGATCGCGAAGGGCGCACGGCCGGCACCGAGGCTGCTCGCAGACGAAGGTGCAGATCTCGAGTCTCTTTAGTCCGCTGTAGGCCTGGCGTTCCTCCTCGCTACCAATTCGTGGGGGGGATCAAGAGCCCCGAAGAAGGCGTCGATCCAGTCATCGTGTGGGGGGACTGGCAGCGGGTCAAGCGAAAGGCGCTGCCAACCATTGGCCGTGAACCATTCAGGCTCCTCGGGGCTAATGAGCACGATCTCCCCGCCGTTCGCGGTCACGCGTTCGAGCTCGTGCAGCGCCGTCGTATCTGGCCCCAGCAATCCGCAAGCCGCGGTGAGCTGAGACCAGGCATTCTGGAAGGGCAGGGCTTCAGCCCACGCCGCCACGACACGGACGCCGGTCAACCGCCGACGAAGGACCCGCCTTAGACCAGCGGAGGGTTCGGTTGCTATCAGTGACGCGTAGCGGATCGCCAGGTGAGCGGTCAGGCGCCCGCTGCCGGCGCCGATCTCGAGCACTCGGGCCGGCGCGGTGGGTAACGCAGCGAACAGGCCCGGGTGGATCGGCTCGGCCTTGGCAAGTGCATCCCACCGATCCGGCTCGAGGTGGTATACGAGCGTCCAGAAGCACGCACGGAGGACTCTCTCTATGACGTCGCGGTCGCCACCGGCGAGCAGTTCGCGCTCGGCATCGGGGATTCGCGCCAGCTCGTGGTCGCGCACGGCGGCAGGCAGCCGATCAAGATCGGACATCGTGAAGTAGCGCCACCCGGGCGGAGCCGTCTCGACAGCGCGCTCATAGTCCATTCCTGTCTCCGATCAGACTAAGGCGCGATGCTGCTTACCGGCCTGACCCGCACCCAGCGCCTGGCGCCTATTAAGTGAGGATCGCTGTCGTTGCATCGCCCGTCACCCCGTTGCGCCCGGCCCAGACGGGCGGCGCCCAGTCGGTGATCTGCGATCTGGCGGTCGGAATGGTCCGACGCGGCCACAATGTGATCCTGCACTGTGCGGAGGGCTCGGAGGTGGCAGGTGTGGAACTGGTCATGGTGCCGACCCCTACGGACGCAAACATGGCCCTGGTGATGCCAGGCGGCACGCCAGCCATTCCGACCCCGGGCGTGACCGAGGCGATCACGGCAATGTTTCGTGGGGTTCAAACAAGCCGGCCGGATATCGTGAGCCAGCACGCCTTCGATCCACCCGCATTCGAGATGGCCGCAATGCTTCCCTCGCTGCATACGCTGCACCTGCCTCCGATCGAGCCCGCCGTCATCGCCGCACTACGTCTGATTCCGGCAGCGCGACTGGCGACAGTTTCGCAATCCTGCCGGCGGGATTGGGAAGCTGCGGGCATCCAAATCGGCCTGGTGATTCCCAATGGGGTCTCCGATTCACCCGTGAACGGGGATCAAGTCGAAGACGTCGCCTTGATCGCGGGGCGGGTATCCCCTGAAAAGGGTGTCGATCATGCACTGCGGGCAGCACGGTTGGCCGGCGTTCGCTGTCGAATCGCTGGATCGCTCTACGATCCTGGCTACGTGGTCGACCTCGTCGGAGCCGAAGTCCTGGGTTCCATCCCACGAGATGACTTGCGTCGCGTGATGGGACGCAGCGCCGTGACGGTTTGCGCGATCCGTTGGGAGGAGCCGTTCGGACTGGTCGCGGCCGAGGCGCAGATGGCGGGGTGTCCAGTTGCCGCTTACAGACGCGGAGCCATGACCGAGGTGGTGGAGGAAGGGGTGAGCGGCTTCCTGGCAACGCCAGACGATGTCCACGATCTTGCCCGAGCGATCACCAGCTGTCGGGTGCTTGACCGGAGGACGGTCAGGGCTAGTGCACAACGGCGCCTCGGCCTGAAAGGCATGTTGAACGCCTATGAAGCGGCTTTCAGCGAGCTCGCCCGGTGACTCCGACCGCAGTAGTCACCGGTGGTTCGGGCGGCATCGGTCGGGCGGTCGCAGCCGAATTACGAGAGCGCGGCTGGGAGGTCGTTTCGCTCAGCCGTCGCGAAGGTTGCGACGTGTCAGACGAAGCACAGGTGCGGAGTGCCTTCGGCCGGATTGAACGTCTTGACGCTCTGATCAATTGCGCGGCACAGCTCATTAAGCGACCGATCCTCGAGCTCACGGCCGAGGATTGGGATGCCCAGCTCGATGCGGGCCTGCGGGGAGCCTTCCTGTGCAGCCGCGAGGCCTTTCGCCTGATGCGGGAAGACGGTGGGTCGATCGTGATGGTCTCGAGCCTTTCGGGTGTTGCCGGCGCTGAGAAGTTCCCGGGCATGGCGGCTTACGTGGCTGCGAAATCAGGACTTGCGGGGCTCGCCGAAGCGCTGGCGGTCGAAGGGCGACCGCACGGCATCAGGGCGAACACGATCAGTCCGGGCGCGGTGGACACGCCAATGCTCAGAATCGCCGGCGTGGAAGGTCCACGCCTGCAGCCGGCGGAGGTGGCTCGGATCATCCTTTGGTTGGCATCCCCCGAATCCGCGCCATTGTCGGGCGCCAACCTCCGGCTCGACCCAGCCGATCGTGCCACTTGATTTGACCCGCGCTCACTCGGTAACGTCGCCGGCGTGGGGGGGGGTGACCGCGGCCGGCGCCGTACCAGAAGAGTTGGCTCGATGAGCACCTCGTCTGTTCGGATCACCCGCCGGGCGACCTTCGCCGCCGCGCACGTCCTTTGTCGTCCTGAATGGAGCGAGGCTCGCAACCATGAGGTTTTCGGTGCCTGCTCTAGCGATCATGGCCACAACTATGTGGTCGAGGTGACCGTGGCCGGCGCAGTCGATCCGGAGACAGGGATGGTCGCCAACCTTAAGGACGTGGATCGTATCCTCAGGCGAGAGTTCATCGACCTGGTCGACCACAAGCATCTCAACCGAGACGTTGAATGTCTCAGGGGGATTGTGCCGACCGCAGAGAACATCGCTTTCGCAGCGTTTACCAAGCTGTCGCCTCACTTCGCGCCCGCGCGGTTGGTGCGGCTGCGCTTGACCGAGTCAGAGAACAACGCCGCCGAGGTGATCTGCGAATGAGTGCCGCCCAGCCTGCCCGCTCACTTCCCATCGAAGAGCTCACGACCATCGCTCGGCGGATGCTGGTTGCACTCGGCGAAGATCCGGAACGCGAGGGACTCGCCGACAACTCCCCGGTCGCCGCTGAGAATCCCGAGCCGATCAGGGCTCCGGTGGCAGCAGCATGAGCCAAGCGCGGGATAGAACTTCAGCACCTGCAGCTTAAACAAGAATTGGCTGAGGTCGGCGGGAAGGATCTTTGCCTGGAGATGGCCGGACGGCCTTCAGGCAAAAGGACTAAAGGCACGTTACGTCGGCCCTCGCCTGGATTACGTTGGCCGTGGCCCCGAAGCACGGTGACGCCGAGAGACCGGGAATCGAGTAGATGCGAGCGATGCGAGCACCGAAAGATCACAAGGGAGTCAGAGGCAGCCTGGGCTCGCGGGGGCCAATCATGAAGGAGGTGCTGAGATGATCCACTTGTTGCTCGTGCTAGCGGCCATTCTGTTCGTGCTGTGGCTCCTGTTCCACGCCACCGGCGTGTTGGTCAACCTGATCTGGCTGGCAATCATCGTGCTGGTTGTGCTCTGGTTGATCGGTCTCGTCCGTGGCCGCTCCACGACCTCCTGAAGTCCCCGAGTTCAACGGGGGGAAGCCCTCCGGCGCCCTCCGTTGCTGATCTTGTTATGGCCAGCGGCAGACGCTGACTTCGACAAGCGCAGCAGAGGTCGACCCGCGTTTCAAGGATATGGAGCCGCCGCCACGTCGAAAGGCGGCTCCGCTGCTCAAATTTCATTTGCGGCGAACGAATTTGTGCTCGGTTGCGGAGGGGTTCGCGTTGCGAGCCTGATAGGACAAGGAGTGTGTTCAAAATGAGTCGATTCACAATCGGCGCCGCACTAGGTGGGGCGGCGGTCTACTTCTTTGATCCTCTACAAGGTGAGGATCGGCGCCGGCGCGTGCAATCGCTATGGCGCGAGAATCGTGACACCGCCTTCCAGGTTGGAGGTGGAGTAACCCAGGCGGCCGAGTCGATGCGACCATTGGTTGGACGTGTGAAGCGCCGCCTCGAGCAGGGGGATTGGGCCGAAGATACCCGGAGGAGTTGGGTCCCTGCATTGGGGGGTGTTGCCGCCGCCACCGCGTTGGGTGGTGCCCTTGTGTATTTCCTAGACCCACAGAACGGGCTGGTTCGGCGGAAGCGCATCCTCACGTTCTTGGGGGAAGAGCAGGGCGCCCTTAAGGAGGGATTTCGTGGCGTGCAGAAAGCCGCCGGGACGGTGAGACCGTGGGCGAAGCACGCGGTGGCCGCAACATCAAAGGCTGCTGAGGATGTCATGGCGAAAGGTCGCGGCTGATTCTCGGTTGGCCACGCCAAAGCCATATGCCGCCCCAAAGCCGGCGACTCGACCAGCCCTCAAATCCCATGAAGAGAGGCCGGGAACACGTTGGAAGCTGTCTGAAGCTCCCTAGGTCTCCTGGTGTCCATCTCAGTTGGGCATATTGGATACCTCTTCTCGGCTGACGTGGTCAACAGGCTCGTCCGCGCCACGTAGGCGTTCTGTCGAAGGCACGCTGTTACTGCCTTTGTTACTCAGCATCGGAGAACATTCGATTCAGCGGCCCTGCGAGGTCTACCCCTACGCGAGGCCGTTTTGTTTTCCGTCACCAGCTGACCTCGACGCCTTCTCGTCGAGGAGCACTGGTTGGCCGCACTTATCGCAGCCGGATTGTCCGTTTTAGCCTGCCGAGCGGCTCCGAACGAAACCGAACAGCCAGAGTCCTACCAATACGAATGAAGCTCACGGCTCACCTCTCGGAACCGGGTCGCGGTTCCATCGCATCAGCAGGCGGATCAAACGGTAAGCGCGTTTGCGGTCGCCATACGTGCCACCGAAGCGCGAAACGCGGGGTTACCTGCATTCAACTGGGGTTCGTCTAGGTCTCATAACAGACGCAGCAATCGCGTTTGAGCCGGTAAGCAACGCAACGCCGCACGCATCATGCTGGGGCGCCCGCTTCAGTTGGGTATTGCTGCAATTGTTACAAGCCCAAACCCACCGTGAATTGGATCCTGCCCACAACTGAGATCACAAACCGGGCGGCTCCAACCGCCCCTGATCCGTTACGAGCCCTGAGGGAGCCCCTTCAGCCGGAGGCCTGACTTGGCAAATGTTCGCATGGCCGAAAGCGCCGTTAAGCACGCGGCCGAGAATCCCGAGCTCGAGTTCCTCGAGCGTGTTGGCTACGTTGCTCGCGGCGTCCTCTATGTGGTCATGGGCCTGCTGGCCCTGGGCATTGCGCTCGGCGTCGGCGGCGGAAAAGCCACAGACTTGTCGGGAAGTCTCGTCTTCCTGATCGGCAACCCGTTCGGGAAGGTGGTGCTGATCGCGATGATCATCGGCCTCCTGGCCTACTCGCTATGGGGTTTCGTAAGAGCGATTTACGACCCGCTGCATCGCGGGCGTGACGCTTCGGGCGTCATGGCGCGAGTGGGTTTTGTTTCGAGTGCCATCTCCTACGCGGCCGTTGCGCTGTTCGCGCTGCAGATCCTCGCCGGCGCAGGAGCGACGTCAGGCGACAGCTATCAGAAGTACGCGACTTCCATTCTCGCCCACCCCTTGGGGGGCTTGATCACGATCCTCATCGGCGTCGTCACCGTCGGCATCGGCGTCGGGCAATTCGTCGAAGCCTACCGTGCCACCTTCAAGCAGGACTTGAAGGGCGCCGAGATGACCGCTTCCGAAAAGAGCATCGCAGTCGGCCTTGGCCGTTTCGGGATGTTCGCCCGAGGCGTCACCTTCCTGGTCATCGGCTGGTTTCTCATCCAGGCCGGCATCCACCACGACGCCGGCCAGGCGCACGGTTTCGGCGGCGCGTTCCTGTTCCTGCTGGCCCAGTCGTATGGCAAGCTGCTGCTGGGCGTCATCGCCCTGGGGTTCGTCGCCCTGGGTCTCCACTCCCTCGCGTGTGCGCGTTGGATTCGGCTCATGGGCAGCCGGGGATGAGCGTTGCCGCCAAGGTTGCACTGGGTGATCCTGAAGAAATGAGCGCCGACCCGAAACAGGCGGCGAGCGAGGTTCTCGCAGGCCGGCCGGGAGTGGCAGCGAGGCGGTGGCTGGGGCCGACCGTCCTGGTGGTCTTTGCGCTCTTCGCCATCGACACCTATCTCGTCGTGGCGCAGAAACTGCTGGTGCCATTCGACATTCCGATCGCCAGATTCATCCAGCAGATCAACTGGGGTCCAGTGGTATACGTGTTTCAGCTGATCGACGTGAGCGCCGGGATCTGGCAGGTCCTGATCGGCGCAGTGGCGGTGGTTGCGCTCTTCATCTTCGAGCGTCGCGCCGGCTGGCTGATGTTGATCGGCAGCCTCTCCAGCCTGTTCGACAACATCATCAAGCTCGTGATCTCAAGGCAGCGGCCACCCGCCGACATCGTCCACATCCTGTCGCCGACGACCGGCTTCAGCTACCCGAGCGGGCATGCGGTCTTCTTCACCTGGATGAGCTTCATGCTGGCCATCATCATCGCTCCGAAGATCAGGCCCGCCTTCCGGCCGATCCTCTGGATTACGGCCGCGCTGGTGATCGCCCTCACCTGCCTCGCCCGCGTGTGGGCTGGGGACCATTGGCCCAGCGACGTGATCGGCGGCGTCCTCCTCGGTGTCGGCTGGTCGGCTTTCGTGCTGTGGCTTCCTGAGCGCTGGCTACCATCCCCGAGCTTCCGGTGGTTTCGTAGGCGCGCCCGGGCGACGCCATGATCCGAGTCCCAATGCTTGCAGTCGCGATCGCCGCGGCGGCGGCGGTGGGGATGATCACGGCGATCGTCATCATCCATCCTTACCTGTCGTTGGACGCGACGGTCGAGCGCGATATCCAGGCGACCAACTTGGGCCCGCTCACGCTGACATTCCCCTTCTTCTCGTGGCTCGGTGGGGCCGGCGGAATCTACATGGAGGTAGTCGTCTTCCTCCTCGTCCTCCTGTTGAATCGTCGCTCCTGGATCCTGGCACTTGCTGCCTTTGCCGGGGGCCTTTGGTACGAGGTCATCGTCAACTTGGTCAACCGACCGCGGCCGACAGTCGGCCAGATCCTTCGTATTACCGAGCATCCTGGTTCTACCAGCTTTCCCAGCGGACACCTCATCTTCATCACGATTAGTGCTGCTGTGTTGATGTTGTGCGTCGGCGACAGGTATCTGCCGCGCTGGGCAAAGCCGATCGGTTGGGCAGTAGTGGCAGGGATAGTTCTAGATGTTGGGCTGGACAGGATCTACGTGGGGGCCCACTGGCCGACCGATGTGCTCGCCGGCGCGCTCATAGCGACCGCATGGCTGACCTTGATGTTGTCGGTGCGCTGGATCTCAGATCGGGCATCGGCGGCCAAGAAGGCCGATCGGCCGGGCTTCAGCCCTGCTTCTTGAGCAGCCAGGCGCTGACCGTGGCGATCCGAATGCCCATCGCCCCGCCGACGGCTGTGTTGCCGGGAACGTGCCCGATGCCAGCGTCGTGGGTTAATGAGCCGTTCGTCGGCGTCGAGTCTGCCAGCGGTGCGACATTCGCCAACCGCTGAGACGGATGCCGGATCCCGGCGGGCAGCCGCATAGGCATTTGGGCATACCCGCTTCGGGTTTGGCGTGCCAGACGTTAGGTGGGGCTCTACCGCGTCTACGAGCGAGCAGGGTAAGTTGCACCGAGTCTTGCCGTTGTAATGGTTGACGCCAAATTGATGCTGGGTGATCGAACCCCAGGGCCTCGTTCTGAGCAGCACCCTCGGGGCCGTAGGCGCCATCCCAGACCAGTAAGGGACACTTGATCCGACTGTGATCGTGCGCGGACGGAATGAGTCAATCCACCAGGCCCTCGTCCGAGTGGGCGTTCTGCTGTAACTGGAGGCTCGATGGCAAAGAGATCGGTGAGGGACATGCTCAAGGCTCGTGCCTGGAAAGGCCAGGTGAGCCTCTCAGACGTTGACCCCGGCGATCATCTAGGACTCAGCGGCAGGAAGATAGCGGCCGCCCATGAGAAATACGGACCCGAGTTGCTCGACCTTCAAGAGCGCCTCTTCGCGGAGAAGAAACAGGCGATCCTCGTTGTTCTGCAGGGATTGGACACCAGCGGTAAGGACGGAACGATCCGCCACCTGATGACGACTATGAATCCTCAAGGCGTACACGTTCGTCCTTTCGTGGCGCCAAGTGCATCCGAACTGCGGCACCATTTCCTCTGGCGTTTCAAGAAGGAATTGCGAGGGCCAGGCCACATCACCATCTTCAATCGCTCGTACTACGAAGATGTGCTCATCGCCAAGGTCAAAAAGCTGGCCGCTGCCGACGTGATCGAGAGTCGGTATCAGCAGATAAACCGATTCGAGGCAGGACTTGTCAAATCGAACGTCATCCCCGTGAAAATCTGCCTTCATATCTCAAACGAGGAACAGCGTCAGCGGCTGCTAGCTCGCCTCAACACGCCGGAAAAGCGATGGAAGTTCAGTCTCAACGACATAAAAGAGAGAGGTCGTTGGGATGAGTATCAGGCGGCCTTCAACGTCCTTCTGACCCGGTGCTCGACGCCAGTTGCGCCTTGGTACATCGTCCCTGCGGACGACAAGCAGTTCCGCGATTGGGCAGTGTCACGCATACTGCTGGAAACCTTGCGGGCCATGAACCCGAGGATCCCGATGCCGAAACTCAACGTGCCTAGTCTGGTCCGGCAGCTGCCCCCGATCGAGTAACACTGGCGGGGCGACCGTCAGCCGCGGCGCACCCAGTGGAAGCCACCTGTTCGCCACGGCTTCGCAGCCCTGTGACTCTTGACTGGCTAGGATTCGCGGCGCCCAGGCGGCGCCGTTCGGCCAGCCGTCTGTCGAGAGGTTGCGGAGTTTGTTATACGTGATCGCCGATGGTGATCCAGTCAGGCAGAAGGCGTGCTGTCGAAAGACCGCCCCTTCGGCTTGGCCCAACGATCATCTCGCGAAGGGAGCAATCATGAAGCGCGACATCTGCGGCCAGGACGTCGAGAACTCAGAAGATCTGCAGAAGCACCAAGAGCTGGCGCACCCGATGGGTGTGGGTGACACGTCCGTCGACAACCTCGAGAAGCCGCCTGGATTGGGGCTCTTGGTCCCATCACACAGAGGACCGTCGACTCTGTAGGTGGAGAGAATCGTGCGTCAACCTACTTCCATGCCCGAGGCGTCCAGAGGAACCCGAAGCCCCACCCCCGTGTTGCTTTCGGAGTCCAAACCGCTCGACCTCGGCCTAAAGCGGCCCGATGTGACGCTCCGTGGTCCTGCGCCTGGCCTGAAGATCGCCTTTGTGTGCTCGAATCTGCCCCGGCGCTGTGGCATAGCGACCTTCTCGGCGGACTTGATGGCCGCCGTCAAGGCGGCCGATCCAGGCGTGACCTGCAGCGTTGCGGCGATCGATGAGCCTAACGAGATCCGGCTGTACGGCGACGAGGTCCGCTGGCGCATCAGACAGGGGGACGCGAGCAGCTACCGCGCTGCGGCTGAGGCGATCAACTTCACATCGGTAGATATCGTCAACGTGCAGCACGAATTCGGGCTCTACGGGATATGGACCGAAGGCGTTTATCACGATCACCTCCGCCCCTTCCTCGAAGCTCTGCGGAAGCCAGTCGTCACCACTCTCCATACGGTGCCGCCCGAGCCCACGCCATCGATGCGGGATGCAATCCGCTCCGCGGTCCAGCTGAGCGACGCGGTCGTTGTGATGGCCGAAGCGGCGAAAGGCATCCTCGCGGACCGCTATGGCCTCGCGAAGGTGCCGGTCGTGATACCGCACGGCATGCCGGCGATCCGGCCTCACGGCCGGCTTGGGATGAAGAAGAAGTTAGGCGTGCCAGACCGCACGATCATTTCAACATTCGGACTCGTGGACCCTCGCAAGGGCATCGAGTACATGATCGAAGCAATGCCGGCGATCGTCGCGACTCATCCTGCCGTCCTCTACGTGATCGCAGGCCAAACTCACCCCGAGCTGCGGCGCAGCGATGGTGAGAGGTATCGCAGTCAGCTGGTCGAGGCGGTCACGCGGCTTGGCATGGAGAACCACGTGTCGTTTATCGATGAATACATGGCCCAGCGGGATATCATCGATCTGCTGCTCGCCAGCGACGTCTACGTGACCCCATACCTCGATCCGCAGCAGATAACGAGCGGCACGCTGGCATATGCACTCGGCGCCGGCAAGGCGATCGTCTCGACTGCGTACCTGCACGCCAAGGAAGCGCTGGACCACGGCCGCGGAATTCTCGTTCCGTTTCGGGATTCAGCCGCCCTGGCGAAGGCGGTCAGCTCGCTGCTCGACCACCCAGAGCGCAAGCATGCGTTCGAACGTGCCACTTACGCTTACGCCAGCGACATGTCATGGCCGCGAACGGGGGAGCACTGGCTGGCGCTCATGCGCTTGGTGGTCTCGTCGATGCCGGTTAACTCTGGCCGCCCCGCCATATGAGCGCGGAAGCTCTCGCACACCGCCTAGCCAACAACCCGATCTTGACCAGCGCGGATGTGGCGCCATCGCAGGCCGCCCTGGAGGTGGTCTCGGTATTCAACGCTGCGGCCGCCCAGGTGGGAGACGAGACGATATTGCTCCTGCGCGTTGGGGAATGTCCGCGCGCAATGACAGGCTTGTTGTCGGCGACTGCGAGGACGATCGACCTGGCCGCTCCGCACGAAGCGCTCAAACCCTTTCCGCCTGGGACGCTTGGCGAGGACGTGATCGGTATCGCCTACCTGGATCCGGCCACTGATCCCCAGCGCGTGGTCGTGGCCTATGTTCGCAAGAACCTCGCTGGGCTCGACCTGAGTGATCCCCGCGCGGTTCGGGTCACAGTGCCTCCGGCCAAGCCCGGTGGCCGTGCCGAGGTCAGGGACTACCTGACGCAGATATCTCATCTGCGCGTGGCCCGCAGCACCGACGGACAGCACTTCGTGGTCGATCCCCTTCCAGCGGTGCTGCCCGTTGATACGTTCGAAGAGTATGGATGCGAGGATCCTCGGGCGACGCTGATCGATGGTGTTTGGCACATCACCTATGTGTCGGTGGGCTCGCTCGGCATCACGACCAGCCGGTTGACCACAACAGACTTCAAGGCGTTCGAGCGCCGCGGGCTCATGTTCCTCCCCGACCACAAGGATGTGGTGCTGTTTCCTGGTCGCGTGAGGGGCCGATACGTCGCTCTAACCCGGCCCATGCCCTCATCATTCAACCGCGTGCTCGGGATCTGGATCGCGTTCTCGGATGACCTTGTGGGCTGGGGCGGACACCGGCCGTTGGCGCTGCCCCGGCGGGGGATGTGGGACAGCGTGCGAACTGGCGCAGGAGCCGTTCCATTTCGCGTGCCGGAAGGCTGGCTCGAGCTCTACCACGGCGTGAATTCCGACGGCCACTATGCGATGGGCGCGCTGCTCCTCGACGCCGAGGATCCTGCTCGGCTCATCGGCCGTTCATCTCAACCGATCCTCGTGGCGACCGAGGAGTACGAACAGTCCGGTTTCTACAACAACACGGTCTTTTCGTGCGGCCTTGTCCCGCTGGACGAGCGAGGCAAACGCATCCGGATGTACTACGGAGCCGCGGACTGTCGCATGGCCGCGGCCGACTTCGACGTCGACGCGATCCTCGCCTCACTCGAACCGTGCTGAGGCAGCTTGCCGCACTGACGAGGCCCATCCCAGCGGCCGGACCTCGGGCGTTGGGGCTCGCCGTCTATTCCGGCTCGGCGGGCGAGCACTACGAAGCCCGTGAAAGCGGCGTTGAGGGCGTCGCGTGCGTGGACGACGCTGCGCGCGCCTCCGCGCTCCTGTTCAAGCTTTGGGCTGCCACAGGCAATGGCGCGCTCAAACAGTGGGCGGAGGGGTTGCTCGACTTCGTTCTCTGGATGCACGCCGGCGACGGCCGCTGGCACAACTTCGTCTACGACTGGCAAGGCACCCGCAACACCGACGGCCTGACCTCTGATGCCGGGATCAACTTCTGGCAGGCGCGGGCGACCGACGCCCTCGTGGAGGCAGACGTGCTTGTGGGCCTCGGTAGCGCGAAACCGATCTTGGTGGCCGCGCTTTCCGCCGCTGCGTCCGCGTCTCCGCCCTCAGATGTACGAGCCATCCACGCCCGAGGTGCATTGACACTTCTCCGGCGAGCGCCAGACACCTGGCTCTCAGTGCAACTCTCCACGTGGTGCGACGGGCTCGCCGAATGCCAGCGCGACGGAATGTTGATGAACTCGCCCGACGAGCGCGGCCGGCCCCACCTCTGGGGGCACGTGCAGGAAGCTGTGCTGGCCGACGCCTCGGACGTACTGGGCAGGAAGGATCTGCGCAGCATCGCGATCGCGAGCGCTGAAGCTGTGTTTGTAGAGGTCATCGAGTCTGGTTTCGACCTCCCACACGTTCAGAGCTATGACGTTCAGTCGGCGGTATTCGTCATGGACCGGCTCGCGGCGGTCACGGGCCAAGCGCGATATCGGGAACTCGCGTGGAAGGCGCGGAGTTGGTTTGACGGCCGCAACCCCACCGGCGCCGCGGTCTACGATCGAGTTGTCGGCCGCGTCGCCGACGGGATCGACGATGGCCGGCTGAACGATCGTTCGGGGGCTGAAGCCAACATCTCGGCCGGCCTTGCGCTGCTGGACGATCCGGCGGTGCTCTCCACCGCGCGAACGTGGTCGGCCGTCTGGTAGCCGGTCCTCATTCGAGGCTCAATCTGGTTCGATCCAGGCGCTGAGCGTGACAAGCAGCGTCTCGACAGAGACCCAAAGTCCCGATTTGCACAGGTCGTTTGGAGCTTTGATCGGATCACCCTGAGGTTCATCTTGTGAGTGTGGACAGACGCCTGGCGCCCGATCAGACCATCGAGGTGCTCTCGTCGGATGAGTGCTTTCTACTGCTCAGATCTCGGGAGCTGGGCAGAATCGCATTCAGCATCGAGGGCCAGCCCGAGGTCTTTCCGATCAACTACGCAATGGAAGGCGAGATCGTGGTGTTCCGCACTGCTTCAGGTACCAAGCTCGACCATGTCCCGAAGGCTCGGCTCGCCTTCGAGGTGGACGACTGGGACCCCAAGCTGGGCATAGGCTGGAGCGTCGTGGTCAAAGGCCTCGCGGAAGAGGTCACGGGAAACCTGGGGCGGACTGCGGAGCATATTCGAAAGGCGCCGGTGCATCCGGTTGCGCCCGGCGAGCGCTGGCACTGGCTGGCCATCCAGCCCGCGGAGGTGTCGGGTCGGCGTTTCCAGGTGCGGGCGGGGCCGAAGCGGCGCGCTCGTGACTGGCGTCGCCCCCCTCCCGGAGACTACAGGCGAGCCTAGGTTCCTTCGAGCGCCTCCCTATCGGCTCGTGGGTCCTGCTTCCAGGCGGCCGCTCGCTTCTGCGTCATGGCCATCAAGTGACGTGGGCAAGGACCAGGTTACTTTGCTCACCCCTATTGATCGTCGCCGGTCCGTTTGACAGCCCTATCGGGCGGACCTCGGCGGACTAATCGACTGTCACTTCTGGCCGTTTGATCTCGAAACGACTCTGGTGGATCTGCTGGACCGTGCCACGACCAGGGATCAGAGGTGATCGCCGGTCTACCCCTTCGGCGGTACTCTTGCGAAATGCGACCCCTTCGGTACTCCATCAACGTCACATTGGACGGGTGCTGCGATCATCGTGCAATCCCCGCGGACGAAGACTTGCATCGTCACGCGGTCGAGAACCTCAACCAGGCCGATGCCCTTCTCTTTGGCCGGGTGACTTACGAAATGATGGAGTCAGCGTGGCGGCCGCCGGCTGGAGTTCGGCTCGGGGGCGGTGGCGATGCGCTACCGATGCACTTAGCGGGGCGCGACCGTTACTTCAGGCGGGTTGAACTCGAAAACGACTCTGGTGGACTGTGGCGGACGGTCAACCATGTGCATGGCATTCAGAAGATCAGGGGTTCGAATCCCCTCGGGTCCACCATCCGATCTGTATACAGAATCGGCCCCCGACGAGGCCTATCGGCCCCCGCCTCGGAAGATTTGACATCAACTTTTACACCCTATTGACATTGCAAGAATACCTACCCCGTGTCGGGGGGTCTGCTAGCTTGACGGCATGATCCCGATGGCGGAGTTCGGCCGCACCGGGCACAAGAGCACGAGGGTCATCTTCGGCGCCGCTGCATTGGTTTCCGTGTCGCAGAAGATCGCGGATGAGACGCTCGAGGTGCTCCTTCAACACGGCATTAACCACATCGACACCGCCTCTAGCTATGGCGACTCGGAGGTTCGCATCGCCTTGTGGTTGAAGCGCGAACCCGGGCAGTTCTTCCTCGCCACAAAAGGGGATAAGCGCGATGAGAAAGGCGCTCGCCAGGAGATCCATCGCTCGCTCGACCGGTTGGGTGTCGACCACATCGACCTCTGGCAGATCCACGCGTTGGCCGATCCCATTGAGTGGGATCAGGCGCTCAGTCCGGGCGGTGCACTTGATGCGGCGTTGATGGCGCGCGAGGAGGGCCTCGTCAGGTGGATCGGGGTCACTGGCCACGGCGCCCAGATCGCCGCCACGCATCGCCGCAGCCTGGAGCGATTTGATTTCGACTCGGTCTTGCTGCCTTTCAACTACATCACCATGCAGAGCGCCTACTACCGTGAGAACTTCGAAGCGCTGCTCCAGACCTGTCACGAGCGGAACGTCGCCGTGCAGACGATCAAGTCGATCGCCCTGCGCCCGTGGATGGACCGCGACCATACCCGCACCACCTGGTATCAGCCTCTTGAATCGGCGGATGACGTCGATCTCGCGGTCTGGTGGGCGTTGGGACGCTCAGGCATCTTCCTAAACAGTGTGGGAGACGTAGATTTGCTGCCCCTGGTGCTTGACGCCGCACAGAGGTTTCACCAGGTGCCCGAGGAAGGCGAGATGCAGGCCCTCTCCGAGAGATCTCATGCGGAACCGCTTTTCGTCTAATTCCGCTGGATCAGTCGTAGCCACCTACCAACTGCCAGGACTCGATCGCCAATGTCCCGGCAAGGGAGGCCCGGGATAACTACTTAGTAGCGACGGCAATCGAGGTGATCGTCGATTGACTCTCCCGCCCTCCCGAGTCGCTGAACCAGCTGGTCCACCGCTGGTGAGCGCGGCCAGGGAGCAGGCGCGATGACTGGCGCCGGTGTCGTTCTGCTCACAACCGATGTCAGGCGCGGCTCTTTCAGTAGTGGCTAAACGAGGAAGTGCCCGTTCTCCATCAGCGCCCGTCCGTCCACCGATACGGTCGCATGTGATGCCAGCATGTCAACGTGCGAAGGGCAATTCCAGTCGGCACCGGTCTCGAAGCCATACGGATCGCCGAAAGCGACGTGAACCCCCGGGAACTTCTCGTCCTGAAGAAAGTTACCGACGATCCGCGAAAGGCCGACGTTAGTTCCGATCGCGAACTCACCAACCCGATTGGAATTTGGATGCTGACCCACGTATTCACGCACATCGGCGGCGAGCTTGGCATCGGGCGTATCAACCGAGACTAGCCTGCCGCCCTTGATCACCAGGCGAAGCGGAGGTGACAGAATGCCGTACTTCTCGGTGAACCAGTCGCCCATCTCTTCGGCCGCGATCACGCGGTCCGAAGGCGGAACTCTTGGTCAGCACGGGAATGAGCCCGCGCTGGGTTTGTGCAACCGGCGCCGGGGCCGGACCGGCCTTCTGCCCGCAAAACGTTGTCCTGAACCTCTTACTGTCGGGATACCCCGCGCGTCCTATTAAATGGTGCCGACGGAGTTCTATGCGCAGACTCGAGCGAGAGTCAGGTCGATGCCGATAACCACGTCTTAGCGACGCCAATCGAGGCGATCGCGATTAGGACGCCCTATCTAGGTCTTAGGCCATCTTGTGAATGTTCACAGGCGAGGCGTCCCGGCGCTCCTGGCCTCGCCGTTCGGCCATCCGCCGGTCCAAGGGAACAAAGACTCGGCGGCCAGCGCTCGTGCGGGCAGGATCCCGCCTTTCGCCTCGCCGGCGCGCCCGGTCGGAGCGCCGGCCGTCGCTTCGCCGCTCGGCCCTCCGTGGCGTCGCGAGGGCAAGTTCGACCAGGTGCCGCCGCACCGCCAGATTCACGAGCTTGGGGTGAGTGAGGTTGCAGGCGTGGCCGCCTCCCTCGATCCTGATCAGCGGCAGGCTATTGGCCAGCTCGGAGCAGGTTTGCTGAGCAAGCTCGATGTCGATTGTGGCGTCGGCAGTGCCATGGATCACCAGGGCAGGGGCCTTGATCTCGCCGAGCCTATCGTGGATGTCCTCTCGGCCCAACCCGAGCGCATTGAACGCCTGGCGCAGGAGCGAGGGCGGCCATTGCCTCCACTTGGCGATCCACGCCTCGCGACCCGGCCACTCGTTGCCGAGGATGATCGCAGCGATCGTCTCCGCAAGTTGGTCGTTCATCCCTTCGGCCTCCCACAGGTCGAGCATCCAGTTGAAGATCGCGACCTTCTCTGGATCTTCGGCGCCGGTCTTGGTGCTGAGCAGGATCAGGGCAGCCACCCGCTCGGGGTTCTTGAGCGCGAAACGAAGAGCCACAAAGCCGCCCTGGCCCATCCCGCCGATTACCGCCCGCGCGATGCCGAGATGGTCGAGGAGCCCTTTTAGGTCCTCAGCCAGGTCCCAGTACGTGAACGGCTCGTCCGTCGCTTCGGTCTCACCGTGGCACCGGGCATCCCACGTGATGATCCGGCATCGAGAGCCGAGAGCCTCGACTTGCGGGGCGAACATCTCGCAGTCCATAAGCAGCCCGTGCGCCAGGACGACCGGCGGGAGGTTCCCGCCGCTGTCCTCGTAGTGGATCCACTGGCCGTTGATCTTGTGAAGCGGCATCACCGGCGCTAGCTCCGCGCTCCAAACCCGAGCTGGACGAGCGTGATGCCCGCCCACCGAACAAGTCCGCGCGCCCCATTGATGGGCTCCGCGAGAAGCGCCAGACCGATCCCGGGCCCCTGGTGGACAGAAGCGACGTACATGAAATCCCCTTATGTCGAAGCAGCGCTGGTTCTAGTGATCCAGGGGCGCCCGACCGATGACCCCGCCTTTGGCGGAGACTATCAGCTTTGAGCGCTTTCCGGGCGCCTCCCAACCCTGAGCCTCCTTGTCGGTGCCGAAGCGGCCAGTTGAGATTCGAACCACCACGGTCGGCCACTCGTCGTCGAAGCTTTCGGCTGGTTCAGGTTTGCTGCAGACGTAGCGATGGTTGATACGGGTAGATGTCGAATATCTCGCCGCCGGCCACCCGGGCCTGCATCTCGTGCCAGAAGCCGACCGTATACAGCTCGCTGTGGTCTCGGTCTAGCACCGCCAGGAGGTCGGCGGGCAGACCGATGAAGCGCCTGATCTCCTTGGGGAACACGTCTCGCGCCCCGACGCCGAACCAACTCTCGTCGGCGTAGTCGTCTTCATCAAATCGGGACGGTGGAATCGCCCGGAAGGTGAAATCGGTCAGGAACGAGAGCTCGTCATAGTCGTAGCAGACCACTCGAGAATGCCTGGTCACCCCAAAGTTCTTGATTAGAAGCTCACCAGGAAATATCCCGTTGGCTGCCAGGTCCTTGATCGCCTGACCATAGTCGTGCACTGCGCCGCGGGCAGCCTGTTCCGGCACCTCCCGCAAGTACACATCCAGCGGTGTGACCCGGCGCTCGATGTAGGCGTGGTGGATGACCACCTGATCGGCGGTCACCTCTACTGTCTCGTCCGCCTCGAGCTTGAACTGCTCGATGATCTCAGGCGCGAAGCGCGCCCGCTCGAACTCGAGATGCTCGAACTCCTGGGCCTCTACCAGTCGACCGGCCCGCTCGTTCCTGAACACCAGTCGATAGGTCTTCCTCACATCGCTGGGGGTCATCGGTTTGACGGCGGGAAAGCGGTCCTTGATGACCTTGAACACGACGTCAAAGCCGGGCAAAGTGAACACGACCATGACCATCCCGTGTGCACCTGGCGCGAAGATGAAATGCTCCTCCGAGGTGCTCAAGTGGCGGAGGAGGTCCCGGTAAAGTTCGGTCTTCCCGTGCTTGTGATGCCCTATCGCGATGTATAGCTCCGCGATCGGCTTTTTCGGCATCAGGACCTTCAGGCCCTGAATCAGCTGTCTTGGGGGGCCAAGGTCGACATTGAAGTGAGATCGAGCGAAGCTGAACAGGATGCTGATGTCGTCCTCGTCGGTGAGCACCGCGTCGACCACAATGCCGTGATCTCTGTTGAGTAGTGCCAGCGCCAGCGGGATGCGTGCGTCGCCGCTGATCAGCCAGCCAAGCACGTACGCGCCCTTTCGCCTGAAGAACGGCGCCGGGATGATCGCAGCCCGTTCGACGCGCGCCGGGGCCCCTGCGCCACGGAGGCGGTCGCTCAGCCTGCGCGCGACGAGATCACCGTCGCGGTGCAAATCTTCGAATTCGCAATCGAACCCGCAGTCGTGCAGGATCGCCTCGATGACACTAGAGAGGTCCGGCGACTGCTCGTAAGTGCGCAGAGGGAGCGTGTGAGTCTGTGTCGCTGGTGAATCGAAATCTGACTCGGTGAATTCGATGTTGCGGTCAACTCCCACGGTCGCGAAGATGCGGCGGGTCACCGAGTTGAAAAAGGTCTCCGCCAGCTCGCGATCTGGACGAGCCCCGATCAGCGACGAATAGGCTTTTATACGGGCCCAGACCACGCGATCCGCTACCTGCCGCCCCAGGGTGACCCGCACGTTACTCTCGAGTCGGTCGACGACAAGACCGTAGAGGTCGAGACGTTCTGCGGCGTCGGCTACCGCGCCGTGCCACTCGCGGCGTTCGAAACGTCCTTTGGCACGCTTAGTGATCGCACTGAAAGCGGCCTGGTATCCCTCGAAAGCGTCAACGATCAAAAGCACTACAAGGTCGGCGCGACGGCTCTCGGAGACATCACCGGTAGCCGGGTACGCCACGATCCCAGCGTAAGGGAAGCTGAACATCTGGGCGACCTGGAGGCGCCGTCAGGCTTCCATCAGCCGCTCCGATTGTTCGCGGGCCCAGTGCTTCCAAGCCGCCTTAAAAACAGATGACCCCGGCGGATCGCCTCTCGGACTCTGAGCTGGTCTTGCGACCAATTCCGAATCCTTGCGCGTGTCCCTCGGGGCCATCACCAACACTACAGCTTCGGCGCCAGTCTGCTCACCGGCGACATTCGGGTAGCCTGGCCACAAGGAGTGGCCTCGCCAGATCTCGAGCAGTGCCGCCCCTGAACTTCGACCAGCAGAGCCTTCGCGGACGGCTACCGTCGGTAGCTGTTACTCTGGGTAGCATGCGTGGTGCGTCGAGTCTGGGGACCGGCCGTCGTAATCGGAGCCAAAAGTTCAAGCTCGTACGACTCCGAGGAAGCGCTCGCCGTGATGCCCGCCGCGCACTGATGGTCAAGGCCGCGGTTCGGGCTATCAGACGTCTTGGCCCGGCCGTCACCATGGCGGACATCGCCCGCGAGGCGGGTGTGAGCAAGCCGATCCTCTATCGGCAGTTCGCGGGCAAGACCGACCTCCACGCCGAGGTTGCCGCAACCGCGACTGCCGCCCTGATCGCCAAGCTCCAGGCAGCCTCCGACCGCGAGGCGCTGCGCCACGGGCAGCTCACGTCTGTGATCAACGCCTACCTCGAGTACGTGGGGCGCGAGCGCCGGCTTGTGGGCTTCCTGAGGCAGACCCCGGCCTCCAGCGCGGCTTCAGACGCGCAGCCCGCTCAACACTTCGCTGCCACCCTCGCAACCCGTATCTCAATCTTGCTCCGGGAGGGGTTGGGAGCCGATGGCGGAGATCCCAGTCCGACGGAAGCCTGGGCGGTCGGCTTGGTCGGCTATGTACAGGCGGCCGCGGACTGGTGGGTATCCGGGCAGGCAGTCCCACAAACGGTTGTGGCCGAGCAGTTGGCCTGGCTTATCTGGAACGGGCTTGCCGGCCTGGACCGCAGCGAGGTCCGGTTGGGGCTGTGGCGATGAAGGCCGACTCAGACCGCGCCCAGCGACGTGAGTTGCAAGCCAGGTTGGTGGATCTGTTCGGTACGCAGATCGCCGTCGTCGAGGCCGGAAAGGGCCCCGTGGTACTGCTCGTCCACGGGGTCGCCGGGAGCCGGCATAACTGGGACGCGGTGATTCCTCAGCTGGCAGAACGATTCAGGGTTGTGGCCCTGGATCTGCCCGGCCATGGCGAGTCGGAGAAACCGCGCGGAGATTATTCGCTGGGCGCATACGCGACCGTGCTGCGTGACCTGCTCGAGGTCCTTGGATACCGCCGCGCGACATTGGTCGGTCATTCTCTGGGCGGCGGGATCGCCATGCAGTTCGCCTATCAGTTCCCAGACCGATGCGAGCGCTTGATCCTGGTCGCGAGCGGGGGGCTGGGGCGTGAGGTAAACCTGCTGCTGAGGGCCGCAACCCTTCCTGGCTCCAAGTGGGTCTTGCCCGTCATCGCCAACCGGCGGGTGCGCGATGGCTTGCTGGAGATCGGAAGGTACCTGAGCTGGTTTCCAGTCAGGCCGAGCCCGGCACTCCGTGAGTTCGGCCGGGCATATTCATCGCTCGCCGATGCTGGAGCGCGGGGCGCCTTCGTCGACTCGCTGCGCAGCGTCATTGACCTGCGGGGCCAGCGGGTCAGTGCGATGAACAGGGTTCACCTAGCCGCCCACAAGCCAACTCTGATCGTATGGGGTGCTCGCGATCCATTCATACCCGTGTCCCACGCCTTAGAGGCTTCCCGGCGCATCCCCAACAGCCGTCTCGAGATATTCGAACGTTCCAGTCACTTTCCTCAGGCCGAAGAACCCCAGCGTTTTGCCAAGGTCCTCACCGATTTCATCATGTCCACTGCGCCGGGGCCGGATTTCGCCAAGCTCGATCGCGCGACATTGAGAGCTGGCACAAAGGTGGCCACGAAGCCCACGCGCCTGGTGCCGGCCAGAGCACCAGGAGACCAAGCGCACCGAACGAGCAGCTGAAGCCTCGGCGGGACTACCCACGAGCCGACAAGATCAAATCGGCCGGTCGGCCTCAAGCGTTGCGGGGAGACGACGGTAGCCACATTCTGGCTGCCGGACTGTGTTTGACGGTCGCCGGCGCTGCAGTACGGCGTCACTCCATAGGCTAAGAGCAACAGCCGAAGCCCCGCCGCGCGTCCTGGGTCAGGGTGTGCGCTCGCAGAGACCACTCGAATCGATTACCGCGGCTGGTGGGGGCGGCGACAAGAAGACATTCGGCTGGGCAATCCGGCTCTTGACAAGCCCATTCTGCAGCTTATAATTCCGGAACTGTAAGCGCTTACCGGTAAGCGCTTACAGTGCCAGCCTCGGTGAGCTAGAGGTACCGCTTGCCAGAGCCCAAAAGGCCGAAAGGTACGCTGACGATCTACGACGTGGCCTCCCAGGCGGGCGTCTCGATTGCTTCGGTCTCTCGAGTTCTCAATGGACACGCGAGTCCACGAGCGAACACCAGGGAGCGAGTCATGCGCGCGGTGGAGCAGCTCGGATTCGTGCCCGATGGCGCGGCCCGCGCCCTGTCCAACGGCCTCAAAGAGGTGGTCGGAGTCGTCTTCCGGCAGGGCGGGGAGACGTACCTGGAAGAAGAGGACGAGAGCCTCCTCTTCATAGACGTCATCAACCGTGGTATCGACGTCGCCGCACAGCGCCGCGGTTACGACGTGCTGATGAGCTCGGTCGCATTCAACGACGACAACGTCACGACGCGTATCGCCGCCATCGCCGGCAAAGCCGACGGCCTGATCCTGCATGACCATATGCTCTCGGCGGCGGAGATCACACGCCTGGCTTCGATGGTGCCTGTCGTGACTCTGGCCGGAAGAACCGGCCGCGGCTGGATGAACGTCCGCTGCGACAACGAGGCAGGCATGCGCGAGATCGTCCACCACCTGGCGGTCGACCACGGCTACCGAAGCATTGCCTATCTCTCGGGGCGCCCGGACAGCCCTGACAACCGATCCCGCGCTCGCACGTTCGAAACCGAGGCCACCGCCGTCAGAGCCAGGGTAGATCTAGGGCCTGAGTGGCAGGGCGACTACAGCGCCGCTGGTGGTGCCAAGGTCGTCTCCCGGCTGCTCGACGCCGGCCGCAAGATGCCGCGGGCCATCGTCTGCGCCAACGACCAGACCGCGCTTGGCGCGATGCATGCGCTCGCGAGGCGCGGGATCAAAGTGCCGGCCGAGGTCGCCGTCACCGGGTTCGACGACGTCCCCGTGGCGCGCCACATGCACCCGCCGCTCACCACGGTTCGCCAGCCGATGAAGGAGCTCGGCGCGACTGCGTTCGACGTCCTGTACTCAAGGATCAGCACGGGCAAGAGCGAGCGGGACCTCGTCCTCCCTGTGAAGCTGATCATCCGCGAGAGCTGCGGCTGCACCAACGGTTCGGCCCGGAAGAAGGCGGCGGTCCGCCCCCGAAGGAGGAGTTAGCAGTGGGCGCTGTGCTGCGCAGGCTTGCGGTCTACCTCCTGGCGGCGTGGGTGGCGATCACAGTCAGCTTCCTACTACCCCGCGTGGTACCGGGCAACCCCGTTGCCGGCGCCGTCGCCCGTGCGTCGCAGTCCGGCAACTGCAATGAGCAGTGCGTCATCGCCGTGGAAGAGCAGCTCGGCTACAACGTCCACCAGAGCCTTTGGGATCAGTACGCACAGTACGTCGGCAACCTCCTCCACGGCGACCTTGGGCATTCGTGGTCGGAGAACGCACCGGTCAGCAGCTTGATCCTGTCGTACCTGCCGTGGACCCTATTACTGCTTGGCGTCGCGACGATATTGAGCTTTGTCGCCGGCAGCACGCTCGGCACCTGGCTCGCCTGGCGCCGGGGGACATGGACCGACTGGGTGATGCCGGCCGCCACCTTCTTCCAGGCTGTCCCGTACTTCTTCCTCGCCCTGGTCATCGTCCTGGTCTTCGGCCAGACAGGAACGATGCTGCGTTGGTTTCCGAGCCTATTCGGTTACGACATCTTCACCGTCACTCCAGGCCTGAACCTGCCATACATCCAGAGCGTCGCCAGTCATGCCACCTTGCCCGTGGCCACCGTCTTTCTGGCCTCGCTCGCGGGCTTCACGATGGCAATGCGCAACCAGGTGATCAGCACCATGGACGATGACTTCGTGCTGGTTGCCCAGGCGAAGGGCCTGCCGACCCGGAGGGTCATCTGGTACGCGGCACGCAATGCGCTGCTGCCCGTGGTATCCAACTTCACGATCGCCATAAGCCTGATCGTCTCGGGTCAGATCCTTGTCGAGATCATCTTCAGCTATCCCGGCATCGGCTATCACCTTTATGACGCGCTCGGCAAGCTGGACTACTCGTTGGTCCAGGGCATCTTCGTGGTCATCACGTTGGTGGTGCTGGCCGTCAACCTGATGGCTGACATCGTCTACGTGTTGATCGATCCTCGGGCACGGCAGGTCGCTTGAGATGACTATCGACCACACTGCGCTGACCGTGGCGCCGCTGGCAGGCCCAGTGTCGGAGCCGGTCTTCCGTCACGCCCGGATCCTGAGCATGCCGCGATCTCCCAAGGTGATCGCCGGGTTCGTGATCCTGTTCTTGTTCGGTCTGTTCGCAATCATCGGTCGTTGGATCTCGCCTTACTCACCCAACGCGACCGACGAGAAGCACTGGGTGCAGCATGTACTCGTCGCCGGAACCGGGCCGGGCACGGACTTTCCAGCCAACTACTACCCGCTTCCTCTTTCGCCCTCGTCCGCGCACTGGCTCGGGACGACCGTGTTCGCCCAGGACGTGCTTTCGCAGCTTCTCGCCTCGACGCAAGCCACGCTGCTCGTCGGGCTGGTGGCCGCGGCGATTGCGACAGCGCTCTCGATCATTTTCGGCGTCACCGCGGGCTACATCGGCGGTGGAACCGACGAGGGTCTGTCGCTCGTCGCGAACGTGTTCCTCGCGATCCCGGGCCTGCCGCTGCTGATCGTGCTCGCCGACTACGTGCCGTCTGCCGGATCGAGCGTCTTTCTGGTTGCGGCCATCATCGCGGTCACGACGTGGGCGTACAGCGCCAGGACACTGCGCGCTCAAACGCTTTCGTTGCGCAATCGCGACTTTGTCGAAGCAGCGCGCGTCTCTGGAGAGGGACGTTTTCGGATCATTCTGGGTGAGGTACTTCCGAACCTGGTCCCGATCGTCGCAGCGTCGTTTCTCTTTACTACCCTGTCTGCGATCGGGGCATATGTCGCGATCGCGTTCCTGGGTCTTGCCGGCTCGCCAACCTCCTACCCACCGGGGCTTTGGAACTGGGGCGAGATGTTGCGGGAGGGGTTCGCCAACAACGCGGTGCGCGGCGGCTGGTGGTGGTGGTGGGCGCCGCCCGGGCTGTGCGTGGCGCTGCTGGGAACGGGACTTGCGCTTCTCAACTTCGGCATCGACGAGTTCATCAACCCGCGCCTGCGGTCGGCCGGCCTGTCGCGGCGGATGGCCAAGAAGGCCGGCATCGATCTCCGGACCACGCTCGGCATCACGCCCGTCAAACGCACGGATGCTCCTGCGGTCGACGGCGCCGAATCCCGCCTTCGACCGGCCAGGGCAGCGGGGGCTCCCGTGCTGGAGATCAGGGGGTTGTCCGTCGATTACGGCTACGGTCACGAGGCCGTGCATGCCGTCACGGATTGCGAGCTAGTGCTGCGACGCGGCCGCGTGGTGGGGCTGGCGGGCGAGAGCGGCAGTGGAAAGAGCACGCTTGCGCTGGCGGCGATCCGCCTGCTCCGTGCGCCCGCCGTCATCACGAGCGGCGAGGTGCTGTTCCACTCCCTGCCGGCGACCGAAAAAGAGCCCACTACCACGATCGACCTGCTATCAGCCGGCCGCGACCAGCTGCGCGACATTCGGTGGTCCGAGATCGCGGTCGTGCTCCAGAGCTCGCTCGATGCGCTCAACCCGGTGATCACCATCGGGGCGCAGTTCGAGGACATGCTTCGCGTTCACCGCCCGCACCTCTCTCGCGCTGCCCGGCTGGAAAACGCCGCCGAGCACCTGGACCTCGTCGGCATCAATGCCGAGCGCCTGCGTTCATACCCCCACGAACTCTCGGGCGGCATGCGGCAGCGCGTGATGATCGCGATGGCGCTCGCCCTCGACCCGCAGGTGGTCATCTTCGACGAGCCGACGACGGCGCTCGATGTCGTGACTCAGCGCGAGATCCTGGAAGAGCTCATGGGCCTTCGGGATAGGCTCGGCTTCGCCGCGTTGTTCATCACGCATGATCTCTCGCTGCTCGTCGAGCTGGCGGACGAGATTGCCGTCATGTACGCAGGGCGCATCGTGGAGCGCGCCGAAGCCGCGCCCCTGTTCCGCGCGCCGCGGCTGCCGTATACGTACGGTCTTCTCAACTGCTTCCCGCCGATGCACGGCAAGCGAGTGCCCATGGAAGGAATCGGTGGTTCGCCGCCGGATATCCGAAACCTGCCCACGGGATGCGCCTTCCATCCGCGGTGCCGCTGGGCGATGCCGCGCTGCTCTGTGGACGTCCCGCAGCTCGCGCCGCTCGAAGGCTCGGAACGCGAGGTCGCGTGCTGGCTGCACCGTGATGGGGCCGAGGTTCCGCCCGAGCTCGCGCGTCCAGAGCCAGTCATGGCACGGCCGACGCCTCCCCGTGCGAGGCAGTTGAGCGAGTTGTGAACACCTCCCCTGCCGTGCTGGAAGGACGCAACCTCATTAAGTACTTCTGGCTCAAGAAGAGCCGGCGGCCTTTCGCTCGACGGACCGCGATCCGCGCGGTGGACAACGTCTCGCTGCGCCTCGAAGCGGGCAAGGTCACCGCGATCGTCGGCGAGAGCGGCGCCGGGAAGACCACGGTTGCCCGCGTGCTCGCCAAGATCATCAAGCCTGACGCCGGGCATGTCTTGCTCGATGGCCAGCCGGCACCTTCGGGGCGGCCGCGCTCGTACGCCGCGAAGGTCCAGATGGTCCTGCAGGACCCGTTCGCTTCCCTCAACCCGGTGCACCGAGTCCGCTACCAGCTCGAGCGCCCGTTGAAGATTCATCACCTGACCGGCGGCAACGTCGACGCGGCCGTCGCGGAACTCCTGCGCCGTGTGGCACTCAAGCCACCCGAAACGTTCATGCGCAAATTCCCTCACGAGCTGTCTGGTGGTCAGAGGCAGCGCGTGGCCATCGCCCGCGCGCTAGCGGTCCGGCCGAAGGTCCTGATCGCCGACGAGCCCGTTTCAATGCTCGATGTCTCCATCCGGCTCGGTGTGCTCAATCTCCTCGCGGACCTTCGCGACAAAGATCACCTCGCGATCCTCTACGTCACGCACGACATCGCATCCGCGCGCTACCTGGCAGACACCATCGTCGTGATGTACGCCGGGCAACTGGTCGAGGCCGCTCCCAGCGTGGTCTTGACAGACAACCCCGCTCACCCGTATGCCCAGCTGCTCCTTTCGGCGGCGCCAGATCCAGACCGAGACCTGCCGCCGCACCTGGCGGGCCGGGGCTCGCCACCCAGCATGCAGGAGCTTCCGTCCGGGTGCCGCTTCCACCCGCGCTGCCCACACGTCATGGATGTGTGCAGGCAACAAGCCCCGCCGAACGTCGCGGTGGCCGCGGATCACATCGCCGCGTGCTGGCTTCACGTCGATCCAGCAGAGCGGGGAGCACAAGACAACGGTGTGCCGGCGGTGGCCGGCACTTCATTCGAAAGAGAAACGAAAAAGAGGTGAGGAAACTTGGATTTGCGTCTGGCGTTTCGTTCTCCGTCGCCATCCGACAGGAGACGAGGGAGGGGCAACCCGGTAGCCGTCAGCAATGCACGAGCCTATACGGCCGTGCGCCACGGAGGTGACAGAACTATGAACGTGCGAGTTATGACAGGCGTGCTCGGCATGGCGACATTGCTCGTCGCCGCCTGCCAGTCCGGGACGACGAACTCCGCCTCGTCATCGGGTGGCAAGCCGTTGATCGAGGAGGCGACCACCGGGGTCACTTTCTCGCAGGACTTCAACCCCTACGACCCCAACTCGATCGCGACCGGAATGAACATGCGGAGCCTGGTCAACGAGCCATTGGTCGAGTTCAACGCGCTCGATCCGACCGCTGCCGGCACTCACTACTGGCTGGCCACCGCCTTCGCCTTCCAGAACAGCGGCAAAGACCTGCAGGTGACCATCAGACAGAACGTGAAGTTCAATGACGGTTCGGCTTTCGGGCCGGCCGACGTCGCCGCAACCTTCAAAGCGATGGAGAATCCGAAGGCCGACACCCCCGGCGTCCCGACGCAGGCGTCCGACCCGACGGTCTCAGGCAACAACGTCACTCTTCACTTCAACTCGCCGCAATACACCGGGCTGTGGTCGATCCTCGGCAGCACCTACATCCTGAAGGCGTCAGTGGCGAACCAGATCGCTCAGAACCCGGCGATGACGATCACCAACCCGGTGGGCACCGGCCCATTCATGCTAGACAGCTACTCGAGCTCTCTCGTCAAATTCAAGCCCAACCCGAACTACTGGGGTGGGACTCCACCGGAATCCGAAATTGAGATTCCTGCCATCGCTACCAACGCTGCGGCGAGCGACGCACTGGTGAGCGGCCAGTTGGACTGGGCCGGAAACGACATCCCCAACGTCTACGCCAACTACGTCAACCTGAACCCGCTGACCAACCACGCGTGGTTCGCATCGGGCAATACGGTCGTGCTGTGGTTCAACCTGAATCGCGGCAACGGAGGGGCCACCGGGATCAGCGATGCGGCGGTCCGCAGGGCCGTCAGCTACGGCATCGACCGCAATGCTCTCGCCCTCCTGGGTGAGTCCGGCTACGAGCAACCCGCGAGCTCCTCTAGCGCCCTCGTCCTGCCCAACATGAAGGCCTTCCTCCCGTCCGATGGCAGCCTCACTGGCGACCTGTCGACCAGCGGGAGCGTGCCGGATGCAGCCACGGCCAAAGCCAACAATCTGGCGGCCGGGGCCGACGTCTACGACATTCTGAAGACCGGAGGCTGGACCCCTCCGGCGACCTCGAGCTATGACAGCGGTACCGGGACCTACAAGTCAGGCGGCAACTGCGATGGCAGCAGGACCGCCAACTGCTGGACCAAGGGCGGCCAGATCATCAGGTTCTCGGTCTACGATCCCGTGCCCTTCTCCGACTACTGGGAGAATGCCTCCCTCATCTCGCAGGAGCTCCAGGCGCTCGGCATGGACGTGACCACCAAGCCGGCGCAGGGCTACTCTGACTGGAACACCACGCTGACCTCCGACCCCAACTCGTGGCAGACCGCCATCCATTGGGGCAATGGCGGCAACATCCCGTACATCCAGTTGCAAGACTGGCTTGACAGCGGGAGCTCGACGTCCACCGCGCATTACGTGGGCTATTCCAACTCTGCCGCCCAGTCGGCCCTGGCGACCTACGCGAGCACCGATCCCAGCGACACCGCGTCGCTTTACCCGGCCGTCCAGCAGCTCGCGAAGATCATGTCGACCGACATTCCCGAAGCTCCGTTGCTCTACGGCGCCGACTGGAACGTTTACAGCAGCGCCAAGTACACCGGATGGCCCAACCAGTCGCACCCCTATATGAACCCCTCGCCGAACGACCCGGAGCTGCCGTACATCCTCATGCAGCTGAAGCCGGTCGCCTGAGAACTTTGCAGATTCACGCCCACCACGGTGATGGGTGGGTCCCGTCCGGCCGGCAACTCGCCGGCCGGACCCCTGGGCCCGCCAGCAATCGAGGAGATCGTCTATGAGAGATGTAGCCACAGGAGTTCGCGGCGATGAGTCGGGGCTGGTCGCCCGGCTCACGCTGGAGCAGAAGGTACGGTTGCTGACAGGCGCCGACTCGTGGGCCCTCCACGGCGAGAGTGCGGTGGGCCTGCGGCCGATCATTTTTTCGGACGGCCCCGCCGGCGTGCGCGGCAGCCATTTCGACGGGAACAATCCGTCCACCCTGCTGCCATGCCCGGTCGCCCTCGCTGCGACCTGGGACGAAGATCTGGTTCAGCGGATCGCTGCAGAGCTTGGGCGCGAAGCGCGCGCCAAAGGCGTCGATGTTCTCCTCGGTCCAACCTTGAACATAGTCCGCACGCCGCTGAGCGGGCGCGGTTTCGAATGCTTTTCCGAAGACCCTCTGCTCAGCGCGCGCATTGCCGTCGCTTATGTCCGGGGAGTCCAGAGCGTGGGCGTTGCAGCCACCGCCAAGCACTATGTCGCCAATGACTCTGAGACCGATCGGCGGACCTACGACGCACGCATCGAGGAGAGTGTGCTCAGGGAGCTCTACCTGCCGCCCTTTGAAGCCTGCGTCGCCGAGGCTCACGTCCTTCTTATCATGGCCGCCTACAACTCGGTCAACGGAGCAACCATGACCGCCAACTCCAGGCTTCTCAACGACGTCCTGAAAGTGGAATGGGGATTCGGCGGAGTCGTGGTCTCGGACTGGTCCGCCACGACGAGCACCGTTCCCAGCGCGCTCGGCGGGCTCGACCTCGTGATGCCGGGCCCGCAGGGCCCGTGGGGCGACCAGCTCACGACCGCGGTGCGGTCGGGCGAGGTGCCCGAGTCCGTGGTCGATGACAAGGTGGCGCGGCTGCTCAATGTCGCGCGCAAGGTCGGCGGTCTCAACGGCTTCGGTATCACATCTGAGCCGACCGGCCCTCGAACCACCCCACACGGCTTGGTCGACAAGGTGCTGCTGCGCGAGGTCACCGCCCGGTCCCTCGTGCTGTTGAGCAACCCACGCGGTCTGCTTCCCCTGCAGTCCGGGAAGGTTCGCAAGGTGGCTCTGATCGGACCCAACGCCGTCGACCCGGTGACCCAGGGCGGAGGGAGCATCAGGGTCTTGCCCGCGGTTCGTCCGCAGCTTGCCGAATCGCTGCGGAATTCGCTCGGCTCATCGGCGAGCGTCACCGTTGCACAGGGCTGCGTGACCGGTCTTACGGTCGCGGCGCCGGCAGACGGAACGCTGGTCGACCCGGTGAGCGGGCAGCCCGGCCTGCGAGTGGAGGTCCGGGACCCTGAGGGCGTCAAGGTCTACGACGCTCAGTTCTCACGCTGCGTCGCCACCTGGTGGGACGGCCTTCCGGACGTGGTCCACGCCTCGGGCTCGGAGCTGGTCATGAGAGCCCAATACACGCCGGAGGCCAATGGACTTCACATCGTCGGCGCTGCCGGCGTCGGGCGACTTCGCATCTCAGTGGATGGCTCTCCGGTGGCGGAGGGCACGACCGAGCTAGATCACGACATCGTGGAGGCGCTCTCGCGTCCCCCCGAGCTGCGCGCGCAGATCGAGCTTCACGCCGGGCATGCGGTGGAGATTCAGATCGAGCTCCGCCCGGAGCTGCGGTTCGTGGCACTGCGGCTCGGCATTGCCCGCCTCATGCGTGACGACCGCCTCATCGAAGAAGCAACTGCCGCTGCGGCCGAGGCGGACGTGGCTGTGGTCGTAGTCGGCTCCGCCGACGGCACCGAGAGCGAGGGTTACGACCGCGACTCGCTGCAGCTGCCGGGACGGCAAGACGAGCTCGTGACTCGCGTGGCCGCCGCCAACTCCAACACCATAGTTGTCGTCAACTCCGGCATGCCTGTGCTGATGCCGTGGGTGGACCAGGTCGCGGCGATCATCCAGGCCTGGCTGCCGGGGCAAGCGATCGGCGACGCGCTGGCTGACACGCTGACGGGCGTCATGGAGCCGGGCGGCAGGCTGCCGGTATCGCTTCCGCGCGACAAGGCCGACTCCCCCGTGCTTGAGGCGAAGCCTGAGGGAGGCCAGCTCGTGTATTCAGAAGGACTCCTGGTCGGCTATCGCGGCTTTGATCGCACCCGATCTGAACCGCTGTTTGCCTTCGGCCATGGGCTCGGTTACACGGAGTGGAGCTACGAATCACTTGTGCCGGCGCACAGTGCGCTCGGCCCCGGAGACGACCTGGACGTGACCGTGGTGGTTCGAAACATCGGAACCCGCACGGGGGGCGAGATCGTGCAGCTGTACCTGGAGCCGCCGGACGACGACCCCACGCGTCCGATCCGGGTCCTGGCGGCGTTCTCGCCGGTCACAGCGGAGGCCGGCGAGGCGGTTGTGGCACGGCTGACCGTGCCGGCCCGAGCGTTCATGCGCTACGACTCGCAGGTGCATGCCTGGGTATCACCTGAGCGGGCAGCCTACAAGCTGCGAGCAGGCCGGTCGTCGCGCGATCTCAGGCTGAGTGCCACCGTGACATCGGGCTGACAAGAGCTTTCGGGCGAGTGTTTGCCGAGGCAGCTGCTCGCAAGCGGGTCAGTCGTTTGGTCGAGGTTCAGCTTGCCACCTGAGATGGCTCGGTTGATATGAGCCGTTGGCCCCCGCGACGAAGGGTCGTCCACGAGTGCTGCTGGGCCGGTGAATCCAGACCGACGATGTCACCAATCTCGATCCAGTCCGGTTCGAGGGACTTCGCCAACACGAGCGCCTCATCACGCCCATGACCCGCTACTCCCCACGCCGCAATCGCGTTACCGCGCGGCACATCGTGGCTCTGGGTCAGGCGTCATACACATATTGCCCACTACCGTCACGTCGGTCTGCCGATTCAAAATGGCGTCCAACCTGTCGGTGACCAACTCGTGATTGCCTACGACCGCGATCCGAATCGGATCACCAGCGAGCCGCAGCCGATTCCGTCACGCGAGAGGTGTTCTCAGCGTAGTCGCGGCAACGGCTCGAACGCATTTGACTAGCTCGGCAGGTTCGAAAGGCTTATGAACTACCCCCTCGACCAAGCCTGAGGAGTGGAGCGCCCGTGCCGCGCCGGCGTTGGCGGAAACAATGACAATCGGAATTGAGGCGGTGCTCGGCTCCAATCGGAGGCGGAGGATGAGCTCTTCACCGTTCAGGATGGGCATCATCAGGTCCGTCGTAACGACATCGGGAAGAGCATTCGGACCCATTAGGGCGAGTGCCGCTGCGCCGTGCGGCGCATCGAGGACACGATGGCCTTCCCTTTCAAGAATCATCCTCAACACGAAACGGGTCCCGGCGTCATCGTCAACGACCATGATCGTGCTCACCTGGCATCCTCAAGCCACGCCCCGCCGACAGCGATTGAAACCATGACTGAGAGGATGCGTCGACCCGGGTAACAGGGTCAGTAACGGCGTCTGGGACCCAGTAGAACTATCAAAGAGGTGATCGGGAACGTTTCAAACTGGATCTGCGTATCGGGCCCATAGATCCAGATCAGCCAACACCGGCGATTGTCGTAGACGACATTCGCCTAACTCGTTATTGGCCCCTGGTGCTGGAGGACCAACCGGTAGCCCTTTCCCTTCTCGTTGACCACTTGGCACACGCTTCTGTATGGCAGTAGCTTTTTTCGGAGCCGAGTTACATAAGTCCGGAACTGTTCAACCGATGCGTCCGGGCCCCAAGCCGGCAGAAGCACCTCCTCGGCGGTGAAGAAATGATTCGGGTTGGTCAGGAAGAAGGAGAGCAACTGCCACTCGCGCTTCGTTAACGAGACAGTGGAGTCGGCGCTCTTGATGGTTCGCTCCTTGGCATCGAAGGTGAGTCCCCCCATCTCGATCTTCGTTGCGATCGCAACGACTGAAGCGAGTTCTGGTCCACGCAGCTCCGCCTTTATCGCCCCGATCAGGGCATCGGGCACGAATGGCTTCGGTAATACCTGGTTCGCGCCCGCTTCGTAGGTTTCGAGCGTTTCGCCGGCATCGTCGGACGACTCGTCAAGCAAGATGAAAGGTGAATTGGCCGCAGCTCGAAGTTCGCTCAGCTGCTTCGGGCTCACACGCGAGTCGGCGCTCATGCCGAGGATGACGAGGTCAAACTTGAGCGGCCTGTCGAGCTGACGCCTGGCCGAAGCGAACTCCGCAACACTCTCGAATTCTCCGCCCGCCAGTTCGACAACATGAGAGATTACGGAGCGGTAGCCGGCGTTCGAATCGACGACGAGGATGCGGGGCAGTTTGGCCCGCTGTCCCGGTCGCGACCTCGTAGGACCGTCTTCCATGTCGCCCACTCTGCCGAAACTCTAATCGGCCTCAGATCGCTGCGCTGTGCTTGACACTTCCTATTCGTCCTTCTTGAACGTCAACGAGTATCCACGCCCCGGTCGGTTGACCAGGTCACACGGAATCTCCATTGACGTTAAGACCTGTCTCAAGCGCCGCACGTAGTTGCGAACCTCTTCAGGAAAGAGGTTTGGCTGGCCCCAGGCCTGCCCGAGGATCTGAGGCACGGTGAAGTAGCGGTTTGGACGGTCGAGAAGAAATTGGAGGAGCTGGAACTCACGGATCGTGAGCTTCGCATCCAAAGCCTTGTAGTGGATTGCGTGTCTTTCTGGATCCAGCCACAGACCATGGAGGTCCCGAACACGTTGATTCCAGAGATCGAGTCGTTCTTGATAAGCACCCATCTGTATCTCGATCACCTGGACGTCCTGTACCGCTGCTGCCTGCGCAACCGGTGGCAGCTTGCTTAAATCCCGTGCGATTCGATCGAGGATGCCGCGCTTGAATTCGAGCAGATCGGCGTAGATGCTCAGCCAATGATGGGCGTCCTCCCAATGAGTGGTGCCAAGATCCTCACCGTCGAGCGGCTGGGATTGGTTGCTCGTCAATCCCGGCGCGGCGCTTGCCGGAAGCCAAGCGTGAACACCTCGGGACGCGCGCAAGGCACGATGTTCCGAGGTGGAGGTCGTCGGCTGGTCCCCACACCGAGAGAATGTGGCACCTCATTTGGCCAAATGTCAGCAACAAATTGGCGTGGACCGCATGACAAATGTTGCGCAACACGTGCGCCTACGTACAAGTCTCTGGTCGAGCGCGAGAACCCGCAGCGCGCCTACACCTGCCGACATGCATGGTGGTCAAAGCGAGACCATAGGATTGACCCTACTGATCCCTTCACCCAGACACTCACGCATGAGCACCATCATGTTGCGCGAGGCACGCTGGTGATCGATATTTTGGTTTCGACATTGCACTGCGCGCTAGTGCGTCGGCTGAGAGACCTCGATGGCCGCTGACTCCTCCGGCGTATCTCCGAGCAGGTCCGGCTTCTCGAGCTTGTCCGCGCCCGCAGGATGAGTCAGCTCCTTGTGCTTCTGCAGCTCTTCTGAGTTCCCGACTTCCTGGCTACATACGTCGCACTTCATGATTGCCTCCTTGGCAAAGGGATCGCTGGTGCAAGCCGAAGGGGGGTCTTGCGACGGCACTCCTCCCGCCTAGCAGGTTCACCATGGCCAATGGCGCGTAACAAAAGCAGCAAGCCCGGGTGCCTGCAGGAGGCGAGGCTGGTTGGCGTTTCGCGTCCGACGTCTCGCAGCTCCATGAAGCTGTTGCTGTCTCTGTTACGGCACCTCGACGACGCTGTTTCGAATGACGGCAACCCTTCGCTTCGCGCTTCGTTGGCAGCTGTGGCGCCCGCGAACGCGATTACGCCTGCTGCGCCTGCTGATGCGACGAGAACCCGACCAGGGTGCGCTGTGAGTGGTTTCGATCGTAATCAGTTAGGCCACATCGGCCAGGAGGTGGCTACATGATCCATGCCTTACTCGTCGTAGCGGTGATTCTGTTCGTCATCTGGCTTCTTTTCCACGCGGCCGGCGGCCTGGTCAACCTGATCTGGCTGGTGATCATCGTGCTCGTCGTGCTCTGGTTGGTTGGTTTCGTCCGAAACCGCTCCCCGCGCTGAGAAGGACCACGCTTTCCAGCCTTCGACCTCTGACCAAGCGTCCCGCCTGAGGACGCGGGGCAACTTACTGTCAGCGTGCACACGGCAGTTTCTGGCATTGCAATCGTCTGCGCGCTTCTGTTCCTGGAAGAGGCCGGCCTCCCCCTCCCGGTGGCACCCGGCGAGGCCGTACTGATCGGGGCTGGCCTCCTCATCGCCGGTGGAGACGCTCCTTTTTGGTTGATTGTCCCAGTCGCATACCTGGCGGTCATCTGTGGCGTCCTGACGGGATACGCGTGGGCGCACCGGATCGGGCCCAGGAGGGTGCACGCGCTCGCCGCGCGTCTGCACGCGGGCGGACCGTACGATCGAGCCGCGTCCCAGCTTCGAGAGGCTACCCCCCTTCAGATCGCGGCTTCCAGGCTCTTGCCGGGTCTCCGCGTCTACACATCGTTGGTCGCCGGTGCCGTCGGCGTGAATATGGGCCGCTTCATGGCAGGGGTGCTGCCGGCGAGCGCGGTTTGGGTCGTGGCCTTCATTGGGTTGGGCTTCTTCGTGGGTGCGCCCATAGAAAGGCTCCTGGGCCGCGTCGAAGCCTACGGGCTGAAGGGGGCCGCAGTCGCCGTGGTGGTCATTGTTTGGGTGGTGGCTGCGCGCCGGGTGCCGCCTTCGCGAATTCATCCCCCCATCACGACCGATCACGAAGCGCTGCGCCTCCCGGTCGCGCTCGTTATCGACCTCCTCGCCATCACGTGCGTCGCCGGCGCTCTGGTCCTGCTCACCGGCCTCGCCTTGGGCGATTCTGGCGATCTGCCTTACGCGGCGGTGATCTTTGCGATCCTCGGCATCCTCTACCTGGTGGTGGCCCGCCAGACGGTGGGCTCTACGCTGGGCGAGGCGTTGGTCGACGTGCGCTATCACCCGCCTCGCCGACCCCGGTTGCGCGAGGCGCCCTAGATGTGCCTCTTCATCGAGTCTTAGGGCGCGGGCGAGGGCTCGTTTCCGTGCTCAGCCTCGGGTCCACCAAATTTTTGAGATCAAAACCAGGCCGGCGTATAGAAATGGGGAGCCGCCGGCCGACTTTGCACTTATCCTGCACCCTATAAAGCCGACCGCCTTGACCTTCCTCAGCTTGAGCCGAAAGCTTGAGGAGGCCGGCTACCTCACGAGCGAGAAGACCTGGGATGGGAACGGGCTGGCGACCACAGTGACCCCGACAAAACGAGGTCGCGCGGCGCTGGACGCGTGCACCGAGGCGCTGCGCAGTCTGCTGGGCGGGCTGGCATGGTGAGCGCGGCGACAGCGGTTACGGTTGAACACCTCGTCAAGAAGTACGGACGTCTGGTTGCGGTCAACGACCTCTCCCTTTCCATGCATGAAGGAGAGATTTTCGGAATCATCGGACCCAACGGCGCCGGCAAGACGACCACTGTGGAGTGCATCTCTGGGCTGCGCGCTCCCGATTCGGGATCCATCGCCGTATACGGGCTTTCTCCGCAGAAGGACCGAGACAGGATGAGAGAGTTTGTAGGTGTTCAGCTGCAGGAGAGCGCACTGCCTCCGCGGCTCAGGGTCGGGGAGGCGGTGAGGCTCTTTGCCTCGTTCTACTCAAACCCCATCGATCCCGACCAGCTGCTCGAGTCGCTGGGCATCAAGCAATTCGCCGGCGCCTCGTTTAAGAGCCTTTCCGGCGGCCAGAAACAGAGGCTGTCGATCGCGCTGGCTCTGGTGGGAAACCCGAAGCTGGCCATCCTCGACGAGCTGACCACCGGGCTTGATCCTGAGGCAAGGCGTGAAACCTGGGGCCTCATCGAACGCATGAGAGACCGTGGCGTGACCGTGATCCTGGTGACCCATTTCATGGATGAGGCAGAGAAACTGTGCGATCGCCTCGCGCTCATCAACCATGGGATTGTCATAGCGCTCGACACACCGGAAGCGATCGCGGCGAGGGCAGGCGGGAGCAGGGTCCGATTCGTACCATCTCAACCGGTTGACGAGCAGACCCTGCGAGCGATACCCGGTGTGAACGGAATCGAGAGGAAGGAGAGGTACGTCACCGTCACCGGCACGGGCGATCTCGCGGGATCGCTCATCAATGCCCTGGCAGCGATTGGAGTTCGAGTCTCCGAGATCGACGCGAGAACTGGGAACCTCGAGGATGCCTTCATCAAGCTGACCAGGGACGACGCCTTGACTGTTGGGAAGGAATCTCAGAGATGAGTGGTTCACGCCTCGACGAGTCGACGAGTCGCAGGTCGGGGTTTCGGTTCGCCGAACTGCTCAAGGTCCAGGGCAAGCTCGCCTTGCGAGAACCGTATGCCCTTTTCGGCGGGCTGGCGCTCCCAGCCATCCTCCTGGCGGTGTTCGGGTTCATCGGACAGGCAAATCCAGGAAACGTTGGCAGCACCGGGTTGACGATCATCGAGGTTTGGACCCCAACCATCTTGGTCCTCTCGATGATATTCATCTCGGTTTCCCTGCCGAACACTCTGGTCAGAGACCGTGAGATCGGCTGGCTGAGAAGGGTGTCCACGACACCGCTGCACCCGTCGAGGCTGCTTGCCGCGCAGCTGATCATCGATCTGATTCTTGCGGCGGCCGCGATCCTGATTGTCATCCTGGAGGGCGCGCTCGTGTTCGGCGCATCACTCCACGTGCAGATTCTGCCTTTTGCTGTTTCACTCCTGCTCGCGATCGTCGAGTTGTTCGCGCTTGGCCTTGTGCTGGTGGCCTTGATGCCGACACAGACGGTCGCACAGCCTGTCTCCGGGGTGGTTACCTTCGGCCTGATGTTCCTTTCGGGTCTGTGGGTTAACCCGGCACAGGTGGGCGACCCCTTGCGGACGATCATGTATTACTCGCCGAGCGGCGCGGCTGTGAAGGCTGTGCTCGATTCGGCGTTCAATGGGGACCCTTCATACGCGGCGCTGCTGACTATGGCCGTCTACACGGTCATCTTCGGATTCATAGCGATTCGCTATTTCCGCTGGGAGTAGCAATGCGCTCGACGGGCGGAATCGCCCAGACCGCCGTAGTTTTTGAACCGGCCAGGGCGGCCATTGGAGAAGTTGAGTTGACCATGAAGGCAAGCACGAGCCATTCTCTGAAAGACACGTCCAGCTCTCAACTGATCGATGCCAAGATCAAGGCACTGGCTGATTGGCGGGGCACGATGCTGTCACAGCTACGCGCCTTGATCCAACAAGCCGACGCCGGCATGATCGAAGAAGTGAAGTGGAAAAAGCCCAGCAACCCGATGGGAGTACCCGTTTGGTCTCATGACGGAATCGTGTGCATAGGAGATGCGCTCAAGAACGCGGTAAGGCTGACCTTCCCCAAAGGCGCCTCGATGAAGGATTCGAAGGATCTCTTCAACACGCGACTTGACAGCAACTCAGTTCGCGCCATCGACTTCCACGAAGGTGACGCTGTCGATGACGCTGCGTTGAAGGCGCTGATTCTCGAAGGTGTGCGGCTGAACACGCTCAAAGTGCGCAAGCGATAGCCGACTGAGATCGCCGGCCGGGCGCCTGCAACAGCCGCGTGCTCCATCGTTGAGCCACTCAGGAACGGCGCCCGCTGGTTCTAGGCGGTGACCCGGTTCACACGCCAGCCAAGCGTATCCGCGGGACTTCCGTGGAGACTGGTGGACGAATCGCTTGAAATCACTTTCAGTTTCAGACCCTCGGGTCCACCAACTTTTCGAGTTCAGACTTCGCGCCCGAGCTGAAGTAGTGAGAACCGAGGTAGGGGCCGGACGGGCCGGCCCCTACCGAAAAGTCAGCGGCTACGACGCGTTGATCGCGCCGATCCAGGTGCTCCAGTTGCGCCCGAACTGCGGTGCGGACGTAAGGCCCGCATAGAGGTTGGCGTACTGGCTCGCGAACCAGATGTGGCCCGCGCCGTCGAACGAGGCGGCCTCGAAGTCACCCCAGCGGCAGACCGGGAGTGAAGCCGTGCCGCAGAGCTGCGGCCGGTAAGACGACTCGCCAGCCTTGAGCAACATTCCGGGGCCCGTGAAGTTGGTAGCGCCGGCCGCCTTGGTGATGTAGCGGATCTCAGGGAACGTCGTGCTGCTCATGTGGTCGAACACCATCGTCACGTTGCCGTGCGCGTCCGGCATCAAGGTGCCGAACGTGGCCGAGTCGTCGCCCTGGAAGTTGTAGTAGCCGCTGGTCGCCTCGCCAGCGCTCAGGTTGACCTGAGCCCACTCAATGCCGGGAACGATCTGCGTGTTGTTGTGAATCGCGGTGTCCCACGTGGCGTAGAGGACTCCGTTGCGGATCACCGGAGTCCCGGTGATCCGGAGGTCGAGCGAGTCGACACACTGGGCGCAGCTCGGCTGCGTCTGTGGAGGTGCGAGGAGAAACGGGCTGGTCGCCACGTACGATCCGGTCAGCGTGGGCGCAGGCCCACCGCTGTCGTGAGCAATCGGGTTGGACATCTGCCACACGACCAGCCCGCTGCAGGCCTGGTTCATGCCGCCGCCGGCGAACCCACAGAGGTGACCGTTGTTGAGGTCCGGGCCGTCAACCGTGTCGACGAAGGTTTCAGCGGCGCCGGCGCCCGAGTCGATGTTGAGGGTCGGCTGGACCGTATCGGCGATAAAGGGGCTGCCGAACTTGCGGGTGCCGGGCCCAAAGCCAAGCATGTTGTAGAACGCGTCGGGCGTGAAGTTGGACGCGCCCTGCTCCATCTGAGCCTTGTTCGCCTCGAACAGCTCGGCGTAGAAGCCGCCGTTTAGCCCGGTGCTCGGGCCGAACATGTTCGCCGAGACGTAGAAGGCCTGGCCGTTGACGCCGATCTGCGTGTAGTCGTTGGCGAACTGGCCATCCAGCGACGTGTTGAACTCGTACACGTTCCATTTGCCGTTGGGGTCACCGGTCTGGCTCACCGCGACCCAGAAGACCGACTTGAAGGGACAGCCGGTCGCGACGCCCAGCGCGTTCTCGACCTGCAGCATGGCCGCCCAGTAGCGACCGTCCACCGAGTCGTAGAGGGCGCGCGGGTCACTCAGGAACGGCTGGTTCTCTTGGGCAGCGTCGCAGTTGCCGGGCTCGTTTGGAACGCCGAAGAAGTTCTGAGCGCTGACCGGCCAGCCGGGCTGGATGTTGCCCGCCGTGTCGTACACCGCCCACTGCGTGTTGACGCCCTGCAGGACGAAGCTCGGTCCCGCGGCAAGCGCCATATCCGGCGGGTTGCAGCCGACCAGGAAGTAGTGACATGTGGTCGCCGAAGAGACCTGGCCGGCGAAGCTCGAGCTCGTCGCCGGGGTGCCCGAGTTGGTTTGAGATGCCGAAGCGGCGCCGCTCCCCTGGACGCCACCGGACGCGTGGTTCGCGTTGCGGCCGCGGTCGCCCTTGGGCGAGAGCGTGGACATGCCGGCCTTCCCGCCGTCGCTCGCCGAATCGCCCTCGTTGGCGGAACCACCGGACGCGGCGCCACCGGCCGATGATGTGCCGCTGCCGGCCGGCGTGGTCGCGTAGCTGGTGACGATTGAAAGGGTTGACGACTGGGATGTGAACGTGACCGACGAACGACTCGACGCGGTGGACGCCGTGGCACCGGCGGTGGACACCGCCACGGCAAGCGCGGTGACCAACGAAGCGGCAGAAGTGACCGCGAGCAAGCGTCTGAACACGCCCATACCCCCTAATCCATGACGTCTGCTGGAGCATCGGGATGTTAGTCCGATCACGGCGCGCGAAGCAAGTTCCCCGATCGATACCCTGTCGCCTCGAATACCTGCCCGCGACTGACTCACCGGGGCCTGGATCGGCTGGCTCTACCTGCCTTCAAGGAACGGAAGCACGGCCCGCGCGAGCTCCGGGCGGACGTTGATGTCGTAGTGCGTCGCCCCAGGCAGGATCGCCAGGCGGTGCTGCGTCACGCCTGAGCGATCCCAGCTCGCGTCTCGCTTGCCGCCGCCGAGCAGCTCGAAGCACTCGACCGCGTGGGATGGGGGCATGCCGTCGGCGTCGCCGATCACGAGCATGACGGGCATCGAGAGTTTCGCCACCTCCGCCGACCAGTCGTAATCCGACTTCATCAGGGTCGTGACCTGCGTCACGAGCAGCGGCCAGTCCTCTATGCGCGGTGCGATTCGCACGTAGTCCTCGTACATCGGGCTGTGCTTCAACGGCTCAGCGGTCTCGGGACCCATTGAGTCCATGCCGGCGGTCATCTCCGGGTACCAACCGCTGCGCTTGAATGGCGCTGACACGAGGACCAGCCTCTCGACGACCTCAGGATGCTGAATCGCGGTTCGCAGGGCGACTCCCCCGCCGAACGAAAAGCCCATGATGGCCGTTCGCTCCAGGCGAAGCTGTCCGATCAGTGCGGCGATGTCGTCGGCCATGCTCTCGAAGCGCATCGGCCGGCTCGCCGCGGGCGAGCGACCGTGTGACTGCAGGTCAACCCCGATGACCCGGTGCTTGGCGGCGAGGAGCTCGCGGTTCGGGCCGAACATCTCGACCGAGCCGAATCCGCCGTGAAGGAGGATCAGTGGTGGACCGGAGCCGAACTCCTGATATGCGATGTCGATGCCGCCGACGTGCGCAAGTCTGGCTGCCATCTCACAAACCAATCTACCCGGCTGGGGGCCGGCCCGGAGGCCCGCCGGTCACGGATTCCAGGCGAGGCAGGTCTGCCGCCAACCGAAGTCGGTTGGTCCGCATACTTCGCAAAGTCATGAGAGCTCGCATTACGCCTGCCGAGATGGACGCCGAAGCCGAATGTTCGCTTCGCGCGCCATTGGCGATGCTCTACGTTGGTACGCAGTTAAGCCGCTGCGGCTCGGCATAGGAGCCAATAGGGAAAACGCCAACGCGGCCTCTCCTTATCCCGTGCCCGAACACGAGACTCGGCCGATGCGAAGGAGGTGAGGGGTCGATTGTCCAGGGTGAGCGATGTAAGAGCACTCACGTTTGACGTCTTCGGCACAACGGTGGATTGGCGCAGCGGCATAAGCGTCGAGGCGCGCCGCCTGGGTGCGCAAGCCGGCGTTCATGCCGATTGGGAAAGGCTGGCCGATGCGTGGCGTGAGCTCTACATGCCCTCCATGAACAAGGTGCGAAGCGGTGAGCTGCCATGGACCAACTTCGACCGCCTCCATCGACTGTCGCTGGACCAGGTCCTGCACGAGGTCGGCGCTGAAGGCTTCGATGAGGCGGCGCGCGAGGAGCTGACCTCTGCCTGGCAGAGGCTGCCGCCCTGGCCGGATGCAGTGCAGGGCCTGCAGCGCCTGGGCAGGCGGTTCACGGTCGCGACGCTCTCAAACGGCAATCGATCCCAGCAGGCTGCGCTGGTCAGGTTCGGAAACCTGCCTTTTCAACGGCTGCTGTCGGCGGAAGACTTCGGCCATTACAAACCCGACCCCGAGGTGTACCTGGGTGCTGCGTCGGCGCTGGGCCTCGAGCCTTCCCAGGTGATGATGGTGGCGGCGCACAAAGGCGACCTGCGGGCCGCCCAGGCCGTGGGTTTGCTGGCGGCCTTCGTCGAGAGGCCGCTGGAGAAGGGACCATCAGGGGGAGCGGACCTCCTGCCAGATCCACAAGCGGAAGTGCAGGCCACAGGCTTCCTGGACCTCGCCGACAGGCTCGGCTGCTGACCGGAGACCCGGTGCCCGTTAGCCGACAGCCAGACCGCCTTGAGGGATTGGGCCGGATCGTCCAGAGCGGACTTGCTCTGCGATTCGTTCGCGTGCGATCAGAGCCCAAAGTTCTCGTAGACTCGCCCATGGGCAATTGCAACGCCGGGATCTCCGAGCTCGTTGGCCTTCCCACGCCCCTGATCGCCAAGATGAAAGCCAAACCCACCGAGATGACTCTGCCCCGGCCGGCCCGGGATCTCATGGATTTCCTTGTGGGCGGAGATTCCGAGCAGGAGCTGGTCTGGTTGCGCCGCCTGAGCTTGAGGCCGCCGGCCGGCGCTCTCAAGATGGGGAGGTCTTAGCCGGATGGCAGCGATCGAGGAGCCTCGACAAGAAGTAGCGCCGGTGAAGGCGGTCGCTCCATCGCTTATGTCGCTGGCCCCGAGGGCAAAGTTGGCGATCCTCGGCGCCATCCTCCTGACGATGTTCCTCGCCTCTCTCGATCAAACGGTCGTGGGCACCGCCCTCCCGCGAATCGTCACCGATCTCAACGGAGCCAGCCTTTATGCGTGGGTAGTCAGCGCATACCTGCTGTCGTCGACTGTCACGGTCCCCATCTACGGAAAGTTCTCAGACGTTTTCGGCCGCAAGGTCATGCTGATGATCGGGGTCTGCCTGTTCCTGCTCGGATCCTGGCTGTCGGGCGCGTCGCAAAACATGAACGAGCTCGTCGCGTTCAGGGCGGTGCAAGGGCTTGGCGCTGGAGCTCTGTTCCCGATCGTGATGGCGATCATCGGGGACCTGTACAGCCCGCGCGAGCGGGGCCGATTCCAGGGCCTGTTCGGTGCTGTCTTCGCGCTCAGCTTTATCGTTGGGCCTTTTATCGGCGGTTGGATCACCGACCACGTGAGCTGGCACTGGGTCTTCTACGTCAACGTGCCGTTTGGAATCGCGTCGCTCGTCGTGCTCGCCATGGTTCTGCCGAATGCGGCGCATCGCCGGGCCTCGCTCCGCGACCTCGATTACCTGGGCATCGTTCTTTTCACCGCAGGCGTTGTCCCGTTCATGCTCGGTCTGACCAACAAGGGAAACGTGAGCAGCACCGGCCAGCTCGCGAACTGGAGTGATCTCAACGTGAGTGGGCTGATCGCGCTCGGCGTGGTGATTCTCGTCGGTTTCCTGTTCGTCGAGTCAAGGGCCAAGGAGCCGATCATCCCGCTGGATCTCTTCAGACGGCGTGACTATGCGGTCAGCATGGCGGCCGTTTTCGTCTTTGGTATCGCGATGTTCGCAGCGGTGATCTTCATGCCGCGCTTCTACCAGACTGTTCGAGGCATCAGCGCCACCGCCTCCGGCTACTACATCTGGCCACTCCTGGTCGGACTCATGGGTGGCAGCATCGGCACCGGGCTGTTGATCAGCAAGCTTGGACGCTACAAGTGGCTCATGGCCGGGGGGGCCGCGGTGATGGTGGTAGGGGGCTTCCTGCTGACGCATTTGACGGCTGGAATATCCGATTGGGAGCTCTGGGGGTGGATGCTCGTGCTTGGCCTGGGCCTCGGCCCCGCCATGGCGGGATTCACCGTGGTGGTCCAGAACTCGGTGCCGATGGACCGGCTTGGCGTAGCCACCAGCACACTTACTTTCCTTCGTCAGATAGGCGCCTCGGTTGGCTTGGCCGCCGCGGGCACGGTTTTCTCGTCTTCCTTTGCCAGCCGGCTGCCCGTCGATCTGGCATCTGAGGGTGTGCCCCAGCCGCTCGTCGCACAGCTCGTGAAACTCTCTGGCGCTCTGCAGAACGTGGGCAACGGCCGTGCCCTGCTCGAGCAACTGCTGCCCGGTCCGCTCCAGTCCTTGATTCCCAAGGTGATAGCGGGCTCCAACGACGCGCTCGCGCTGGCGATCGGTGATCTGTTCTGGATCACCGTGGTGGCAGGAATCTTTGGGCTGGGATTCACTTTGATCCTGCGGGACCTGCCCCTGCGAACAGCCCGTGAGCTGCGGGCCGATGCGCTTGGGTCCACAGGCGACGTGACTGCTCCTCCTGGACGGGGACCTTCAGAGGCTTCGTCCTAACGATCTATACGTGCAGGTCGGCGCGTCGGCCGGGCGCGTAGCGGCCCAGGTCAACTGCGGGGCCCGAGGGAGGAGGGCCGAACGGCCCTATCAGGGGACACCTCAACGGGCCATAACGCATTGCAGAGAGATGGATCTGCTGTGAGGCGAGTGATCCGGCTCCTGGAGCAATGCCTTCCCGCCTTGGCCTGTATGTCCGGTGCGCTGGTACCGGTCGAGGCAATGGTGGCTGACGACCTCAGGTGGGGCGACGAAACAGTGCCCGACCTGGATGCACAGATGCGGGAGATAGTCGATTTTGTCGCGGGGCAGGAGCAGGCCTGGCGGCGCGAGCGGCGCACCGCAAATCCTTTTGCTCGTCAGTCCCGCAAGCCGCGCCCAAGCTAAAAGCAAGACTCGACTTCAGCCAGAACGCAGCAGG
>Ga0307373_10001177_pt1 | contig 49312 bp, 44 predicted proteins | sample OX2MG_FD_202534 | JGI IMG/M metagenome (GOLD analysis project Ga0307373, IMG submission 202534) | Soil microbial communities from Risofladan, Vaasa, Finland - OX-2 | ecosystem: Environmental > Terrestrial > Soil > Coastal area > Acid sulfate soil | place: Finland: Risofladan, Vaasa | collected...
ACCATAACTCCTGGCTCGCGATTCTCGCGCCTTCGACCAGCGAGCCGAGCTTGCGCCACGCGCTATCCGGCACGCGATATCCGGATCGACGGCGCTGATGCCCGCGAAGGTCCCGCAGCCGTGGATCGCCTGGTACTCGACCTTCATCGCATCCAGCGCGGTGTGTTTTCCGCCGGAAGCTTTGGATTAGAATAGGCCACGATGCGCTGGACCACGGACAAGATCCGACAATCGTTTCTGGATTTCTTTCGCGAGCGGGGGCACGCGATCGTCCCCTCCGCCTCGCTTATCCCCAAAGGCGATCCGACCCTGCTCTTCACCAACGCCGGGATGGTCCCGTTCAAGGATTATTTCCTCGGCCTGCGGACGCCGGCCGAGCGGCGCGTCGCCGATTGTCAGAAGTGCCTGCGGATTTCGGGCAAGCATAACGATTTGGAGGCGGTCGGCCGCGACAGCTACCACCATACGTTCTTCGAGATGCTCGGGAACTGGTCGTTCGGCGACTACTACAAGCGCGCGGCGATCGAGTTCCATTGGGAATTAATCACGCGCGTGTGGGGAATTCCCGTCGACCGATTGTGGGCCACGGTCTACAAGGATGACGACGAGGCACGCGACGCCTGGCTCGAACTCGGCTACCTGCCTGCCGAGCGCGTCCTGCGGTGCGGCGAGAAGGACAATTTCTGGGAGATGGGCGAGACCGGGCCGTGCGGCCCGTGCTCCGAGATCCACATAGATCGCGGCGAGACCGCGTGCGACGGCAAGAGCCATCCCAGCAAGCCATGCGCTGTTAACCGGGAGGGATGTTCCCGGTTTATCGAGCTCGCGAACCTGGTTTTTATCCAGTACGACCGCGACGCGGCGGGCAAGCTGACGCCGCTGCCGATGAAGCACGTCGATACGGGCACGGGCCTGGAGCGCGTCGCGTCCGTACTGCAGAGCATCGAGACCGGCAAGCTGCTGGGCAATTACGAAATCGATGTCTTTGCAAAGATTATTGGCGCGGTTGAGAAACTCGTTACAGTGCCGATTTACGGAGCGTCAGCGGCGAACGATATTTCCTACCGGGCGATAGGCGATCATGCCCGTGCCGCAACATTTCTGATAGCCGACGGCGTCGTTCCGGGTAACTCCGACCGCGGGTACGTGTTGCGCAGGCTGATTCGCCGCGCCGTGCGTCATGGCCGGAAACTGGGCGCGAAGCAGGGATTCCTCACAATTGCCGCAGCAGCGGTAGTGGATGTGATGAAGGGCGCGTACCCCGAATTGGAATCCGAACAGAGTCGAATCGGGTTAGAGGTCCAACAAGAGGAAATTCGTTTTGGTGAAACGCTGGATCGCGGACTGCAACTAATCGATGAATGGCGGGAACGTCTGGCGAGAATAAAGAGCAAGAGATTTCCCGGCGAGGCCGCATTTCAACTCCACGACACCTACGGCTTCCCGCTCGATCTGACGCAGGACATCCTGCGCGACGAAGGAATCGAGGTTGACGTGGCCGGGTTCGAGCGGTTGATGGACGAGCAGCGCGAACGCGGCCGCGCCGCTCGCAAAGCCGACGGCGGCGCGCCCGAGCTGATTCTCGAGGCCGGAACCGCCTCGCGCTTCATCGGCCACGATCGCTTCGAGGCTGAAGCGGAAATCGTCGCGAGCCGCGCCAACGATGGCGACGGACTCGCGATTGTCGCCGCCGAAACGCCCTTCTATCCCGAGGGCGGCGGCCAGGTCGGCGATCGCGGCGTTATCGAGAGCAGTAGCGGCGCGCTGTTCGAGGTGACCGATACTCGCAAGCATGATGGCGCGATCGTGCATCTCGGGCGGCTGTTGCGCGGCGATCCCGCCGAATTCGCCGCCGGTCATCGCGTCACGTTGAAGGTCGATCGCGCGCGGCGCACCGCTGCGATGCTGAATCATTCGGCGACTCATATCCTGCATTACGCGCTGCGCGAAGTCCTGGGCGAGAGCGTCCATCAGGCCGGCTCGCTGGTCGAGCCGGCGCGGCTGCGCTTCGATTTCGCCCATCAGGGGCGCGTCGCCGAGGGCGACCTGGTGACGATCGAAGAGGAGGTCAACGCGCGGATTCGCGAGAACGCCACCGTTACGACCGAGGAGATGGCCTACGACGCGGCGCTCAAGGCGGGCGCGCTGGCGTTTTTCGGCGACAAGTACGGCGACCGGGTGCGGGTGGTGCGGATGGGCGATTTCTCGATCGAGCTGTGCGGCGGCACCCATACCGGGCGCACCGGCGACGTCGGAATTTTCAAGCTCGAAGCGGAATCGGCGGTGGGCGCCGGCGTGCGGCGAATCGAGGCGCTCACCGGGCAGGGCGCGATCGAGAATATCCGCCGCCGCGAACGGCTGCTGGCCGAGCTCGGCGACCATCTCGGCGGCCGCGACGAGGCGGCGCTCGAACGCGTCCAGCGCCTGATCGCCCGCGAGCGCGAGCTGGAGAAGAAACTGCGCGCGCTCGAACAGAAGCTGGTCGCCGGCGACGGCAGCGGCGTCGGCGAGGCGGAGACGATACGCGAGCATAACGGCATCACGCTGGTAACGCGCAAGGTGACGGGAGTCGAAGCCGGCGCGCTGCGCGAGATGGCGGATCGGCTGCGCCAGAAGCATCGCTCGGCGGTGGTCGCGATCGGCTCGGAGCTCGACGGCAAGGTCGCGCTGATCGTCGCCGTCACACCAGACCTCGCTGGTCGAATCAAAGCGGGCGATATAATCAAAAAAATCGCGCCGATCGTCGGCGGCTCGGGCGGCGGGCGTCCCGACTTCGCGCAGGCCGGCGGACGCGATCCGGGTAAGCTCGACGAAGCGCTCGCGGCGGTCGCCGACGCGCTGGGCTAGCTGGCGGCCGGGCGGCAGGCTTTAACTCGGGAGCGGAAAAGGATTAGCATTAGCGGCGGGACGCAGCGGGGATATCCCGCGCCAATTCATCACTAGAGAGCGAACACTATTTCTCAGCTAGCTAGCGACGACTCGCTCGAACTCCACTTCGACGATCAACGCCTTTTCAGCGAGCTGCTCGGCCAGCACGACCATCACTTGCGGACTATCGAGCAGGCGCTCGGGGTCCGGATCGGGGTCAGCGGGACGGCGCTCAAGATCACCGGCAGCCATCCGGAGCAGGCGCTTTGCGCCAAGCTGCTGGGCGATCTCTACGAGATACTGAAAGGCGGCTACACGATCTATCCGAGCGACGTCGAGTACGCGATCCGGATTCTGCGCGGCGATCGCAACGCCGATCTCAAGGACATCTTCCTCGACACCATCTACATCTCGGCTCACAAGCGCATCATCTCGCCCAAGAGCATCAATCAGAAACTTTATATCGACGCGATCCGCAAGTACGACGTGGTGTTCGGCATCGGGCCGGCCGGCACCGGCAAGACCTATCTCGCGATGGCGATGGCGCTGGCGGCGCTGATGAAGAACCAGGTGGCGCGGATGGTGCTGTGCCGTCCGGCGGTCGAGGCCGGCGAGAAGCTCGGTTTTCTGCCCGGCGATCTGGCCGAGAAGGTGAATCCGTACCTGCGCCCGCTCTACGACGCGCTGCACGACATGGTCGACTTCGATCGCGCGCGCCGGATGCTCGAGCGCGGCACGATCGAGGTGGCGCCGCTGGCTTTCATGCGCGGCCGCACACTCAACGACTCCTTCATCATTCTGGATGAAGCGCAGAACACCACCTCCGAGCAGATGAAGATGTTCCTGACGCGGCTCGGTTACAATTCCAAGGCCGTCATCACCGGCGACGTCACGCAGATCGACCTGCCGAGCGGCAAGCTGTCGGGGCTCAAGGAGGCGCGCACCGTGCTGAGCGGCACGCCCGGCATCGCGTTCAATCATTTCAACGAGCGCGACGTGGTGCGCCATCGCCTGGTCCAGGCGATCATCACCGCCTATGAAGCCGCCGGCGGCGAAGCCACTGAGCCCAACCGATCGCAAGGCAATAACGGACAGCCATAGGGTGGCCGGTGCCGGTCGAGGTGCGATGCGAGAGCGCCGGAGCGCGCCGCTACGTCGAGCGCTTGCGATCCGAGGCGCTGGCGTTGTTGCGGGCCAGTGCGCTGGAGGCTTGCGAGCTGTCGCTGATGATTGTCGACGACCCGGGGATACGGGTTCTGAACCGCGAGTTCCGGGGCAAGGATCGCGCGACCGACGTGCTGGCGTTCCCGCAGTTCCACGGCCAGGTAGGGCGGGTGCGGACGGCGCTGAGCGCCGTCCACACCCGCACCACCCGGCGCGCCACCGCCCGATCGGGAGCGGCGGCGCCGGACGCGCCGCCGCTCCCGATCGGCGACGTGGTGATCTCGCTTGATACCGCCCGCCGCCAAGCGGCGGCGGGCGGTATCAAGCCGTCCGAGCGCCTGCGGATACTGCTGATCCACGGCTTCCTCCATCTGCTCGGCTACGACCACGAGCGCTCCGCCATAGCGGCGCGCCGGATGTTCGCGCGCGAGCGCGAACTGCTGGCGTATCTGGAACGCCGACCGCGGCAGCCTGCGCCTGAGCGTCGGCGGCGCGCTTTGCGATGAAGCGCAGCGCTACGAGGCTGCCGTCGGCGCCGATGCTGACGCATTTCACGCGCGCCTCGCGCGCCGGCACCGCGCTCGACAACCTGGTCACGATCCTCAACGAGCGCGCGGTCCGCGGCGCAACCCGGATGGTGCGCGGCAAGCAGCCGGTGGTATGCCTGTTCGACGCGCCGTTCGGCGAACTGCGGCACCTGCTTGATCGCCGCAATCGCCGCCGTTACGAACCGTTCGGGATCGCCGTGGACAAAAGGTATGCTTTCAAAATGGGGGCGAGGCCGGTTATCTATCTACCGTGGTCCGAGGCGCAGAAAGTCATCGCCCCCGAACAACTTTGGCGCGTGGTCACGATCGATATGGAACGAACTCCGCCGGTCGATTGGAGCTTCGAGCGCGAATGGCGGCTCCACGGCGACCTGCCGATCGAGCCGCGGCAGGTGGTCGCACTGGTCGACAACTGGCGCGACGTCGACGAGGTTTTTCTCCGCTTCGGCGGCCATCCGCCCTGCGCCGGCGTGATTCCGGTGAGCGAGCTGTTCGGTAAGCCGTGAGCAGCCGCTCGCACAGTCTGACGCGCGTGGCACTGAGCACCGCGAGCGGGGTGGCGCTCGCGCTGGCCTTTCCCAAGTTCGATCTCGAGCTGCTCGCCTGGGTGGCCTTCATCCCACTGCTTTACGCGATCGACGAACAGTCGCTCAAAGCGACCTTCGCCTATGGCTGGATCCAGGGTCTGGCCTGTTACGTCGTCTCGCTCTACTGGATTACCATCACCCTTCATACTTTCGCCGGCCTGCCGGTGGTGATTGCCGCGCTGCCGATGCTGCTGCTGTCCGCCATCCTGGCGATCTATACCGGCGTCGCCTTCTGGGCGAGCGCGTTTTGCGCCCGGCGCACGCGGATTCCGATGGTGGTCGCGCTGCCGATCGTGTGGGCCGGCGTCGAATGGCTGCACAGCTTCTTCCCGATCGGTTTTCCATGGAATTTTGTCGGCTACGCCGAGTACCGCAACCTGGAACTGATCCAGTTCGCCGAGTTCACCGGCGTTTACGGCATCTCGGCGCTGGTAGTTTTCTTCAACGTGGTGCTCTACGCGGTACTGTTTGGCCGCCACAGCCGGCGCGTTCAGCAGACGGCGCTGGGCACGCTCACCGCCATCATGATCGCAGCGGTGGTGTTCGGCGCGGTGCGTATCCATCAGTTCGAACACGCGCCCGTTGCCGGCAAACTGCGGATCGCGATGGTGCAGGGCGATATTCCGCAATCGGTCAAGTGGAGCCCGGGATTTCTCGAGAGCTCGTTCGGGGTATACGTCGCACAAAGCCGCCAGGCGGCCGCGCGCGGCGCAGACCTGATCGTATGGCCCGAGGCCGCGGCGGCGTTTCTGTTTCAGCCCGACGATCATTACCCGGCCGATCTGGCGGCCGACGCCAACTACCGCGCGCGCCTGCTCGACCTCGCCCGGAGCATCGGCAAGCCGATTCTGTTTGGGGCGCCGGCGATCGGAATCGAGGATGGCATGGAGGGATTTTACAATCGCGCCTACCTGGTTTCGGGTCAGGGCCGGGTCGAAGGTTATTACGACAAGATCCAACTGGTGCCGTTCGGCGAGTACATACCGCTGCGCTGGCTGCTCGGCAATTTCGTACATCGCATCGTGGCCGGTTTCGGCGACATGTTTCCCGGCCGCGTGCAGACGATCTTCAAGGTCGACGGCGCTCGTCTCGGCGTGCTGATCTGCTACGAAAGCATCTTTCCCGATCTGGCGCGGCGGGCGGTCAAGCGCGGCGCCGAGATTCTGCTCAATATCACCAACGATGCCTGGTATGGCGAAAGCTCGGCTCCTTACCAGTTGCTGGCGATGGCGGCGATGCGCTCGGTCGAGACCAAGGTCCCGACGGTGCGGGTCGCGAACACCGGCATCAGCGCGGTGATTACGCCGACCGGCCAAATCACCGACACCACCCCGCTTGAGGTCCGTACTACCGAAATCGAGGACGTCGCCTACCGGCCCGAACGGACAGTCTACACGATGGTCGGCGATCTGTTCGGCGAAATCTGTTTCGCACTGGCGATCGCGACGCTGTTATGGGCGTGGCTGCGGCCGGCGCCACCGCTCCGACGCGATGCCGCGACCGCCGTTTCGGACGCCGTCGCGGGCAACGGGCGCGGCTGAGCGACCGGGCGTCATCTTGCGGAAAACTTGATTTTGCCTGGCGGATGTGAGACGCACGGCGCAGCGGCTGGCCCGGTTCAGCGGGGTTGATAAGCGCGATGGAAATCCATTTCTTTCACCTGATGCCGTGGCCGTATCTGCCGGCCGATTTCGAGAATCGCGAACGCTATCCGAGCGCCTGGGTCACGCTCTCCAATTCAAACTACGATCCGCGCCAGGGGCACGAGCTCTACAATCGCTATCTCGACGAGATGGAGTATGCCGAGGAGCTCGGCTTCGACGGCGTCTGCGTCAACGAGCATCATCAGAACGCGTACGGGTTGATGCCGGCGCCGAATATCATGGCCGCGGCAATCGCGCGGCGGACGCGGCGCGCCAAAATCCTGATTCTCGGCAACGGGCTGCCGCTGCGCGACCATCCGCTGCGCGTGGCCGAGGAAGTGGCGATGCTCGACGTGATGTCGGGCGGGCGAATCGTGTCCGGGTTCGTACGCGGGATCGGCGCCGAGTACTACTCGATGGGCATCAACCCGACCTACTCGCGCGAGCGCTTTCATGAGGCGCACGACCTGATTATCCGCGCCTGGACCGAGCCGGGACCGTTCGATTTCGAGGGCAAGCATTACCGGGTGCGCTACGTCAACGTATGGCCGCGTCCGCTCCAGAAGCCACATCCGCCGATCTGGATTCCCGGCTCGGGCAGTCTCGAAACCATCAACTGGTGCGCCCATCCCGATCGCCGCTATCCCTTTCTGGCGGTCTACATGCCGACCACGCAGGTCACCTCGCTGTTCGATCTCTATCGCCAGTCGGCCCGCAACTTCGGCTACCAGGCGGCGCCCGATCAGCTCGGGCATCTGCTGCCGATCTATGTCTCCGATAGCGACGAGCAGGCGCGCGAAGAGGCGGCGCAGCATGTCGTGTGGCTCTACAAGAACGGCCTGCGCTTCGTGCGCGAAATGTTTTTTCCGCCCGGTTACGTCTCCGCGCAGTCGCTTGCGCGGATGTTCTCGAGCGGCCGCGCGACCGATTACGCGGGCTTCAGCTTCGACGACCTCAACCGGCTCGGCTACTGCTTCGTGGGCGGCGTCGAGACCGTGCGCCGGCGGCTGCTCGATGCGTTCCGCGAGATGGGCCACGGACTGTTGATGGCGTTGCTGCAGATCGGCGATATGCCGCGCGATCGCACCCGCCGCAACATGGAATTGTTCGCGCGCGAGGTGATGCCGGCGTTGCGGGCGGAGTTCGGCAACCGCCGGGTTAACTGAGTTGCCGCTAACGCGCTCGCGTGCGATATATACCATCGACATGCCGAAGACGGCACCGCTATAGATCGGCTGCGAGCTTTCCCACGGGAGTATAAATCGCCATGCAATGTCATCTGTTCCATCTGATGCCGTATCCGTATCTGCCACCCGATTTCGACGACATGGAGAAATACCCGACCTCGTGGGTCACCTTCTCGAACAAGCATTACGACCCGGTCAAGGGCGTCGAGCTCTATAATCGTTACCTCGACGAACTCGAGTACGGCGAGGAGCTGGGTTTCGACGGGATCTGCGTCAACGAGCATCATCAGAACTCCTACGGCACCATGCCGGCGCCGAATATCATGGCGGCGGCGCTGACGCGTCGCACCAAGCGGGTGAAAATCCTGGTGCTGGGCAACGGACTGCCGCTGCGCGACCATCCGCTGCGCGTGGCCGAAGAAATCGCAATGCTCGACGTGATGTCGGGCGGGCGTATCATCTCGGGCTTCGTGCGCGGCGTCGGCGTCGAATATTTCTCGATGGGGCTGAACCCGACCTACTCGCGCGAGCGCTTTCATGAGGCGCACGACCTGATCATCCGCGCCTGGACCGAGCCGGGACCGTTCGATTTCGAGGGCAAGCATTACCGCGTGCGCTACGTCAACGTATGGCCGCGTCCGCTCCAGAAGCCTCATCCGCCCATCTGGGTCCCGAGCTTCGGCAGCCGCGATACCGGCATCTGGTGCGCCCATCCGAGCCGCAAGTATGCCTTTCTCTCGACCTATCTGCCCGACCAGACCGTCAAGGCGTTGTTCGATGTCTGCTTCGAGACCGCGCGCCAGCACAACTACGAGCTGTCGCCCTACCAGCTCGGGCGGCTGATGCCGATCTACGTCGCCGAGACCGACGAACAGGCCCGCCGCGAGGGCAACCAGCACATCGGATGGCTGTTCCATCGAGGGCTGCGTTATATCTACGAGATGCTGTTTCCGCCGGGTTATCTCACTCCGGCGGCGGCGCTGTTCATGGCCAAGTCGTACCATGAGGTCGATTGGACCAAGCTCAGCGTCGATCAGATGAACGAGGCCGGCTACTGCATAGTCGGCAGCGTCGAGACCGTAAGGCGCAGGCTGGCGAACTCGATGAAGGAGATGGGTTGGGGCATCCTGATGCCGCTGCTGCAGATCGGTGACATGCCCGCCGACCGCACCCTCAAGAACATGAAGCTGTTCGCGACCGAGGTGCTGCCGTACTTAAGGGCCGAGTTCAACAAGCTGCATCCGGCGATGGCGAAATCGGCCTAGCACGGGCGCAGCGAGGAGCGATTGGGATGGCTTACAAGGAAGAATTTATCGACCTGCACGGCAGAAAGATCCAGCTGCTCAGCGACGGATCGGGCGAGCCGCTGCTGTATCTCCATAGCGCCGGCGGCGAAGTCGCGTGGCTGCCGTTCTTCGAGATGCTGAGCCGCGATTTCAAGGTCTATGTCCCGGCCCATCCGGGCTTCGCGAAGTCCGAGGGGCTCGACAAGATCGACACTATCCACGACTTGGTGTTCCATTACACCGATCTGATGGACGCGCTGGGACTCAAGACCGCCCTGGTGGCGGGCCTGTCGCTCGGCGGATGGACCGCGGCCGAGCTGGCGGTGCATCATCCGGAACGCGTCCGGAAGCTGGTGCTGATGGGCGCGGTGGGTCTGTATTGGAACGGCGCGCCGCGGATGCCCGATATTTTCGCGGCCTCGGGACCGCAGACTCGCGACCTCATCTTCTTCGATCCCAAATCTGAGCTCGCCAAGGCCGTGATTCCCGACAATCCCAGCAGCGAGCAGCTCGAGCTGACGCTCAAGGCCCGTGAGGCGACGGCGCGGGTCGGATGGAATCCGTACCTCTACGATCCGCGGCTGCTGGAGCGCCTCTACCGCATCACGATGCCGACGCTGCTGATCTGGGGCGACACCGATCGGCTGGTGGCGCCCGAGTACGCCAAGGCCTACGAGAAGGGGATCAAGGGCTCGCGGCTGGTGACGATTGAAAAGTGCGGCCACGCCCCGCCGGTCGAGCGTCCGGAGCCGACCGCGAAAGCCGTCGCTCAGTTCTTCAAGTCGTAAGGCTGGTTTAACGCGATTCTCAGGTCGGGCGCCCCGCATCGCGGAGCGCCCGATTTTTTTTGCCAGGCCAGTCGCCGGGGAGCCATTAAAGAGATCGCGAAAACATGGCACAATGGAGGCCATGTTGAGCGATACCAAAGAACTGCTCGCGGATTTCGAGGCACGCACCGAAACACTCGGGAGGCGTCTTTGACGTCGCTCATCTCAATGCCCGCCATGACGAACTGCTGAAGGAGTCCACCAAACCCGGCTTCTGGGATCGCCCAGAGCAGGCCCAGGCGCTGCTCAAGGAACAGGATCGCATCAACGCCCAGCTTGGCGGCTACCACCGCCTCAAGCAGCTGGTCGACGAAGCCCGTCTGTTTCTCGCCATGGCCGAGGAGGAAGGGGACAACTCGGAGGCGGCGACCGAAACCCAGCGCGCGCTGGACGCGGCCCGCATCGAAGTCGAGCGCCAGGAACTGGCCGTGATGTTGAGCGGCGAGTACGACCGGCTGGGCGCGATCGTCTCGATCCATCCCGGCACCGGCGGACTCGAAGCGCAGGACTGGGCCGAGATGCTGCTGCGCTTGTATCTGCGATGGGCCGAGCGTCACGGCTACCAGACCGAGATCGCTGACCTGCAGCCGGGCGAGGGCGGCGGCGTCAAGAGCGCGACTTTCACCGTCGACGGCGACTGCGCCTACGGCTATCTGCGCGCCGAGGCCGGCATTCACCGGCTGGTGCGAATCTCACCCTTCGACGCCAACGCGCGGCGCCATACCTCGTTCGCTTCGGTGTTCGTGTTCCCCGCGATCGACGACAAGGTCGAAGTCATCATCAACCCGGCCGACCTGCGCATTGATACCTTTCGCGCCTCGGGCGCCGGCGGCCAGCACGTCAACAAGACCGACTCCGCGGTGCGCATGACCCATCTTCCGAGTGGCATCGTGGTGAGCTGCCAGAACGAGCGCTCCCAGTACAAGAACCGCTCGCTGGCGATGAAGATCCTGCGCGCGCGCCTGTTCGAGCTCGAGGAGCGCAAGAAGCGCGAGCAATTCGAGGAGTTCAGCAAGGACAAGAAGGAAATCACCTGGGGCAGCCAGATTCGTTCCTACGTGCTGCAGCCCTACCAGATGGTCAAGGACCATCGCACCGGGGTTGAAATCGGCAATACCGGCGCGGTGCTCGACGGCGACATCGACGAATTCATCCAGGCTTTCCTGATGGGCGTGCGCAAGGGCGACGCCGAAGCCGTGCCCGCCTAGCTGAACGGCGCCGGCAGGCGCGCGCTTGCCAATCAGCGCCCGGCGCGGCAGATTTTTCATTACGGCATTTCCGTCATCCCGAAACCGCAAGCAGCGCAAGGAGATCGCGATGATCGACGTTTATTTCTGGACCACACCCAACGGCTACAAGGTCACGATTATGTGCGAGGAAGTCGGACTTCCTTACAACGTGATCCCGATCAACATCCGCAGCGGCGAACAATTCAAACCCGAGTTCCTCAAAATCTGCCCCAACAACAAGATCCCCGCGATCGTCGACCACGACGGCCCGGGCGGCAAACCGATCACGATGTTCGAGTCCGGCGCCATCCTGATGTACCTGGCCGAGAAGACCGGCAAGCTGATGCCGCAGGAGATACGCAAGCGCTACGAAGTCATCCAGTGGCTGATGTTCCAGAAGGCGAGCGTCGGCCCGATGTTCGGGCAGAACAATCATTTCCGCCGCCAGGCGCCCGAGCAGATCAAGTACGCCGTGGACCGCTACAGCAACGAAACCAAACGCATCTACAACGTGATGGAAAAGCGGCTCGCGGAAGTCGAATACCTGGCGGGCGACTACTCGATCGCCGACGTCGCGACCTTCCCGTGGACCGTGCGCCACGACTGGCACGAGATCAACCTCGACGAGCTGCCCAACGTCAAGCGCTGGTTCAAGGCCATCGAGGCACGCCCGGCGGTCATCAAAGGGCGCGCGGTGATGGCGGAGCAGTCGAACCAGCCGCCGGTTTACGATGAGAAGGCGCGCGAGACTCTGTTCGGCAACTCGCAGTATCAGAAACGCTAGCAGACTCCGCGCCGGCGCAGCTTTTTCCGACCAGCGGAGTCGGCGCCCACGCGCCGGCTCCGTCAATTTGCAGCCGGCGCGGGTCCGTTGCCCGCCGCCGGATCGAGCATCTTTATCAGCGCGTGCAGCGCCTCGGTGATCGGCACCGCGATGCCGTGGCGACGGGCCGCGCGGATCACGGCGCCGGTAATCGCGTCGTATTCAAGGCGCCGGCCGCGCTTTAGGTCCTGCAGCGTCGAGCTGTTGCTGTCGCGCAGGTTCTTGGCGGCGAAATCCAGAATCGCGTCGATCCGGCCCGCTGCGATTTTCGCCCCCTCGGCGCGCGCCACCTGCTCACCCTCCTCCATGATGTTGCGCATCAGCCGCAGCATGTCGGGATCGTCGTGCAGGATGCCCAGGTTGCGGCCGGTCAGCACCGTGACCGTGTTGTAGCCATTGTTCCAGATCAACTTGTCCCAGCGGCGATCGAAGATGTCGCTCGCGATCTCGCCGAGGATTCCCGCGCGTTCGAAAGCTTCGGCGGCGCGGCGGACGCGCTCGGTGATGCGACCGTCGAGCTCGCCGAATTCGATATAACCGGTGCCGGTATGATTGACCGTCGCCGGCGCCGGCATAGCCGCGAAAATCCGCGCATTGCCGCTCAGCACCGCGTCGCGGCCGACGATCTGCTGCAACACGGCTTCGTTTTCGACTCCATTCTGGATCGTCAGCACCGCCGCGCCCGGCTTCAGGCAGCCGGCAATCTGCCGCGCGCATTGCTCGGTATGGTACGACTTGACGCACAACAGAATCAGATCGTAGGGCGCAAACTCGGCCGGATTATCGGTCGCCGCCACCTGCGGCAGGGTGAAATCGCCCTTGATGCTTCTGATCTCGAGTCCGTGCTCGCGCATCGCGCGCAGATTTTCGCCACGACCGCAGAACACCACCTCCTCGCCGGCCTGCTGCAGCCGCGCGCCGTAGTAAGCGCCGATCGTTCCCGCGCCCATCACCAGGATTTTCATCACGCTGCGCCATCCGTCGACGGTTTGCCGCGCGCCGGCTCGGATCGGTCGAGGCCCGGGTCGACCATCTTCAGCAGCGCGTACGTCGCCTCGGTCACCGGCACCGCGATGCCGTGGCGGCGCGCCGCGCGTATCACCGCTCCGCTGATGGCGTCGTACTCGAGCCGCTTGCCGCGTTCGAGGTCCTGCAGCGTCGAGGGGCGGTTCTTGCGCAGCCGCTCGCCGGCGTGCTTGAGCGAGTTGTCGATGAACGCGGGCTTCACCTTGGCGCCTTCAGCGTGAGCGACCGTGAGCGCCTCGCCCATCAACGTGCGCATCAGCCGCGAACTATCCGGATCGTCCACCAGCGGGCCGAGCGGGCGGCGCGTCAGGGCGGCGACCACGTTGAAGCCGCAGTTGCCGAGCAGTTTTTCCCAGCGCGCGGTGAGAAAATCCTCGACCACGGAACCGAGGATGCCGGCGCGTTCGAACACCGCGGCAAACCGCCGCACGCGCTCGGTTGAGCGGCTGTCGAGCTCGCCGATATCGACGAACCCGGTGCTGCTGTGATGCACGACGCCGGGCGCGATTACCTCCGCGCCGATACGGGAGTTCCCCGCCAGCACGGTTCCGGCGCCCAGAATTTCACCCAATCGATGCTCGTTCTCGACGCCGTTCTGCAGCGTAATGACGGCGCCGTCCGGCTTCAGACAGCCAATCAGGCGGCGCCCCGCGCTGTCGGTGTCGTATGATTTCACGCAGAACAAAATCAGATCGTAGGGCGCGTGGTCGCGCGGCTCGTCGGTCGCGATGACCGGACGAACGGTGAATTCCTCGCGGATGCCACCGATTGTCAGCCCGCGTTCCTGCAGGCCGCGCAGCATCGCCCCGCGCGCGCAGAACACGACGTCCTCGCCCGCCCGCGCCAGGTAGGCGCCGACGAAGGCGCCAATCGCGCCCGTACCCATCACCAGGATTTTCATCGCGCTTCGCCTCGGACGCCTCGCCCCGATAAAGCCTCTTGGCCAGCCGGACTCGAGCTTACCCGCGCGCTTCCGCGGATCTCGCGAGCGCCTGCTCGAAGACCGCGGCCGTCCGCGACCTGAGATCGTCGAGCGTGCCGTCGTTCCGGATCACAAGCCTGGCCCATTTTTGCCGTTCCGCCTCTGAAAGCTGGGCGCGGATGCGCGCCTCGATCTGCTCGCGCGTCATCTTGCGGTAGCGCTCGACCCGCTCGATCACACGCTCATGCGAGGTGACGACCAGCCAGATCTCGTCGAACAGCTTCTGCCAGCCGGCCTCGATCAGGATTGCGGCCTCAATTACGATCGGGCGCCGCTCGCCCGCGCCACGCGCTTCACTGACCATCGCCGCCATCCGCTCGAAAATCCGCGGATGAACGATCGCATTCAGGCGCTTTAAGTCGGCGGCATCGGCGAACACGATACGGCCGAGCGCTTTGCGATCGATCTTGTCGTCCGCGCCGACGATTGCCTTGCCGAAGGCCGCTACCAGATCGTCGTACGCCGGCATCCCGGGCTCGTACACCGAGTGCCCGATCACGTCGGCGTCCCAGACCAGCGCGCCCAGCTCGCTGAGCATGTGCGCCACCGTGCTCTTGCCGGAGCCGATTCCGCCGGTAAGTCCGATCGTCAACATCTTCCACCTGGTCCGCCTGCAGATCGTGGGCGCATCATGACGCCGAAGCGCCCGCGATCGCAATGCGGAAGTCTATCAGCCGGAGCCGCCACCGGCCGCCGCTTCGCTGAAGGATTGGAGATTATACAGGTAGCTGAAGAAGCCGCGGCGGGCGAGCAGATCGTCGAAGCTGCCCTGCTCCTCGATGCGCCCGTTGTGCAGCACCACGATGCGGTCGGCGTCGCGGATTGTGGAGAGGCGATGGGCTATCACCAGCGTGGTGCGGCCGCGCATCGCCGCCTGCACCGCCGCCATCACCAGCGTCTCGGTCTCGTTGTCGAGCGCGCTGGTGGGCTCGTCCATGATCAGGATCGGCGCGTCCTTGAGCAGCGCCCGCGCGATCGTTACCCGCTGGGCCTCGCCCTCGGAAAGATTATGGCCGCCCGGCCCCACGATTTCGTCCAGCCCCAGCCTGAGCCCGGCCAGCACCGTGTCGAGCCGCGCCATGGTGGCCGCGTTGGCGATTTCGCGCTCGCCGGCATCGGGACGTCCGAGCGCGATATTGGCGCGCACCGTGGCGCTCAGCACCAGCGGCGGCTGCAGCACCATCGCAATATTGCGGCGCAGCGAGTCGAGCGTGAGATCGCGCACCTCGGCGCCGTCGATCCTGACCGCGCCCTGCTGCGGCTCATAGAAACGCGCGAGCAGGCTCGCCATCGTGGTTTTCCCCGAACCGCTCGGACCGACGATCGCAACGCGCTCGCCCGGCTCGACCTTGAAGCTGATGCCCTTGAGCACCGGGTTGCCGGGCTCGTAGCCGAACACCACATTGTCGAATTCGATCGCCCCGCGCGCCCGCCCCAGCGTGCGTGCCTGCGGCCGATCCTTCACCTCGGGCTCGATCTCGAGCAGTTCGAGGCATCGTCGCAGGCCGGCCTTGGCGCTCTCGACCATGCCCCAGGTCTGGAAGATCTGATTCACCGGCGCGTACAGCGAGGCGAGGTAAGCGGTAAACACCACCAGTTCGCCGACCGTCAGCCTGCCGGCCATCACGTGACGCGCGCCGAGATAGATAACCGCCGCGGTGCCGATCGCGATGAGCAGGCTGACCGCGCCCGTATAAACGGTCTGGAAGATGTAAAGCCGCAGTGTCTGGCCGAGACTCTCGGCGCTGGATTGCATGAAGTCGTGGTACGATTCGCCCTCGCGGCTGAAGGCCTGCACCACATGAATCGCCGCCAGCGACTGATGGGCCACGGTATAGAGCCGGCTCTCCTTGACGCGCGCGCCGGTCGCCAGGCGATCGATGCGGGCGCTGATCGCCGCGATCAGGATGAACAGGACCGGCACGATCGCCAGCGCGGCCAGCGTCAGTACCAGGTCGAGCTGCACCATCACGATGAACATCCCGATCAGCATCACCAGCGCCGACAGCACCGGGAACAGGCCGTTGATGGCGATGGTCTGAATCGAGAAGGTGTCGTACGCGATGCGGACCATCAGGTCGCCGATCTCGCGCCGGCGATGGAACGAAAGCGACAGGCGCTGCAGATGGTCGAACAGCCGCGCTCGCAGATCGTTAACCATCCGCTGGCCGATCGAGATGGTCACGTAATTGTCGAAGACCGTGATGAGACCGAGCACCAGGTAGAGTACCACCAGTCCGAGACAGCAGGCGGCAAGCAATTGCCCCGGCGACATCGCGGGTAGCGATCGCCAGCCCAGCGGCGCACCGCGCAGCACGTTATCGATCACGATCTTTAGCGGCCACGGCTTCAGCACTTCCATCAGCGCCGAGAGCATCGCGCCGCCGATCGCCAGCGCGATGCGGCCCAGGTAGGGGCGCATCCGGCGCACCACCTCGCCGTAAAGTCGCAGGCCCGTGATCATCGCTGATCTCGCGTCGGCTCGGCCCGCAGCCCGAACTCGTCGCCGGCTTCAGCGGCTGCGGCCGTCAGCATCGCCGGGACCAGCCGGGCGCGCCGCACGGCAATCGCGGCCGTGCCGATACCCGCGGCCGCGAGCACAATCACGCTCAGCCACCAGGGCGCGCCGGCGATCATCAGGACCAGCAGCAGGCCGACGCCGCAGCCCACAAGCGGAGCGGCCGCCAGGCTAAAGCGGTAACGCAGGATCACTTTGTCCTGCTCGCGAAGCGCGTTGATCGCGATTCGTAGTCCGGGCGGCACCCGGAGCTCGAGATCGTACGGCTCGAAGCCATCGGTCTTCGCCACCGTGAGCCCATAACGCAGCAGCGTGCGCCGCATCGTCTCCATGATCCGGTTGACCGGCGCCGCCTCGTTGCCCGCGCCAGTGAACGCCAGCCTGCCACTGCGGCTGAACGGGCGTGGGACAGGCGGCGGATCGATCACCGGATCGAATCGCAGCCGGGTCCGATCACGCTCGTAACTGCGCACCAGCGGACCGAGCAGGTAGAGCAGCGCGAGGATGGCACGCGCGCCCGGCGACAGCCGGACCGTGTGGGGACGCTCGAGCGTCGCGCCGGCAATAGCGCTGGCGATCGTGAGCACCAGCGCTCCGGCTCCGAGCGCGCACAGCACCGGGCTGAGCACCCCGCCCAGGATCAGTACGATCGCGATCGCGACCCACCTCGCGCTCAGCGTCACCTGGATCGCCGGCGGCAACTCATGGCCCGGATAGACGCTTTGGAACAGGCCGCGGCCGAACGCGCCGTAATAAATTCGCTCGCCGCCGAACCAGCGCGCGAACCAGGATTCGGCGCCACCGTAGATTGCCCCGGCCTCGGTCCGGGCCGGGTACTTCCGAAACAGCAGACCCTCGGCCGCACCGTAGCCGCGCTGCTGCCTGAGATAGGCTCCGATCGTCGAGCGCCGCCGGTGCGTCACGGTCGCGCCCGGAGCATATGCCAGCAGCTCGCCGCGATCGCGCAGACGCATCGAGAGGTCAACATCGTCGCCGGCGCGGCGGAACAGCAGATCGAAGCCGCCAAGTTCCGTCAGGGCATTCCTGCTGACCGCCATGTTGCATCCGCACAGTTGGCTCAAGCGGTCGTCGTCAGCACGCACCTCGCGCGGCAGTCCCGGCGCGGCGGCCAGCGCCGCCTGCAGCATCGAGCCGGCGGGCGGCGCGAAATTGGGTCCGCCGGCGGCGGCCGCCTCGCGGCGCGTGAGCGATTCCACCAGGTGGTAGAGCCAGTCGCGATCGGCCTCCGCGTCCGCATCGAGGAAGGCGATTATTTCGCCGTCGGCCGCCGCTATGCCCGCGTTGCGCGCCGCAGCGAGTCCGCGATGCTCGAGCTTGAGCAGCCGCACCCGCTGATCAGCCTCGGCGATGCCCGCGGTAGCGTCGCTCGAACCGTCGTCAACCACGATCGTCTCGTAGTTGGGATAGGACATGTCCGCCAGCGAGCGCAGACAGTCGCCAAGCGTGGCCGCGGCCTGGTAGGCGGCGACGATCACCGAAACTTTCGGCCAGCGCCCGAGCGGCGGCGGCAGCGGTCCGCTGAAGACCTGTTTGACCGTCTCGAAGGATCGCTTGCGGGCGCGTTCGGCATTCACCAGGCCGAATGCCCAGTCGGTTATCGGCGCGCCGCCGGTGAACCATTCGTCGGTGAAAGCGAATACCACCACGCCGCAGAGGCCCATCTCGAACGCCGCCCGCGCTTGCCATTGCAGCAGCGCCGCCTGATTCTCCTCGCCTTCGCGCAGGGTATCGACTCCGGTTTCGCTCAGCATCAGCGGCCGCTCGTCACTGATCGCCAGCAGATGGGTCAGGTAGCGGCGGAAGTCGGGTTCGTGATGGAGGTAAACGTTGAACGAAATGAAATCGAGAAAGTGCAGGTCGAGATATTCGGTCGAAGGATAATTCGAATAGGTAAACAGCGCGTCCGGATCGAGCTGCTTGCCCTGATCGAACAACTGGTTGACGAAGCGGTTGATCGCGCGCGGACCGTGCCAGCGTACGATATCGGAGCGGATTTCATTGCCCAGGTTGTAAGCGAAGATCGCCTCGCTGAAGGGGCGCAGCTCGGAAATCGCAGTCCGCACGGCGTTGCGGATCTCGTCGCTCAGCTCGCGCGAATCGAGGAACGCCAGATGCGAGGCCCACGGGATGCCGACCAGGAACCTGAGCCCGGCCTGCGCGGCGCCCTCGAACAGCCACGGTGGCGGCGGGTAATAGGTGCGGATCACGTTGGCGCCGAGCTCGCGCATCAATTCGAGGTCGCGCAGCGCGACGGCCTGCTCGGGAAAGCGTTCGCCGCGCGAATTCGGCGCAAACGGGCCATAGGAGACGCCACGCGCGAAAAATTTTCGCTCGCCCTCGAAAATAAACTTGCCGCGCACTGCCAAACGAGCCATGCGAAAAGCTAATCGTAAAGCGAACGGCCACGCAACGTGCGGCTGTTTCGCGCCATTGCTGGATAAGCCTGACCAAGCCGCCTAAGATCGATGCGGCTACAGGGCGACGCCGGGGATCCCGTGGACACGCAGGAGAAAGGTCAGCGCTACGCGCGAATCTTCCGCAAGGCCGGCGCACTGCTGGGCAAGGGCGAAACCGCCCGCGCCATCGAAGCCCTGCAGGAAGGTTTGAGCCTGGCGCAACAGCTCGGCGATCGTGCGATGGCGCGCCGCTTCGCCGACGACATCGCGCGCGCCGGCAAAAGCGCTAATCCCGCTGGATAGTCAATTCCCTTCGCCAGTTTCGACCAGCCGTAAGCTTCTCGCTTGACTAGTTCGCGTTCGTACTTAGTTTGAGTACGTAACATTCCGGATCGGACAATCCGGAGGTCGATTAGAAAGAAAGTAGCAAAGCAAGCTGTTACAGGAGGTTTGAACAAGGTGGAACTGTGGTTTGAAAGCAGGCCGATTAGCAACGGTGCGAATGGATTGCAGCGATTTTTCTCCGAGCTCGGCGGCGCGCGGAGCGCGCTGGTGCCGGCGACCGACGTGATCGAGGACGACGACAGCTATCACTTCTATCTCGAGCTGCCGGGCCTCGAGGCTGAATCGGTCGAGGTTCACGCCGAGGATGATTCGCTGGTCATCGAGGCCGAGCGCAAGCGCCCCGAATGGGCCAAGGACGCGCAATTGCATCTGAACGAGCGTCATTATGGCGCGATTCGGCGGGCCTTCCGGCTGCCGGAGGATGCGCGCCACGACGAGATTCGGGCGGCATACAAGGACGGCGTGCTCGAAGTGACGGTGCCGAAGCGGCCCGAAACCAAGCCGCTGCGCATCAAGGTCGAGCATCAGAACTAACCGACGATACGCGCAACGCGCGGTTCTCGAAATAAAACCGGCCTGACGGCGACTCCCTTCTGTCGCCGCCAGGCCGGAGCATCTGTGATATCCTGAGAGTGGAGCCGACTCCTGGTCGGCGGCCGAAAGGGGTCAGCCCGATGGGCCTGATTATCATCGCTATTCTCGCCGTGCTCGTAGTCGTGGTGGTGGCGGGCTACAACTCGCTCGTCAGTCTGCGCAACCAGGTACAGAATGGCTGGAACCAGATCGATGTGCAGCTCAAACGCCGCCATGACCTGATTCCGAACCTGGTCGAAGCGGTCAAAGGCTACATGCAGTTCGAACGCGACACGCTGACCCAGGTGGTCGAGGCGCGCGCCCACGCAGTCGGCGCTCCCGACCAGGCGGCGCGAATGCAGGCCGAGAATCAGCTCACCGCCGGGCTTGGCCGGCTGCTGGCGGTGATGGAGAACTATCCGCAGCTCAAATCGGATCAAAGTGTTTTGCGCTTGCAGGAGGAACTGACCACGACCGAGAATCAGATCAGTTTTGCGCGCCAGGCCTACAACGATCTGGTGATGCGACTCAACACGCGCATCGAGACCTTTCCGACCAGTATGATCGCGACCCAGTTCGGCTTCCATGAAGCCGAGTTCTTCAAGATAGCGCCGGAAGACCAGGCCGTGCCCAAGGTCGATCTTTCGCTCGGCGCACCGCACGCCTGACCGTCGGCGGGGATTCGATGGCGTCCACCGATTTCTGGGCGCTGGAACGCACCAACCGCCGGGAGACGGCGTTGCTGGTGGTGGCGTTCCTGATGCTGCTGGCCGCGCTCGGCTTCGGACTCGACCTGCTGGCCGGCACGCTGCGAATCACCGCGGACGGCAGCCTGGTCGGCTTTCCGCTACTCACCCTCGCCGCGTTGATTATCGGCGTCATCCAGGCCTCGGCCTCGTACTTTGGCGGCGCGGCGCTGGTGCTCGCTTCGGTGCACGCCCGCGAGCTGGCCCCCGACACCGCGCAGCATCAGATGGTGCTTGACGTGATCCGCGAGATGGCGATTGCGGCGCGGATGCCGGTGCCGCGCGCCTGCCTGATCGACGATCCCGCACCCAACGCTTTCGCCACCGGCCGCGACCCTGCGCATTCCGTAATTTGCGTCACCCAGGGATTGGTCAACACGATGGACCGCGAGGAGTTGCAGGGCGTGCTCGGGCACGAGATGGCGCATATTCGCGATTACGATATCCGCACCATGATGATGATCGCGGTGATGGTCGGCGGCATCGCGATGCTGGCGGATTTCGCCTATCGCTGGATGTGGTTCGGCGGCTTCTCGACTCGCCGGCGCGACAATTCGAGCGAGGGCGGGGGCGGCGGCGCCTTGATTCTGCTCGCCGTCATGATTCTGGCGGCGCTGGCGCCGATCTTCTCACAACTGCTCGCGATGGCGGTGTCGCGCCAGCGCGAGTACCTGGCCGACGCCGCCTCGGTCGAGTTCACGCGCAATCCGCGCGCGCTGCTGCGCGCGCTCCAAACTATCGCCAAGGTCGAGTCGCCGCTGCGCACCGCCTCGCGCGGCACCGCGCATCTGTTCATCGTCAATCCGCTGCAGGGCGCGCGCGACGACGATGAGGGCTTTTGGGATAATCTGCTCTCGACTCATCCGCCGCTGAGCCGCCGGATCGCCCGTCTGCAGGCGCTCTTGAACGAGGCGCCCGCGGCCGTACCACCAACGGCGGAAGTCTCCAGAGGCTGAGGCGGGGAGGTCGCTGCGCGCCGCCCTCTAATTCAGCGGTTGCGCGACTTCAGCATCCGTTCGATTTCGCGGCGGGTGGTCTTGCGCGCGATCGCCTCGCGCTTGTCGTACATCTTCTTGCCCTTGGCCAGCCCCAGTTCGACCTTGGCGCGTCCGTCCTTGAAATAGAGCTTGAGCGGGACCAGCGAGTAGCCACGCTCGCGCACCCGGCCCCACAACCGATCGATCTCGCGCCGATGCATCAACAGCTTGCGCGGGCGGGTCTCCGGATGGCTGAACTGGCCGGCCGGCGCGTAGGCCGAAATATGGACGCCTTGCAGAAACGCTTCGCCGTCCTTGATGCGGGCGTAGCTGTCGCGGAGATTGGCGCGATGGGCGCGCAGCGATTTCACCTCGGTGCCGGTCAGCGCGAGACCGCACTCGAGGGTCTCCTCGATGAAGAAGTCGTGACGCGCCTTGCGATTGTCGACGATCAGGTCGTAACCGTCGCGGGCGCGTTGCTGGGCCTCGGAAGCCATCTGCGATCGAGTCTAGCCGCCCCGCCCCGGCCTGCCTAATCGCCCGCGCCAGGACGATCTTTCTCGACCGCCGGTTTGGCGGCAGTCTCCAGCACTCCGTCGGTCCAGACCTGCAGCAGACCGTAGCCGATCGCGAGCAGCGTCGGGCCGATGAAAATTCCCACAAAACCGAACGCCAGCGTGCCACCGAGCATACCGAGCAAAATCAGGATAATCGGGGTTGAGCCGGCTCCGCGCATAAGGATTGGCCTCAGCAGATTGTCGAGCAGGCCACCGACCAGAATTCCCCAGATCACGATGAACACGCCCCAGGCCGCGGCGTCCTGCCGGAACAGCCAGATCGCGGCGGGAATCCAGATCAACAGCGTGCCGGCGGGCAGAAAGGAGAGGATGAAGGTCGCGAATCCAAGCACGAAGGCGCCCGGCACTCCCGCCACCAGGAAGCCCAGCCCGAACAGCACTCCCTGGATCAATGAAGTGCCGATCATCGCATAGACCACGCCCCGAACCGTCAGCGCGGCGATCGTAACCAGGCGCTCGGCTTCGCTGCCGCAGATTCGAAAGACTGCCTGGTTGAGCCGTTGCGACAGTGCGCCGCCGTCGCGGTAGAGGAAGAAACAAATAATCAGGCTCAAGCCGATCTCTAATAATCCCTGGCCCAGCAGCTTGCCGAATTCGAGCGCCCACTTCGCCAGCGTGCCTATCACCTGTTCGAAGGCGGCGGCCTGGCTGGCGACGTCCTGGCTTAAGTCGATCCAGTAATCGCGAATGCGCGCACCGACCAAGGGAATTTTGCCGAGCCATGCGGGCGGCTGTGGAGGACCCTCCGCCAACAGGCGATGGGCCGCGGCGACCACCGCCCCGACGTTCTCGACCAAATGAGAACCGAGGATCGCGAAGGGCACAATAATCGCCGCCGCCAGCAGCACGACCATCGTGATCGCGGCCAGCGTCTTCCTGCCGCCCACGAAATGGGTCAGCTCTACAAACGCCGGCCAGGTCGAAAAGCACAACACCGCGGCCAGGATCAGCGCGGACACAAATGGCAGCAGCACCGCGGTGCATCCCGCCACCAGCAGCAACAGCACAAACAACCCCACCGCGGGCTCGATCGGCGGACGATAAGGAGCCGGGAAGCCGTCCTCGGCTCGCGATTGTGGCTGGGCTGATGGCAACATGCAGGGCACCTCCGCCGCGGTGACCTCCGACGGCCATCGGCAGTCTACCCGCTCCCGTTGCATCCGCACCAATCGTCGGCGGGTTGTGCCATCGCTGCGGCAGCCTTATATTGATTAGGTAACCGTCACTAATCCTCACGAGTCGGCCTGGGGGCGAAACGGGTTCGACGGAGACAAGAGGGTTATGGTCGCACGCCGGGATGCTGTTGACCCGTTAAACAAGCAGCACTGCGAAATTTATCCGCAGACAATAACGGTTACCAACTGGCGGCCTAACGGCCGCCGGCGTTCCGCCGCAGTTCGCCCATGACTGCGGGCCGGAACGTCATTTAGTGGGCTAGGCTCGAGCCGTTTGCCGGTTGGGCAACGGGCCGAAATTTAAACCGGCTTGCCTGCCGAAAGCCCGTCCGTGGGCGTTCGGCGGGCGAGCTAGAAATTGCGGACTAAGCGTGTAGTGACCATAGCCGGGCGGCCTTCGGACGGGGGTTCAATTCCCCCCGCCTCCACCATCTGCGGGGTACTCATCCCGCCGGCTTACCAATGACGTCAACCAACTCGCGCGTCCTGACGATCAATGGCGGCTCCTCGAGCATCAAGTTCGCGTTGTTTGAAGTCGGCCACTCGCTGCATCGCGCGCTGGACGGAAGTATCGAACGGATCGGCCTGCCGGATGCGACCTTCGCCGTCAAAGGTTCGGAGAGCTTTTCCCGAACGTTGTCGGTGCCGAACCATACCGAAGCAGTAAAGGTGTTGATGGATTGGCTGGCTGCAGGCAGCGGCGGTGGCGCTTTGACCGCGGTCGGCCATCGCGTGGTGCACGGCGGGCCGAAGTATAGCGCGCCGCAGCGAATCACGGCCGCGATGGTCGAGGAGTTGCACCGGCTCGATCCATTCGATCCTGAGCATCTGCCGGAGGAGATTCTGCTGACCCAGGCGTTTCATCGCCGCTTTCCCGACCTGCCGCAGGTGGCCTGTTTCGACACCGCTTTTCATCATGACTTGCCGCAAGTGGCCCAACTGCTGCCGATCCCGCGCCGCTACCAGGCGCAGGGCGTGCGACGCTACGGGTTTCACGGCTTGTCGTACGCGTTTCTGATGGAAGAACTGGCTCGCGTCGCCGGATCGGAGGCCGCACAAGGCCGCGTCATCCTCGCCCATCTCGGCAACGGCGCGAGTCTGGCCGCGGTGCATCACGGCAAATCAGTGGACACCAGCATGAGTTTCACCCCGACCGCCGGGCTGCCGATGAGCACTCGCTCGGGCGATCTCGATCCCGGACTGAACTGGTATCTGGCGCGCACTGAGCAAATGAGCGCGCAGCAGTTCAACCAGCTGGTCAATTTCCAGTCCGGATTGCTCGGCGTGTCGGAGACCAGTTCCGACATGCGTGATTTGCTCGCGATTGAAGCGCAGGACGCGCGGGCGGCCGAAGCGATCGCGCTGTTTTGCTACCAGGTCAAGAAATGGATCGGCGCCTTCGCGGCGGCGTTGGGCGGACTCGACACGCTGGTGTTCGCCGGCGGCATCGGCGAGCATGCGCCCCCGGTGCGCGCGCGAATTTGCGATGGGCTGGGCTTCCTTGGAATCGAAGTTGAAGAAAAACGGAACGCAGCCAATGCGGGGGTGATTTCTGGCGCGGCCAGCCGGGTCGCGGTGCGTGTCATTCACACCGATGAAGAACTCATGATCGCCAGGACGGTTTGCCAGGTTCTCGGCCTCGGCGCAGACGCGGGCAGGTGAAACCCGCCCCGATCGCTAGAGGGTGCGCTTTATCGTCAGACTCGCAAGCATCAGCATGATCGCGGTGAAGACCATCAGAAACCCCAGGTCGCCGGAGATCGCAGCGAAGTTTGCGCCCTTGAACAGGATCGATTTGAGCGCGCTCACCGCATGGGTCTCGGGATTGAAGTGCGCGAAGGTCCGCAACCACGGCGGAAAGCTCTCGATCGGATAGATCGCGCCGCTGGGGAAGAACAGGATCACGTTAAGGAAGCCGGCCGACACTCCCACGATGCGCGGATTGTTGGCGCGCGCCAGCACCACGAAGGTCATCGCGAGGATCCCGGTCGCCCCAAGCACAATTACCCCGACCAGCATCGCGGCGGCCGGCGCGCCGCCGGTGATGGTGGTGCGGGTGATCAGCAATCCCACCGCCAGCACGATTACCGACGCGACGCTGGTCACCAGCACGCTCGAGCCCAGCACGCCCGCGGCCAGGTTCCATCGCGACAGCGGCGTCACCAGGTAGCACTCCGTGATGCCCATGAAGCGGTCCATCACCCAGTTGAAAACGCCCGAGGTCAGCGAGCCCATGAACAACGCCATCACGATCACGCCCGGAATCAGCGAGCGGTCGTAATCGACGGTGGTGAACAGGTTGCTCGGCCGCAATACGATCCGGTCGAGCTTGGGCTCGCGCGCGGTGACGTAACCGGCGCGGATCGCGGCGGTGGCCTGGCTGAAGACGCCGGTCAGGGTCGCGGCGCTGATAGTATCGACGTTGTCGGTGAACAGGCCGATCTCACCGATGCGGCCTTCGGCGATGTTGTGGCTGAAGCCCGGCGGGATGATCAGCGCGGCCTTGTAGACGCCGTCGCGCACCTCGCGGATCGCGGTGCCGGGGTCGCTTTGGTAGGTGATCGCGATGGTCTTGGGGCCGGCGGCCAGCGCCTGCATCTGCTCCATCACGCGAATCGCATACGGACCGTTGTCCTGGCTGACGATCACCACCGGCAGATGTTTGAGCACGCCCTGGAACGAGTTGCCGAAGATCACCAAATAGATGATCGGCAGCAGCACGCTGGTGAAGACGGTGAGCGGATTGCGCCCCAGCTTGAGCAGGTCGCGCCGCATAATCGACCAGGTTTTTCTCATGACAAGTCTCCGTCAGCGTCCCGGCGGCATCGGCATTCCGAAGCTCGAACTAAAGAAACCGCCCTTGCGCGCCGGTTCGTCGCGCAGCCGCCGCCCGGTGAAACGGATGAAAACGTCCTCGAGCGACATCCGCTCCAGCTTGATCGAGGAGACCGCGGCGCCGGCGCTTTCGAGTTCGCCGATAATCTTCGGCATCGCGTGCGCGCCATCGTCGACTGAGACGATAATCGCTCCGTCAGGATCGCACCTGACGTCGTGGACGCCGGGCTGGCCGCGCAGCACCGCGACGGTCTTTTCGACGTCGCCCTGCACTTCGAGTTCGATCCGATCCGAGCCCTCGACCTTCGCCTTGAGCTCGGCCGGCGTTCCGATCGCGATAATCTTGCCGGCGTCGACGATCGCGATGCGGTCGCACAGGGTTTCCGCCTCGTCCATGTAATGCGTGGTGAGCGAAATCGTAAGCCCGGTCTCGCGCCGCAACTGCTCGAGCAACTCCCACACGGCGCGCCGGCTTTGCGGATCGAGTCCGATCGTCGGCTCATCGAGGAACAGTACTTCGGGCGAATGAATAAGCCCGCGCGCGATTTCCAGCCGCCGGCGCATCCCGCCCGAGTAGGTCTGCACCAGATCGTTGGCGCGCTCGGTCAGCCCCACCATATGAATCAGATGCTGTCCGCGCTCGCGCCGCTGGCGCCGGCTGAGATTGTAGAAGCCGCCGTAGATATCGACGTTCTCCCATCCGGTGAGGTCGAGGTCGGAAGTCAGCGCCTGCGGGATGACGCCGATCGCCTTGCGCACGCGCTCGGGATCGCGCGCAACGTCGAAGCCGGCGACGAATCCCTGTCCTGAGGTTGGCGCGATCAGCGTCGTAAGCATCCGGCTGAGCGTGGTCTTGCCGGCACCATTGGGTCCGAGCAGGCCGAAAAGTTCTCCGCGCCGAACCTCGAAGGTCACGTGATCGACGGCGGTGAACGCGCCGAAGCGCTTAGTGAGCTCGCGTGCCCGTATTGCTGCTGATTGCGATTCCATTGTCGCGCGCAAATGTGACCTCGGCGGTCATCCCCGGTTTTACCTGTCCGCTCGGCTGCAAGACCCGCACTTTCACATAAAACGTGCGGATGTCCTGGCGTCCGCGCCGCACGTCGGTCTGGGTCGCGAACTGCCCCTCCTGCCCGATCGCCATCACCTGCCCGGTAAACTCCAGCGGCGGATGGGTCGGCAAGGTCACTTGCGCGGGGCTGCCGACGTGGATCGCGCCGAGGTCAGTTTCCTGCACATCAACCCGCGCCCAGATGGTCGAGAGATCGTCGACCGTCAGGATGGGCGTTCCCGGCGTGACCCATTCGCCGATCTGGAGATTCTTGCTCACCACGGTGCCGGAGATCGGCGCGCGGATGACGGTGTCGTTTAACTGGTCAGCGTAATACTGCACGTTGGCTTTGGCGGCCACCACCGCGCCGCGGTCGCTGTCGAGCGTCGCGTGCGCGTCGTCGCGCTCCTTGGCCGATACCACCTTCTCGGCGTAGAGCCGGTCGGTACGCGCACTCGTGATCTGCGCATTGCGCAGCGTGGCCTCGGCGTTTTGGAGATCGCCGCGCGCCTTGGCGAGCTGGTTCTTGATGTCGACTTCCTCGATGCGGCAGACGACCTGGCCGCGCGCGACCGTATCGCCCTCGAGCAGGTCAAACTGCACGATCCGGCCGGCGATGCGGCTGGTAATATTCACCTCAGGCGCTTCGATGATGCCGACGGTCCGGATCGTCGTGGTATCGGGAGCAGGCCACAGATACCTGCCGCCCAGGTAATAGCCGGCGCCGAGAATCAGCGCGACGACGGCAACCTTCATGGCTCTGCTGACGATGGTACTCATTGCCTACTGCCGCAGCCGGCCCTGACTCAGTTCGCGACGCGGCGGCGGTGATTTTCGCGCGCCCGTTTCCTGTCAGTCGCCGTTCGCGCCTTTGCCCGGTTCGGTTCCATCGCGTTCATCTACAGCATTACGATATATCGACTCGATATATCGAACTAAAGGCAGGTTTTCGTTTGCGCCTGTCAGAACCGCGCCGCAGCGGCGCCGAGCGCAATTGCGCGGCCACGATGCGTTAGAGACTTGCAATGCCTGGAATGTTGACCTATCTGGAGAAGGCGCGCCAAAAGATTGCAGTCGTGCCGCAAATGAAGTTTGGTTGCCGAGGCTGTTGAAGCGAGCGACCACGGCGCTTTGAAACTTCACGGAGAAATACGCCGATGGACTTTGGCCTCATATTGATTATTCGCAACCCTCCCAAGTGGCGCCGTCCGGACCACGAGGTCTACCAGAGCTATGTCGATAACGCCGTGCTCGGCGAGAAGCTCGGCTTCAGCCACATCTGGACCAGCGAGCATCACTTCATGGAATGCGGATGGTCGCCGTCGCAGTTCCCGATTTTGGCGACCATCGCGGCGCGCACCGAGCGCATTCGGGTCGGCACGCTGATCTACCTGCTGGCGCTGCATAATCCGGTGCAGGCCGCCGAGGACGCCGCGACCGTCGATATCCTGTCCAACGGCCGCCTGGATTTCGCCGTCGGCCCGGGTGGCAGCCCGGACGAATGCCGCACCTTCGGCGTCCCCTACGGCGAGCGCCGTGCCCGGATGCATGAAGGTCTGGCGTTGATCAGAAGATGCTTCGAAGAGGACGCCTTCGATCACGACGGAAAATATTACCACTTCAAAAACATCCGCATGACCACGCGGCCGGTGCAGAAGCCGTTCCCGTTGTGGGTCGCGGCCTTCGGCCCCAAGGCGCTCACCGAAGCGGGCGCCGGCGGCTATCATCTCGCCGCCACGCCGCCCGCCGAGATGCAGGAGTTCTACGACGACGCCTTGCGTAAGGCGGGACACGATCCGCGGCAGTTCAAACGCTCGATGCATCAGATCGTGCACGTCGCCGAAACCACGGAGAAGGCCTGGGACGAAGCGGAACCGCACATCCACTATTACATGGAAAAGCACTACGCGATGATCGAGGCCGACACGCTGCTCAGGCGGACCTCGGCTCCGCTGGGCGCATCGGGAAAGCCGGACCTGAGCGTTCCGCCGCTCGGCGAGTTGCGCAAGACCGGACGCGGTCCCTACGGCCCCGCCTTCATCGGTTCGCCCGACGCGATCATCAAACAGCTCGAGGAACTATTCAGGACGCATCCGATGGATGAGATGTCGCCCTCGCTCGGATTGCCCGGGATGGACCCGAAGGTGGCGCGCCATTCGATGGAATTGTTCGCGCGCGAAGTGATGCCTCACTTCAAGAATTTCACTTCGCGTCGGTGACTCGCCGCTCGGGCCGACCCGCGCAAGCGCGCGGCTGGAGCGTTCGAACGGGAATGCTGCGCCGCGTCACACGATGTGCGTGATGTTCGAGTCGCGGCCCAGAAGCACGCGGCCGTAGATTTCGAAATCCGTCATGGCAGTGAGCGAGGCGTGGCGGCTGGCCACCCCGATATCGCGCCAGTAGCGCTGAATCTGGCCGGTTTCAGGGAAGGCTGTGCCGCCGGCGATCGAGACCAGCAGTTCCACCGCCTCGCGCGCCAGGTCGGACGCGTAGCCACAATCGCCACGCACGCGCGCCCGCACGATCGGATCCATCTCGACGCCCTCGCCGGCGCGATCGACGTCGGCCGCCGCGCGCAGGATATGGAAGCGCGCGCTGTCGATCATCAAGGCCGCCTTGGCGAAGTGATGCTGCACCACCGGCGAGTCCGATTTGCGGGTGTAAACCGTGTACTTGATTCCGCGCGTTTGCGTCTGCGCCGCAACCGCTTCCAGCGCTCCTTCGGCCATGCCCAGGATTGGACCGATCAGGCCCAGCACCAGCACCGGCTTGAGCGGCCAGAAGTCGCAGGGCTCCGGCCGATTGCGGGTCATCCAGTCTTGATCAACATGTTCGCCGCGCAGCGACATCAGGCGATGGGCCGGCACGAACAACTCGTCGGCGACGACCATACAACTGCCGGTGCCCTTCATCCCGGCGACGTACCATGAATCGACAATCTTGAGCTGCGCCATCGGGATGAACGCCCAGCCGACGTCGGTGAAGTTGCCGGCCGCGTCGGCGATCGGCACGCCGCAGATACACCAGTTGGCATGCCAGCATCCCGAGGTGAAATCCCAGCGCCCGCTGACGATCGCGCCGCCCTCGACCGCGCGGACCGTTTTGGTCGGCTCGAGCGAGCCGCAAAGACGCGGCTGGACGGTATCGCGAAAGATGTCCTGCTGGAGCCGCGCGGACGCGCGCGTCGCGAACCACGCCGAGATATTCATCACCGCGTGCACCCACGCGGTCGAGGGACAGCCCTTCGCCAGCTCGGCCGACGCGCGCAGCATCGTGGCCATCGAGGCGCCCTGCCCGCCGAGTCGCCGCGGCAGCATGATCTCCATCAGCCCGGCGCTATCGAGCGCGCGCATATTCTCCTCGACGAGTCGGCGCTCCGCCTCGCTCTGCGCCGCATTCTTTTCGAGCAGCGCCCTTAACCCGGTCGCCCTCGAAATCAGTTCCTGTTCGCTATCGATCATGACTGCCTCTGGTGGCCTATCAGGCTGATAGACCGCCCGATAAATCGCAATCCCGCGCCGTATTCATTGCTACGCCCCATCCTCTGTTTCAAGCCTCCGACTTCCCGGTTACGCTCCGGGCGGGGCGGCGATGGCCGACCCTGGCGCGCCGCGTTGGCTTGACGTATTCCGTAACCTGCCGAAGAATCGGGGTTCGTTCGATCTCAGGCGCGATCCACGGACAGAGGCCGGCGCATCGATCGAACCTTCGGAGGACACATGAAACGCAGCACCAACCGCATTCTCACCACTCATGCTGGCAGCCTGCCGCGCCCCAAAGATCTGATCGAGCTGTATCATTCCGAGGATGCGGGCAAGCTCAAGGATCGCAAACCCCTGTCCAGTCGCTGCACCTCGGCGGTTGCGGAAGTCCTCGCCCAACAGAAGCAAGCCGGCGTCGACATCCCTGACGATGGCGAGTTCGGCAAATCGACCGGCCAGACCACGGACTACGCGCCCTGGCTCACCTACATCTATCCACGGCTCAAGGGCTTTACCGGCGGAGTGTCGATGTCCGAGGCGATGCACTTCAAGGCCGGGGGCATTACCTTCGGCAGCTTCCACGAGCGGCGGGACTTCGGCAAATTCCGGGAGTTCTACCAGGATCCGCAGGCGATCGGCTTCGGCGGCAGCATCACCGCCCGCAAGATACCGGCATGCACCGAGCCGATCAGTTATGCCGGTCAGGAGGCGCTGCAAGCCGACATCAGCAACCTGAAGGCGGCGATGGCTGCGGCGGGCGTCGCCGAGGCCTTCATGTGCTCGGCTTCGCCGGGCGTGATCGAACGTTCGCAGAACCGTTACTACCAGCGCGAGGAGGATTTCCTGTCCGCGATCGCCGACGCGATGCACCAGGAATACAAGGCGATCGTCGAGGCCGGCATGATCCTGCAGATCGACGATCCGGGGATGCCGGATACGTGGGATGCCGCGGTTCCGGAGCCGCCGCTCGAGCTCTACAAAAAATATGCCCGGGTACGCGTCGAGGCCTTGAATCATGCGCTGCGCGGATTGCCCGAGGAGCGGGTGCGATATCACATCTGTTGGGGAAGCTGGCACGGGCCGCATACCACGGACATCGCACTGCGCGACGTGGTCGACCTGGTGCTGAGCGTTCATGCCGGCGCCTACTCGGTCGAGGCGGGCAACGTGCGTCACGAGCACGAATGGACGGTCTGGCAGGACGTCAAGCTGCCGCCGGGCAAAATTCTCATCCCCGGAGTAGTGAGCCATGCGACCAACGTGGTCGAGCATCCGGAACTGGTTGCGGAGCGAATCGTGAGATTTGCCAACCTGGTCGGGCGCGAGAATGTAATCGCCGGCACCGATTGCGGCCTCGGTGGCCGGCTCCATCCGTCGATCGCATGGGCGAAGCTGGCGATGCTCGCGGAGGGTGCCGCGCTCGCCAGCAAGAAGCTGTGGCGTTAGCCGCCTAAAGAGCTTTTCATTGCCAAAGAAAGCGGCGAGCGCGGGAATTCCCGGCTCGCCGCTTTTTTGATGGAAGCTTGCTGGTCGCCGTCTATTTGATCAGTCCCTCGGCCTTCATCGCCGCCTGCACCGCCGGACGCCCGACGACGCGATCGAAAAATGAACTGAGCGCCGGCCATTTGCTGAAATCCATCCCGACATGCTTGGCCCAGGTCAGGATCACGAACAGGTAACCGTCCGCCACCGTAAAGGTATCGCCCAGCAGGAACTGCTTGCCCTCAAGGCTGTGGTTGACGAAATCAAATTTGGCGCCGATTGCGGCCTTCGTCGCCTGCTGCTGATCTGCGGGCGTCGCCGGATTGAACAACGGCCCGAACATCTTGTGCAGCTCCGAACAGTTGTAGTTGAGCCACTCCTGGAGGCGCGAGCGCTCGAAGGTTCCGGCCGCCGGTGCGAGCTTTGAGGCGGGCTTCTGATCGGCGATGTACTGCACGATCGCGGGCCCTTCGGTCAGCACCTGGCCGTTGTCGAGCTGCAGGGCCGGCACCGAACCCTTGGGATTTACCTTGCGATAATCCGCCCCGCTCTTGGTCTGCTTGGTCTTGAGATCAACCTGCTCAAAATCGAACTGCAATCCCGCCTCCCGCAGCGCGATATGTGGCGACAGCGAACACGCGCCTGGGGTCAAAAAAAGTTTCATGACGATCTCCTTCGCTCTGAATTTGTAAGGTACCGGGGAACCCGGCACTGGTTCAGACTGGATGATCGTATCCGGCAAGTGGCACCCAAATGCAATAACCGCGAACGCTTTGCGGAAGCGTCCCGAGCGCCGCCAGTCCGATCTTCATGGCTCAGGCTGTAGCAGATTGCGTTGCGATTAGCGCTTGTGATTGTTTCGGGATACGGAGCGCTTGCGCAGGAGGAGCCATGGAATTCGGTATCAGCTTTCCCAGCTACATTCGCGCCTGGGAAGACGTCCGGCGCGCCGAGGAATACGGCTTCGCCAACGCGTGGTTCGATGACTCGCACCTGTGTTACAGCGAGGTTTTCGCCACCATGGCGCTGGCCGCCGACCGCACCCGGCGCATCAAGCTCGGCACCTTCGTGCTGATCGCCGGCAATCGCATCGCGCCGATTACCGCCAATGCGATGGCGACGCTCAACGAAATCGCGCCGGGCCGGATTATCCTGGGCGCCGGCGCCGGCTTCACCGGCCGCAACGTGATGGGGATGGGGCCGCGGTCGCGCCGCGAGGTTCGCGACGACATCACGATCATCCGCGACCTGCTGGCCGGGCGCGAAGCGAACTACCGCGAGGGCGAAGAAGTCCGCGCCATCAAGTTTCTCCATCCCGAGATGGGCTTCATCAATATCCGCGACCGGATTCCGATCTATCTTGCCGCCAACGCGCCGCGGATGCAGCAGCTGGTCGGCGAAATCGGCGACGGCTGGATTTACGCCGGATGCGAAGTAGAGGCGGTGCGCGAAGGCCTCGCGCGCATCAACCAGGCGGCCGACGGCAGCGGGCGGCGCGGCGCGATCAAGGCCGCCGTCGCGCTGGCCTCGGCCTGCGTGCTGCGGCCGGGCGAATCGCTGACCTCGGCGCGGGTGCTGAGCCGGGTGGGGCCGCATTCGGCGGTCGCGCTCCATCCTTACTGGCAGCCGGGCGAAATTCCGCTCAGCCGGTTCGGCACGCCCAAGCTGCAGCCGCTGGTCGAGAAGTATCATCGCGAATACCTGATGAAGATGAAGACCCCGCTGGAGAAGCGCTTCCAGGAGATCCACTGGGGCCATCTGATTTTCCTCAAACCCGGCGAAGAGCAATACATGACCGAGAATCTGATCCGCGAGATGAGCCTGACCGGGTCGGCCGCCGAGATCATCGAGCGCATCAAGGCCCTCGAGCAGGCGGGAATCACCCAATTCGTGGTGCGGGTCAACGGCACCGACGGCCGCGAGCTGATCTCAGAGTTCGGCCGCGAAGTGATCGCAAAATACGCCTGAGACGGAGTGATCATGGATTTCTCGTTCTCGCCCCGCGTCGACGACTTGCGCCGCCGCGTCACTGCCTTCATGGAGCAGCACGTCTATCCCGCCGAAGCGCTCGCCGAGCAACAGGTCGCCGCTTCGGGCGACGAGCATCGCGAGCCGCCGATCGTCACGGACATCCGCGCCCGCGCCAAAAGCGAGGGGCTGTGGAACTTCTTCATGCCCGATTCGCACTGGGGCAAGGGGCTGACCAATCACGAGTACGCGCCGTTGTGCGAGATCATGGGACGCAGCACGATCGGTCCGCGCGCCTTCAATTGTATGGCGCCCGACACCGGCAACATGGAAATCCTCGCCGAGTTCGGCACCCCCGAGCAAAAGGAGCGCTGGCTCAAGCCGTGCCTCGAAGGCACCATGCGGACCTGCTTTTCGATGACCGAGCCGGAGACCGCCGGCTCCGACCCCACCCAGCTTCAGACCCGCGCGGTCCGCGACGGCGACGACTACGTGATCAACGGCCACAAATGGTTCACCACCGGCGCGATGCACGCGGCGTTCGCGATCGTGATGACGGTGAGCGATCCCGCCGCGCCGCCCCATCGCCGCGCCAGCCAGCTTATTGTCCCGGCCGGCACTCCCGGCTTTAACATCATCCGCCCGGTGCCGGTGATGGGTCATACCGGCGGCGGCGGTCACTGCGAGATTCGCTATGAAGACTGCCGCGTGCCAGCCGCCAATCTGCTCGGCGGGGAGGGCGACGGCTTCGCCATCGCGCAGGCGCGGCTCGGTCCCGGCCGCATCCATCATTGCATGCGATCGATCGGAGTCGCCGAGCGCGCGCTCGAGCTGGCGTGCAAGCGCGCCAACAGCCGCTTCACCCACGGCAGCCTGCTCGCCGACAAGGCCAATATCCAGGAATGGATCGCCGAGTCGCGCATCGAGATCGACGCGACGCGGCTGATGGTGATGCATGCGGCGTGGAAGATGGATACCGCCGGCAAGCGCGAGGCGCGCCAGGAAATCTCGATGATCAAGGTGATGGCGGCGAACATGGTGATGCGAGTGCTCGACCGCGCCATCCAGGTGCACGGCGCGATGGGGGTCAGCGACGACACGCCGATCGCGCGCTTCTGGCGCGACAGCCGCGCGCTCAGGATCGTCGACGGTCCCGACGAGGTCCATCGCATGGGGATCGCGCGCCGCGAGTTGCGGCGCTGGAAAAGCTAGTCGTCACACGATGACCGCCGCTATCGAATCCGCGATCGAAGCCGAGTACGGCGAAGTCCGCGCCGAAGACGACTTCGATCGCGCGCGGCTCGCGAATTATCTGCGCGGACGTATCCCGGGCGCCGAGGCCACCGCCCTCGCCGTTTGGCAATTCCGCGGCGGCCATTCGAATCTCACCTACCTGCTGCGTTTCGGTGACAGCGAATGGGTGATGCGCCGGCCGCCGCATGGCGTGCTGCCGAAATCGGCGCACGACATGGGCCGCGAGTACCGCGTACTGTCGCGGCTGTGGCAGGAGTTCGCGCCGGCGCCGCGTGCGATCCTGTTCTGCGACGATCCGGCGATCGTGGGCGCGCCGTTCTTCATCATGGAGCGGCGGCGCGGAATCGTAATCAAGAAGCGCGAGCCGCTGCCGGCCGTGCTGGCCGAGTCGGCCGCGGCGCGCCGCCAGGTCTCCGCGGCGTTCATCGACGCGCTGGCCGATCTCCATCAGGTCGATTACGAGCGTATCGGTCTCGGCGCGCTCGGTCGTCCGGCCGGCTTCTTCGAGCGGCAAGTCAAAAGCTGGATGGAACGATGGGAGCGGGCGAAGACTCGCGAGGTCCCGCTGATGAATCGCCTCGGCGCGTGGTTCGCCGCCAACCTGCCGCGCGAACAGCCGCCGGTGCTGCTCCATAACGACTTCTTCCTGCACAACGTGATGGTCGCGGCGGACGACCCCGGACGGATGGTCGCGGTGCTCGACTGGGAGATGTCGACGCTCGGCGATCCGATGGTCGACGTCGGCATCGCGCTGGCCTACTGGCGCGATCGCTCGGATCCGGCCGATCTGCTGGCGCTGAATCCGGCCGAGAACCATACCCTGCGCGAGGGCTTCATGACGCGCGCCGAACTGGCCGAGCGCTACGCACAGTGCAGCGGCCGCGACCTCGGCGCGATCGATTTCTATGTCGCCTGGGCGCATTGGAAGACCGCGACCGTGGTCGAGCAGCTTTACGCCCGCTATGCACGCGGCGATACCACCGATGAACGCTACGCCGTGATGGTCAACGAAGCGCCGGTGCTGGCTCGCGCCGCCGCCGCCAAGGTGGCACGCTTCGGCTTTCGCGACTAAGTCGGCTCCCTGGGGTCGAGCTTACTGACTCCCCTCTGTTTTGGGGGAGGGAGTCAGCGTGCCCATACAAACTTGACCCGCGCCAGTCGATCCGGAGCGCTTTTCGTAAGGCTGTTAGGTGGGCTATCCTGTGAGGGATACTGCACCGGAAACCGGTTACCGGACATCCAAAGTTTCTTGAGGGAGGCTTAGGCCAACTTGCACGCGATTCAATATGAAGCCCCGACTTCGCTCGAACAGGCGATCGGAATGCTCGCCGAGTATGGCGAAAAAGCACGGCCGCTGTGCGGCGGCACCGATATCCTGATTCAGCTCCGCGCCGGAACCCGGCAGCCCGCCTATGTCGTCGACGTGAAGCATATCCCGGAGCTGACCGGGATTGCGTTCGACGCCAAATCCGGCCTGCGCCTGGGAGCGGCCGTTCCGTGTATCGAGATTTTCGAGAACCAGACCATGCGCCGCCATTACCCGGGACTGGTCGAAGCGGCCCATCTGATCGGATCGCTGCAGATCCAGAGCCGCGCCTCGGTCGGCGGCAATCTCTGCAACGGCTCGCCGGCGGCTGATACCACTCCGGCGCTGATTGCGTTGGGCGCGACCGCGCGCCTGGTCGGCCCCAAGGGTGAGCGCCAGGTCAAGGTCGAGGAGTTCGTGGTGTCGCCCGGGCGCACCGTGATTCAGCCGGGCGAGCTGCTGGTGGAGCTGCTGGTCCCGGCGCCGGCGAAGCACAGCGCCGATGCTTACCTGCGCTTCATTCCGCGCAACGAGATGGATATCGCGGTGGTCGGGGTCGGCAGCGCGATCACGCTGGAGGGCGACAAGTGCACCGCGGCGCGCATCGCGCTGGGCGCGGTCGCGGCGACTCCGCTTTTCGCCGCCAAGGCCTCGCAGGCGCTGATCGGCAAGAAGTTCGAGGCCGCGACGATCGAGAATGCCGCCAAGCTGGCGATGGAGCTGGCCTCGCCGATCGACGATATGCGCGGCACCGCTGAATTCCGCAAACATCTGGTGGGTGTTCTGACCCGGCGGACGCTGGCGCGCGCGGCCGAGCGGGCACGGCACAACTGAACCGATCTCCGACGGGAGCCGGGAGAGAATATGGCGAAACGAACGCTGGTTGAAACAACGATCAATAATGAACCCGTCGAGCTGCTGTGCGAGCCGCGCCAGAGCCTGCTCGAAGTGCTGCGCGACGAGCTGCACATGACGGGCACCAAGGAAGGCTGCCTGACCGGGGATTGCGGCGCCTGCACGATCCTGGTCGACGGCCGCCCGGTCTGCTCGTGCCTGATGCTCGGGGTCGAGGCGCAGGGCCATAAGCTCGAGACTATCGAAGGGCTCGCCAACGGCGCGCAGCTTCATCCGCTGCAGCAGAAGTTTCTCGAGAACGCGAGTCTGCAGTGTGGCATCTGCACGCCGGGCTTCCTGATGTCGGCCAAGGCGCTGCTCGACAAGATTCCGCGCCCGACCGAAGCCGACATCCGCTACCATCTGGCGGGCAATCTGTGCCGCTGCACCGGCTATGACAAGATCGTCCGCGCCGTGCTCGAAACGGCGCGCGAGAGTGGCTGATCGGTTCGCAGGAGATCCGGATTCTCAAGCTGATCGGGCGAGAATCTTTTCCAGGACGTAGAAGGTGAAAAAAATGGCGACATCGTCGAAGACGCAGGCTCCGCACAAGTATCGAGTTGTCGGCACCCGTCCGATTCGTCCCGACGGGATCGAGAAGGTAACCGGCCGCGCGCTGTATGGCGCCGACTACTACTTCCCGGGGATGCTGTTCGGCAAGGTCCTGCGCAGCCCGTATCCGCATGCGCGAATCAAGTCGATCAAGTTCGACCAGGCGCTCAAGCTCGACGGGGTGCGCGCGGTGGTGACGGCCGACGATCTGCCGGACGCGGATCGCAAGCCGCAGCAGATGGGCGAGCAGCAGGTCAGCCCCTATCATCTGTCATGCAATGTGCTGGCGCGCGGCAAGGTGCTCTACGACGGCCATCCGATCGCGGCGCTCGCGGCCACCAGCCCGCATATCGCCGAGGAGGCGCTCAAGCTGATCGAGGTCGAGTACGAACAGATCGAGCCGGCGATGACCGTCGAGCAGGCGATGAAGCCGGACGCGCCGATCCTGCTCGACGACCTGCGCAACCATGAGCAGGGCCCCGACCAGCCGACCAACATCGCGGCCCATCTGCAGTTCAAGCGCGGCGACCTCGAAGCCGGCTTCGCCGCCGCCGATCATATCGTCGAGCGCGAGTTCCATACCGCCACCGTCCATCAGGGCTATCTCGAACCGCACGCCTCGGTCGGCATCTGGAACCCCGACGGCCATGCGACGGTCTATACCTGCACCCAGGGCAGCTTCACGGTGCGCACGCTGACCACCAAGGTGCTCGGGATGCCCGAGGGCAACCTCAAAGTCGTGCCGAGCGAAATCGGCGGCGGCTTCGGCGGCAAGACCACGATCTACTGCGAGCCGCTCGCGCTGCTGCTGGCGAAGAAGACCGGCCATCCGGTAAAAGTCGCGATGTCACGGGCGGAAGTTCTGCGCGCCACCGGGCCGACCTCGGGAATCAAGGAGCGGGTCAAGCTCGGCGTCACCAACGAGGGGCGGATCACCGCGGCGCAGGTCTGGATGGCCTACGAGGCGGGCGCCTTCCCGGGCTCGCCGATGGCGCCCGGCGCGATGACGGTAGTTACCGCGTACGATATCCCGAACTTCCTGATCGACGGTTATGACGTCGTGGTCAACCGGCCCAAGACCTGCGCCTACCGGGCGCCGGGAGCGACCGCGGCGGCTTTCGGGGTAGAGACGATTCTCGACGAGCTGGCGGAAAAGATCGGCCTCGATCCGCTCGAGCTGAGGATCATGAATGGCGCGCACGAAGGCGTCGCGCAGCCGTTCGGCCCGGTCTTCAAGCGCATCGGGTTTATCGAGACCTGCGAGGCGATGAAAAAGAGCGAGCACTACCAGAGCAAGCTGACTGGCGCCTATCGCGGACGCGGGGTCGCGGCGGGCTTCTGGTTCAACGCCGGTTTCCAGTCGACGGCCTCGATCTATGTCAGCCAGGACGGCACCGCCAACGTCGTCACCGGGTCGGTGGATGTCGGCGGAAGCCGGGCCTCGATGGCGATGATCGCGGCCGAGGTGCTGGGGCTCGGGATGGACGAGGTGCGCCCGACCGTCGCCGATACCGATTCGATTGGCTATACCGACGTCACCGCCGGCAGCCGGGTGACGTTCGCCACCGGGATGGCGGTGCATAACGCCGCCCAGGACGTCGTGCGCCAGCTCAAGGAGCGGGCGGCCAAGCTCTGGGAGTGCACGCCCGAGGACGTCGAGTTCGATAATGGCGTGCTGCGCACCCGCGGCGACGTGCTGCAGCCGCAGCAGCTGACGCTCAAGGAACTGGCGGCGCGTTTTGTCCGCACCGGCGGACCGGTGGTGGGCCGGGCCTCGGTCAGCACCGGCGGCGCCGGCGCTGGTCCTGCCTTCGCGGTCGCGTGTATCGACGTCGAGGTCGATCCCGATACCGGCAAGACGCAGATTCTGCGCGCGACGGTGGCGCAGGATGTCGGCACCGCGATCCATCCCAGCTACGTCGAGGGCCAGTTGCAGGGCGGCCTGGCGCAGGGTATCGGCTGGGCGCTCAACGAGGAGTACGTTTACGACGCCAAGGGAATCCTGCGTAACACCGGCCTGCTCGACTATCGGATGCCGACCTGCCTCGATTTGCCGAAGCTCGAAACCATCCTGGTCGAGGTCCCCAACCCGATTCATCCGTTCGGCGTGCGCGGCGTGGGCGAGGTCTCGATCGTGCCGCCGCCGGCGGCGGTCGCCAACGCGATCTATCGGGCTACAGGCGTCAGGATGCAGGTGCTGCCGATGTCGCCGCCGCGCGTGCTGAAGGCGATTCTCCAGCATCGCAATGGCCAGGAAGGTCAGGCTGCCGCGGGCCGCTGATCGAAGATCGTTTCCAGCCGGATTAGGCTGTCGTTGGCTCTGGCAGCCTGATCCGCGACCTCAGGCTCGCCGGCCGTCGGCAGCGGGCGAGCGTATCGGGTAGCACCATGGCGACAGTAATCATTCCCGCCCTGCTCCGGAGCTTCACGGGCGGCGCCGAACGGGTCGCGGCCAGCGGACGAAACCTGCGCGAGATCATCAACGATTTGGAGCGCCGCTTCCCCGGAATCAGCGCCCATCTGCTCGACGATGGCGAGCTCAAGGGCTCGGTGGTGGCCTCGATCGATGGCGAGGCGCAGACCGAAGCGATCCAGGCGCCGGTCAAGGAAGATAGCGAGATCTTTTTTCTGCCGGCGATCGGCGGCGGAGTTGAGTCTTGAGGCTGGCCAGCCGGCCCCGCGCGATACGATGCCAGGTACAACGCCGGCCTACGATGCCCCGAATTAGCGAACCTCGGGCTAATCAGGCGTTAAATTTTACAATCTAGGGTTATTGCAAGTAGCGTTGGAGCGCGTACAATTACCGCCCGGTGGTCGGGGTTTGCCCCCCTTTTCCCGGCCAACCGGGGGTCGGACAGGCGCAAGCCTGTCCGGCCCCTTTTTGCTGGAAAATCAGGCAGCGAGCAGACCACCACCCCCGGTCTATCCACCTAATCGACGCTAATCGGCGAGGGTCTGCCGGATGTGATCGGTATCGGCGTACTCGCGAAGCTGCGCGATCTTGTCGCCGTCGAAGCGCACGTACCAATGATAGCGATTCGCATACTTGCGGCCATTAGCGGCGGCGGTGTCGGAGGTGCCTTGAATCGCGACGTGCGGTCCCTCGCAGATCGCCGTGATGAACTTGAAGTTGAAGCCCTTGGGAAATCCCCCTTCGAGCATCGGGATGAAGGAGCGGATGAAATTCGCTTTGCCGTGCAACGGTTCGAGCCCCGGCAATTTGCCCATGATCTCGAATTCGAAGTCGTCGGTGATGTTGTCGGCGAAGACCGCCGGATCGCGCTTGCTGAAGTTATCGATGAACTTGATCGCGAGCGCCTTACGTTCGTCTGCGGTCATGATTATTTCCTCCTCGGCGGTTAGCGGCGTGGTCCGCTCCAGGTCGCAACCCGGCGCGGTCGGCGGCGCACCGCGCGGGTAGGCATACGGCGGTCGGTCACCCGGCCACGACTGTCCCTGAGACGACGCTGTGCGCCGTCGCTAAGAGCGATCCGAAATTCGAACAGGCAGCGCGTCGCTGCCGCGCTCAGCGATCTCTGTCGCCGCGCCCGCCACCGCCGCCACCACCACCGCCGCTTCGCGCCTGGGCTTCGTTGACGCGAATTGCGCGGCCCTTGATGTCGCGGCCGTTCAGCTTCTTGATCGCGGCTTCAGCGGAATCGTCGCCGTCCATCTCGACGAAGCCAAAACCGCGTGAGCGATTGGTGGCGCGATCCATGATGACCTGAGCACTGTCGACCTTGCCAGCCTCGGCAAAAGCCTCCTGCAAGTCCTGATCGGTCACAGTCCACGCGAGGTTACCGACATACAATCTACGGCCCATTAGGCTCTCCCCACAATTCTCCAAATGCGTCGCCTCTGCGGACTTCCGCATCTCCCGGCCATCAAGCCGAATTGCTCTAGCTCTACATCGACTATCGCTTTGAGACTTGCTGCGAGCATCTGGATCGCACTTCGGGTTTCTTATAGCACTGTTGTCAAAATAAGCCTAGGGTAAAAACTACCCAGAAAAGGAAGCGACGTTACCTCCAAGGCTACTAACAGCACCCCCTTTTTGGGCACCGGAATCGGCTCTTTCGCCCCCCAAAGAGGACCGTATCGAGATGCTAAGTAAGATTCCCGTAAGGGATAGTTAATCGTTTATTTATGAGCTATTGAGGCTCATTTCTGGTTAGTGTACTTTACCTGCGCAGTCAGCTTCTGAAGGAGTTAGCTCGTGCCCCGAAAAAAGAATCCGGTACGCCTGACTTCCGGCCTGCGCCGGATGCAGAGCCAGGCGCGTACGCTGTTGGCCAGCCTACGCGAAGAGATCCGCGACAAGGAGGCCCATCTCAAACGCCTTAAGGAACATCAATCCGGCCTCGGCCGACTCGCCGGCGGCGGCGAGAAGAGCGGCGGCCGCGTCAACTGGCGCAGCGTGCTGGAGCAACTCCCCAAGCAGTTCAGCGCCGCTGACGTGCGCGCCGTTCGCGGCCTCAAGAGCAAGCGGCCGGCCGAAATTTTCGCGGCTATCACTCGCTGGATCGAAGCTGGATTGGCACAGCGCAAATCCCGCGGTGCATACGAAAAATCCTGACCGCTCGGCCTCGGCACAGTATCAAGCGTCGGTCGCGATGAACGCCAGCAACTGTTTCAACCGCAAGTAGTTTTCTTCGGTGCCGGTAAAAACTATCGAATGGCGCGCGGACAGCGTGCGCATGATCGATCAGCGGCTGCTGCCGGGTCGTGAAGTGATTCGCATCTGCCGCGACTATCGCGCGGTGGCGGCGGCGATCCGCACTATGGTCATTCGTGGCGCCCCCGCTATCGGGGTGGCGGCCGCGATGGGCGTCGCATTGGGTATTCGCGGCTGTGCCGGCGCGCGCGCCAAGGCCCGCTTTGAAACGGTCGCGCGGACCCTCAAGGCGACCCGGCCCACCGCGGTCAATTTAGCCTGGGCGGTCGAGCGGATGGGCCGCGTGCTGGCGGAAAATCTTCAGCTTGCGGCGCCGGCACTGTACGCCCGGATGCGGGCCGAGGCGCTGGCGATCTACCACGAAGATCTGGCCGCCAACCGCGCCCTGGGCAGCTACGGGGCCAAGCTTTTGAGCGGCAATCCATTGACCATCCTGACCCATTGCAATGCCGGGGCACTGGCGACGGCCGGCTACGGCACCGCGCTGGGCGTGGTCCGCGCGGCGCGCGAGGCGGGCAAACGGGTCAGCGTGATCGCCGATGAAACCCGCCCCTTCCTGCAGGGCTCGCGGCTGACGGCGTGGGAGCTGCACAAGGATCGGATCCCGGTGACCGTGATCGCCGACAACATGGCGGCCAGCGTGCTGCGCGCCGGCGGGGTGAGCTGTGTGATCGTCGGCACCGATCGCACCGCGGCCAACGGCGACGTGGCCAACAAGATCGGGACCTATCCGCTGGCGGTGATGGCGCGCCGCCACGGCGTGCCGTTTTACGTCGCCGCGCCGCTCTCGTCGATCGACCTCGGATGCCGCAGCGGCGAGGATATTCCGATCGAGCAGCGCAGCGGGCTGGAGCTGACCGAGTTCGCCGGCCGGCAGATCGCACCGCGCGGCGTCAGCACTTTCAATCCCGCTTTCGACGTCACGCCCGCCGAGCTGGTCACCGCCATCATCACCGAGCGTGGCGTGGCGCGGCCGCCCTACAGACGCTCGCTCGCCGCCTTGAAGCGCGGCGCCGAAAAAGATCACCGCCGATAGGAGTCGACGAGCTGGGCGAGGCCGTCGCCCAGCAGATTGAAGCCGAGCACCGCCAGTCCGATCGCGACGCCGGGCGCGGTCGTCAGATGCGGCGCGACCAGCAGGAAGGCGCGCCCCGAATCGAGCATGTTGCCCCAGCTCGGTGCGGGCGGCAGCACCCCGAGACCGAGAAACGACAGCGCCGCCTCGGCGATGATAATTCCGCCGACGCCGAAGCTCGCCTGCACCATCACCGGCCCGCTCAGCGCGGGCAGCAGATGGCGGAACAAGATGCGGGCGGGGTGAGCACCCAGCGCGCGGGCCGCCTGCGCAAAGTCGCGCTCGCGCAGCGTCAGCAGCTCGCCGCGGACCAGCCGCGCATAGCCGGTCCAGCCCATCGCCGCCAGCGCGATTATCAGGTCGACCAGTCCCGGTCCCAGGATCGCAGCCAGCGTTATCGCCAGCAGAAAACCCGGGAAAGCGAGCACGATATCGACCGCCCGCATCACGATTTCATCGACGCGTCCGCCGGCCATCGCGGCAAAGCCGCCGATCAGGCTGCCGGCGATAAGCGAGAGCGCGATCACGACGGTCGAGACGCCGAGCGAAATGCGCGCGCCCCACAGAATCCGGGCCAGGATGTCGCGGCCGAGTGCGTCGCATCCGAGCCAGTGATCGCGGCTCGGCGCGGCCAGCGCATGTGCGAGATCGATCGCCTCGGGATTCGAGCCGACCAGCATCGGGCCGAACACGGCGCTCAGCACCAGCGCGGCGACCAGCGACGCACCGAGTAGCAGCGAGACGTTGGAGGCGCGGCGCTTCATTCCATCCGTATCCTGGGGTCGATCAAGCCGTAGGCCAGATCGGTCAGCAGGTTGACGACCACGTAGGTGAGCGCGAAGGTCAGCACGCAGCCCTCGACCAGCGGGTAATCGCGCGCGCTGATCGCGCCGATCATCAGCCGCCCGAGTCCGGGCCATGAAAAGATCATCTCGATAACGATGGTGCCGGTAAGGAGCGCGCCGAATTGCAGGCCGAGCAGCGTCACCATCGGGGTGAGCGCGTTGCGCAGCCCATGGCGAAGCAGCGCGGCGCGCCGGCTGAGTCCCTTGCTGGCGGCGGTGCGCATGTAATCGGCGGCGGCGACCGAGACCAGGCTCTGCCGCAGCATGCGGGCCAGAATCGCGGCCAGCGCCGTGCCCAGCGTCAGCGCCGGCAGGATCAGATGGGCCAGGCCGCCGCGCCCGGTGAGCGGGAGCCATCGCAAGTCCAGCGAGAAGACGATCATCAGCAGCGGCCCGAGATAGATGTGCGGCACCGACACGCCAAGAATCGCGAAGCCCATCGCGCCCAGATCGATCGGACGGCCCGGATTCGCGCCCGCCGCCAGGCCCAGCGGCAAGGCCATCAGGATCGCGACCAGCAGTCCGGCCAGCGCCAGTTCGAGGGTGGCGGGGAAGCGCTCGGCTATCAGGCGGGCGACCGGTTCATGAGTCGAGATCGAGCGGCCGAGATCGCCGTGCGCGAGCCCATAGAGAAACGCGCCGTATTGATCCAACAGCGGCCGATCGAGGCCGAGTTGATGGCGCAGGCCGACGATATCGGCCGGCGAAGCGTTCTCGCCGAGCATCGCCACCACCGGGTCGCCGGGGATCAGGTGGATCAGCGCGAAGGTCAGCGTCGCGACGCCCAGCGCGACCGGCAGCAGACTGGCGAGACGGCGTGCGAGGTAGCGTTTCACCGTCAACGCTCCGCCAGCGGCCGCGGCCCGCGCCGGAGATCGGCGAGCGAGCGCAGGCTGCCGTTGGGATACGGTTGGAAGCCCTCGAGCCCGCGTTGCATCACCACCACGTTGTCCTGCCACCAGAGCGAGAGGTACGGCAGGTCGTCCGCGGCAAGCTGCTGCACCTTTCGATAGATCGCGCGGCGCGCGGCAGGGTCGAGGGTTGTGTCGCCAGCCTCGACCAGGCGATCCATCGCGGGGTTCGAGTAGTCACCGCGATTAAGCCCGTGCGGCGGCGTCATCTTCGAGTCGAACACCATCTGATATTGATGCGGATCGGTGATCCCGACCCACTGCAGCGACATCAGGTCGAAGTCGCTGCGCTGGATATCGCCATAGAAGGTTCCGAACTCGTTGACCCGCACGGTCAGCCGGATACCGACGCGCCGCAGCATCGCCTGAAACACCTCGGCCAGGCGCGCGCCCTCGGGCGTGGTCTTGTAGACGAACGCGAGCCCGCGCCAGCCGTCGGCGCGGCGCGGATAACCGGCCGCATCGAGCAGCGCATCGGCCTTGGCCGGATCGTACGAGTAGCGCATCACGTCGCCGGTGTAGTACGGATTCTCCGGCGACAACATCCCGCTGGCGAGGCGCGCGGTGCGATGGCGCATCTGGTCGACGATCGCGCGCCGATCGAGCGCGTAGGCAATCGCGCGGCGCACGCGCAGGTCGCGGAGATGCGGGTCGCGGAAATTGAAGGCGATATACTGGTAGGCGGTGCCGGGAAAGCGCTCGATCGTCAGCCCCGGCTGGCGGCCGAGATAACCGAGCAGGTCGGGCTCGATATTGTTCTCGGCGAGATCGCAGATGCCCTCGGCCAGCTCGAGCGCCCGCACGGTCGGGTCGGGTACGATCTTGAAAACGATACCGCGCGGGCTCCCGGCTGCGGCGGGCCGATAGGGATTGCGCCGCAGCACCACCTGCTCATCGCGCGTGAAGGCCGCGACCGCAAACGGCCCCGAGCCGGGCGGCGCGCCGAGCGTGCCGCGGACGGTGACCGGGGTGCCGTCGGGCACGATGCCGAGCATCGCCATCTCGAGCGCGGGCGCGTAGGGGCGGCGGGTACGCATCACCACGGTCGCATCGTCGGGGGCCGCGATCGCGGCCAGCTCGCTGAACATCGCGCCGCGCGGCGAGAGCGAGCCCGGCGCAAGCAGCGATTCGTAGCTGTACTTGACGTCGCGCGCGACCAGCCGGCGGCCGTCGGAGAAGCGCAGGCCGGGCCGCAGATGGAACACCAGCTCGGTCGGCGTCGGCCGCTCGATCGAGGCGGCGAGATCGCCGACCAGGCGCTGATGCGGGTCGAGGCGCACCAGCGAGTCGAACAGCAGCTCATCGATGCGGCTCGACATCGCGTCGGTGCCGAAGCGCGGATCGAGCGAGAGCGGCGAGGTTTCGATATCGACCTGGAGATAGCCGGGCGGCAGCGTAGCGGCCGGATGGCATCCAGCGGCGCCGCACAGCAGCGCCAGCATCATCAGCCCGGTCATCAGCGAGCGCAGGCAGGCGAGACGGACCGGGGCGGGCCTTCGGGTGGCTTCACACATCCGCGACGCGGGATAATAACAGAAGCACGGTCGCAGCGCTGAAGGATTTCGCAGGAGGCGGACATGGGCTCGCCGTTTCGCGCCAAAATTCTGCTTCGTCAGGGCGATATCACGGAGTCGCGGGTTGACGCGATCGTGAACGCCGCCAACAACGATCTGATGCTGGGCGCGGGAGTCGCCGGCGCCATCCGGCGCAAGGGCGGCCCCACCATCCAGCAGGAATGCGACCGCATCGGCAGCATCGCGCTCGGCGAGGCAGCTATCACCGGCGGTGGGCGGCTCGCGGCGCGCCACGTGATCCACGCCGCCAGCATGAGCCTGGGACAGGCCACCAGTGAAGAGAACCTGCGCGCCGCGACCGAGAACTCGCTGCGACGCGCCGAGGAGCAGCGGCTCGAATCGATCGCCTTCCCGGCCATCGGCACCGGCGTGGCCGGATTTCCGGTGGCACGATGCGCGGAGGTGATGCTGGCCGCGATTCGCGATCATCTGAACGGGCCGAGCTCGCTCAAGCGCGTCGAGATGGTGCTGTTCGATCGCGCGACGCTGGAGGAGTTCGAGCGCGTGCTGGCGCGGATGAAGGATCCGCCGGACTGCTAATGGCCGGCCGGACCGCCGGACGTTTTTCGTTTGCTGAGAAAGATGAACCACGGCGCCATCAGCAGCATGGCGAAGGCGAGCAGCCGGTAGACATCGTTGAACGCCAGCATCGCCGCCTGCGTCTGGATCATCCTGTAGAGCTCGCCGAATCCGCTATGTTGACGGGTTGCGATCCCGGGCAGGAAGTGGAAGCTGGGGGCGCCGGGCGTGCGCGGCCCGCGCTGGCTCATTTTCCAGGCCTCGAAGATCGAAAAATGCTCGACCAGGCGCGACTGATGGATCTGCTCGTGATTCACCAGCACGTCGGTCGCGGCCGACAGGCTGATCGAGGCGCCGACGTTGCGCACCATGTTGTACATGCTGGCCGCAAAGCCCATCCGCTCGCGCCCGACGCAGGACAGCGCCGTCGATGACATAATCGGAAAGACTACGCCCATCCCGAAGCCCTGGATGGCGCTGACCCAGGCGACGCCCCACGAATCGACCTGCAAGTCCCAGCCGGTGGCGCAATAGAAGCCGAGCGCGATGACCAGGAAGCCCAGCCCCAGGAACGGCCGGGTATCGTAATTCTTGCGGCCGAGCTGGCCGATTATCAGCATCCCGCCGAGCGTGCCGATAGCCCGCGGCACCATCAGCAACCCCGCCTTCCAGGCCGTGTAACCCATCAGCTCCTGGAGAAAGAGCGGGGTGATCAGATTGATGATATAGAGCGCGCCGATATTGACGGTGCCGAGCACCACCATGATCAGGAAGTCGCGGATGGCGAGCATCCTGAGGTCGATGATCGGTTCGGGGAAGCGCAACTCGCGCAGCGTCATCAGGGCCAGCGCCGCGATCGAGGCGATGCTCAGGTAGCGCACCCACAACGCCGCGAACCATTCGGAGCGCTGGCCACGATCGACCACCACTTCGAGCAGGCCGATGCCGACCACCAGCAGCACGATTCCGGGCCAGTCGACGCGGCCGCCGGTTCGCTTCTGGCGCAGATAGGGCGGATCGTGCAGGAAGGCCGAGGCCATGATCAGCGCGACGATCCCGACCGGGACGTTGATATAGAAATTCCAGCGCCAGTTAAGGTTGTCGGTAATCCAGCCGCCGAGCGTGGGACCGGCGATCGGCGCGAGCTGCAGCCCGATGCCCCACACCGCCATCGCCATCTGCTGCTCATTGGGCGGAAAGGTTTCCATCAGGATGGCCTGCGACGACGGGATCATGGCGGCGCCGGCGAGCCCCTGCAGCAATCGGAAGATCACCAGCTGGTCGAGCGATTGCGCCGCCCCGCACATCACCGAGGCGATCACGAACCCGGTCATCGAGGCCAGGAAGTAGCGTTTGCGGCCGAAGCGCGACGAAATCCAGCCGGTCATCG
>Ga0307373_10001182_pt1 | contig 49136 bp, 45 predicted proteins | sample OX2MG_FD_202534 | JGI IMG/M metagenome (GOLD analysis project Ga0307373, IMG submission 202534) | Soil microbial communities from Risofladan, Vaasa, Finland - OX-2 | ecosystem: Environmental > Terrestrial > Soil > Coastal area > Acid sulfate soil | place: Finland: Risofladan, Vaasa | collected...
CGCGCGCGTTCAGCACCGGGAGCGAACCCGGCAGGCCGAGGCAGACGGGGCAGATGTTGGTGTTCGGCTCGTCCCCGAAGGCGTTCGGGCAGGAGCAGAAGAGCTTGGTCAGCGTCTGCAACTCGCAGTGAACCTCGAGGCCGACGACGAGCTCCCAGTCGCTGTTCATCGCGCCCCGACCGCGACCGGGCCGCGCGCCGCCGGGTCGGCCGCCTCCTCGAGCGCCGCGGCGGCGCGGAAGAGGGTCGCCTCGGAGAGCGCGGGGCCGAGCACCTGCACGCCGACCGGGAGCTCCTCCTCGCCGAGCGCGTACGGGACGCTCACCGCCGGGTGGCCGGCCAGGTTGGAGGGGATCGTGTAGAGGTCCGAGAGGTACATCTGCAGGGGGTCCGCGGTCTTCTCGCCGAAGGCGAAGGCGACCGAGGGCGCCGTCGGGGCGAGGAGGACGTCGAAGCGCTCGTAGGCGGCGCTGAAGGCGCGCGAGACGAGCGTCCGCACCCGCTGCGCCTGGGAGTAGTAGGCGTCGTAGTAGCCGGCGGAGAGGACGTAGGTGCCGAGCATGATGCGGCGCTTCACCTCCGGCCCGAAGCCGGCGGCGCGGGTGCGGGCGTTCATCTCCTCGACGCCCGGCGCGTCGACGCGCAGGCCGTAGCGGACGCCGTCGTAGCGGGAGAGGTTGGAGGAGGCCTCCGCCGGGGCGATGAGGTAGTAGGCGGCGAGGCCGTTCATCAGCTCGGGGAGGGCGACCTCGGCCACCTCGGCCCCCGCCGCGGCGAGGGACTCGGCCGCCCGGCGCAGCGCGGCCTGCGTGCGGGGGCTCGCGTCGGGGAGGAAGTCCGAGATCACGCCCACCCGCAGGCCGCCGACGCCGGCAGAGAGGCCGCCGACGATCGTGGGCGCCGGCGCGGGCAGCGAGGTGGAGTCCATCTTGTCGTGGCCGGCGATCACCTCGAGGAGGGACGCCGCGTCGGCGACGGTGCAGGCGAAGGGGCCGATCTGGTCGAGCGAGCTGGCGAAGGCGACGAGGCCGTAGCGGCTCACGAGGCCGTAGGTCGGCTTCATCCCGACGACCCCGCAGAGCGAGGCGGGCTGGCGGATCGACCCGCCGGTGTCCGAGCCGAGGGCGAGCGGCACGAGGCCGGCGGCCACCGCCGCGGCCGAGCCCCCCGACGAGCCGCCCGGGACGCGGCTCGTGTCCCAGGGGTTGCGGGTCGGCCCGAAGGCGGAGTTCTCCGTCGAGGAGCCCATCGCGAACTCGTCGAGGTTGGTCTTGCCGACGACGACGGCGCCCGCGGCGCGCACCCGCTGCACGACGGTCGCGTCGTACGGCGGGAGCCACCCCTCGAGGATGCGGGACGAGCAGGTGGTCGCGACGCCGCGCGTGCAGAGGTTGTCCTTCAGCGCGATCGGCACCCCGGCGAGGGGGCCGGGGTCCTCGCCGGCGGCGACGCGGGCGTCGACCGCCTCCGCCTCGGCGAGCGCCCGCTCCGCGGTCACCTCGTTGAAGCAGTGGAGCTCCTCCTCGCGCGCCGCGACGGCGGCGAGCGCCTCCTCGGCGACGGCGCGCGCGCTGCGGCTCCCGGCGCGCACCTCCGCGGCGATCGCGAGCGCCTGCGAGCTCGGCGCGCTCACGGCTCCTCCGCGAGGATGCGCGGCACCCGGAAGCGTCCCCGCTCCGCGGCCGGCGCTGCCGCGAGCACCTCGTCGCGGTCGAGCGAGGGGCCGACCTCGTCGGGGCGCAGGACGTTCTGCAGGGGGAGCGGGTGGTGCATCGGCGGAAGATCGGCGATGTCGAGCTCGCGGAGCGCGTCGACGTGGTCAAGGACGGCGGAGAGCTGCTCCGCGAAGGTCACGAGCTCCTCCTCGGAGAGCGCGAGGCGCGCCAGCGAAGCGATGTGCGTGACCTCCTCGCGGCCGAGGTGCTCGGCCATCAGGCGGCCGTCACCTTCTGCGCGAAGGCCACCGCCCGCGCCTCGAGCTCGGAGGCGTCCTCGTCGAGCGTGGCGACGTGGAAGCTGTGCTCGAGGAAGACCCGTTCGAAGGGGCCGGCGACGTGACCCTCGACAAAGTCACCGCCCGAGGGAGGGACGACGTGGTCGACGCGCGAGCTGAACAGCAGCACCGGGCAGGTGACCTCGCCGAGGCGGCCGGCGAAGTCCTGCAGCGCCTCGGCCAGAGAGAGGAGCGGGGCGATGGGGGTCTCGTCGTAGCCGCCACCGGAGGGGCCCGCACGGGCGATGTCCGAGCCGATGCTCGGGAACGACCGCTGCCCGGTGGCGAGCGCCTGGCCGAGGAGGGCGAGGAAGCTCGCCGCCGGGGGCTCGACGAAGGGGTTGACGAGGATGATCCCGGCGACCTCGGGGTGGCGGGCGGCGAGCTCGCAGGCGAGCGCGCCCCCCATCGAGAGGCCGGCGACGATCACCCGCTCACACGCCGAGGCGAGGGCGAGGAACTCCTCGTCGGCGGCCTGCACCCAGTCTGAATAGCTCGTCTCGGCGAGCTCCGCGGGGGTCGTCCCGTGGCCGGGGAGGACCGGCAGCTCGACGCGGAAGCCCGCGTTCGCGAAGGCCTCGGCGAGGGGGCGCATCGAGCGGGGAGAGCCGGTGAAGCCGTGCAGCACGAGGACGCCGTCGACTCCGTTCGTCGCCGAGAAGGCGCGGCTCGCCTCGTCCTCGTCGCCCTCGGCCACCATCTGCTCAATCTACCCAGCCCGGGTCGGGGCGCCGGGCGCCGTTAGTGTCGGTCTGGACGCGAGGAAACGGGGACGACGGTGGCGCGCTACGTGTTCTTGAGCCTGGAATGGATCGCCGCTGCGAAGGCGCTGCAGGCAGACGCCGGCGAGGAGCCGGCGACGGTGACGCTGCAGATGAACCTCGTCGTCGAGGAGGTCCCCTTCGGCGAGGGGACCCTCGACGCCCACCTCGACACCACCTCCGGCGCCCTCGACATCGACCTCGGCCACCTCGAGCGCGCCGACGTGCGCGTGCTGCTCGACTACGAGACGGCCAAGCGGGTCCTCGTCGACCAGGACGCGGAGGCGGCGATGAGCGCCTTCATGGCCGGCAAGGTACGGGTCGAGGGGGACATGACCAAGCTCCTCACCTACCAGGCGACGCCGCCGAACGAGCGCCAGCAGGCGCTCGCCGACGCGGTGCGGGAGATCACCGCCTGAGCGCTCAGGCGGCGTAGAGGGTGATCGCGCTCCCCGGGTTGACCTGGCTCCCCGGCGCCGGGTCGGTGGTCGTCGCCTGGGTCGCGAAGGGCGGTCCGACGACCTCGTTGACGTTCAGGCCCGCGGCCTGCAGCGTGGCCACCGCGTCGGAGATGGAGTCGCCGACGACCGGGGGGACCGTGACGAGCTGCGGCCCCTTGCTCACGAGCACCTGCACGGTGGCGCCGACGGGCACCCCGCCGCTCCCCTCCGCCGGCGTGGTCGAGATCACCTCGTTGCGCGCCACCGTCGAGGAGTAGTCGCGGCTCATCACCGGCACGAGGCGCAGTGCCGTGAGCGCCTGCTTGGCCGCCGCCCAGGTGTCACCGCCGAGCTGGGGGATGGTGCGCGGGCTCGGGCCGAGGGAGACGACGAGACGGACGCTGTGGCCCGGGACGCGGCTCCCCTTGGCGGGGCTCTGCACGATGACGATGCCCTTCGTCACCGTCTCGGAGTACGCGTGTGCGACCACCGGCACGAAGTGAGCGGCGGTCACCGCCTGCTCGGCGGTGGCGGCCGGCTTGGACTCGACGAGCGGGACGGCGACGGGGCGGGGCCCCGCCGAGAGGGCGACGTCGACGACCGCCCCCTTGCCGAGGCGCGCCCCCGCACCCGGCCGCAGCGAGAGCACCTCGCCGGCGGCGACCGTCGGCGAGTACGCCTTGCCGGTGACGTGCAGACGGAGCCCCGCGCTCGTCGCGCGGGTCGTGGCCGCGGGGAGCGGGAGGCCGGCGAGGGCGGGGACGACGTGGTTGTAGAGCACGTCGCGGCGCACGAAGAAGGCACCGCCGGCGAGCAGCGCGAGCGCCACGACGAGGGCGAGCGCCCGCCGCCCCCAGTGGCGGTGGCGGAGGGCGGGCTCCGCGCCGCCGCGACCCGCGGCGGGCGCGAAGCCGTGCTCGGTGCGGTCGTCGAGGTCGTAGAGCACGGGACGGGGCCCGACCCCCGTGAGTGTGCCCGTCGCGGGGGCGTGCAGCCGCGCCGGCCGCGGCAGCGCGCTCGTCGTGGTCGCCTCGCGGACCGGCAGCCGCGGCGGCCGGCCGAGGCCGATGAGCAGGGTGTCGAACTCCACCGCGAGCTCGGCCGCGTCGAGGCGGGCGAGCGGGTCCGAGATCGTCGCCTGCGCGAGCAGGGGGTAGAGGGGGCCGAGGCCGGCCGCCGGGGGGAGGCGCGCGCCGACGCGGGCGCGCAACGTGCCGAGGGTGCTGTCGCCGCGAAAGGGGACGTCGCCGGTGACCGCCTCGTAGAGGACGAGGGCGAGCGAGTAGACGTCCGAGCGGCCGTCGAGCGCCTTGCCCTCGGCCTGCTCCGAGGAGGCGTAGCGGGCGGTGCCGAGCACCGCGCCGGCGGGCTCGGTCCACGCCGCGTCGGCGAGGGCGCGGGCGAGGCCGAAGTCGGCGACCCGGACGACCCCCTCCTCGTCGAAGAGGAGGTTGGCGGGCTTCACGTCGCGGTGCACGAGGCCCCGGCGGTGCGCGTGCGCGAGGCCGCGCGCCGCCGCGGCGCCCACCTCGGCCGCCTGGGCGGGGCTGAGCAGCAGGCCGTCGTCGAGGAGGTCACGGAGGCTGCCGCCGGGGAGGTACTCGAGCACGAGGAAGGGCTCGCCCTCCTCCCACCCCCAGTCGTAGAGACGGACGAGGTTGGCGTGGCTCAGCGCCGCGACGGCCTGCGCCTCGGCGCGGAAGCGGCGGAGGAAGGCCTCGTCGCCACCGAGCCCGGGATGGAGGAGCTTCAGCGCCACGACGCGCCCGAGACGAAGGTCGGTCGCCCGGTAGACGTGCGCCGAGGCTCCCGTGCCGAGCGCGCCGTCTAGGCGGTAGCGGCCGGCGAGGACCCGGCCGAGCTGGTCCGTGATGGTCGACATAGGCCGCCGCAATGCTACCGCGGGGCTGTGGACAAAGTGATAGGCGTTACTCTTGTTGCACAGAGCGGGGCGTTCAGCCCCCTCCGGGCAGCTCCCCGTGCTCGAGCAGTGCGAGGAACGCGGCCTCGTCGAGGATCGGGATCCCTAGCGCCTCGGCCTTGGTGAGCTTCGCGGCTCCGGGGTCGGCACCGACGACGAGCGCGTAGGTGCGCGCCGAGACCGAGCCCGGCGACTTGCCGCCCCTGCCCGTGATCGCCGCCTCCGCCTCCTCGCGGCTGAAGCCCTCGAGGCTTCCGCTCACCACGATCGACTTGCCGGCGAGCACCTTCGCGACGCGCCCCGAGTCCTCTGGGCGGTCCGCGGCGAGGGAGACCCCCGCCGCGGCGAGCCTCTCGACGACGAGCTGGTTCGGCTCCTCGGCGAAGAAGGCGACGACGCTCGCGGCGATGATCCCGCCGACGCCCTCGATCGCCGCGAGCCGCTCGAGGGGCGCGGCGCGCAGCTCGTCGAGGTCGGCGAACTCACCCGCCAGCGCGGCGGCGACGGTCGGGCCGACGTGGCGGATGGAGAGCGCGACGAGCAGGCGGGCGAGGCCCCGCTGCTTGGAGCGCTCGATCGCCTCAAGGAGGTTGCGCGCCGAGAGCTCGGCGAAGCCCTCGAGGCCCTGCACCGTCGCCTGCTCGAGGAGGTAGAGGTCGGCGACGTCGCGCACCAACGCGCCGGTGACGAAGAGCTCGACGCGGCTCTCCCCGAGGCCCTCGATGTCCATCGCCCCCCGCGAGGCGAAGTGCACGATGCGTTGCACCCGCTGCGCGGGGCACTCGGCGTTCACGCAGTAGGTGTCGCTCTCGCCCTCCAGGCGAACGAGCTCGGCGCCGCAGGCCGGGCAGGTCGACGGGAAGCGCCAGGGGCGGCTCGCCTTCGGGCGCTGCGCGAGGACGGGGGCGACGACCTCGGGGATGACGTCGCCCGCCTTCCTCACGATCACGGTGTCGCCGGGGCGCACGTCCTTCAGGTGCACCTGGTCCTCGTTGTGCAGGCTCGCCAGCCCGACGGTCGAGCCGCCGACGAAGACGGGGGTCATGCGCGCGAAGGGCGTCGCCCGCCCGGTGCGCCCGATCGAGACCATGATCTCCTCGAGCAGGGTGGTGCGCTCCTCGGGGGGGAACTTGTAGGCGATCGCCCAGCGCGGGGCGTGGCTGGTGGCACCCGCGGCGCGCCGCAGCGCGAGGTCGTCGAGCTTCACCACCGCGCCGTCGATCTCGTAGTCGAGGTCGTGCCGGCGCTCCTCGAGGCCCTCGCAGAAGGCGGCGACCCCCTCCAGGCCGTCGAAGACGCGCACGAGGTCGTTCACCTGGAAGCCGCAGCGTCTGAGGAGCTCGAGGCTCTCGTGGTGGCTGGAGAGCGCCGCGCCGTCCGGGCCGCCGGCCCCACCGGAGTGCTCGCCCAACTGGTAGGCGAAGAAGCCGAGGGGCCGGGAGGCGGTCACCGAGGGGTCCTTCTGGCGGAGCGAGCCGGCGGCGGAGTTGCGGGGGTTGACGAACAGCCGCAGGCCCGCCTCGGCCTGTCGGCGGTTCAGCTCCTCGAAGGCCGAGATCGGGAGGTAGACCTCGCCGCGCACCTCGAGGACGTCGGGACACTCCTCGGCCGTGAGGGCGAGGTGCGCGGGGACCGAGGCGATCGTGCGCACGTTGTCGGTGACGTCCTCGCCGACGCGCCCGTCGCCGCGCGTCGCCGCCGAGACGAGCGCCCCCGCCTCGTAGCGGAGCGATATCGCCAGGCCGTCGATCTTCGGCTCCCCGACGAAGCGCAGCGGCGAGGCGGGGGCGCCGGAGCGCTCGATGACGCGCTCCAGTCGCTGACCCCACTGCAGGAGCTCGTCGGGGGAGAAGACGTTGTCGAGGCTCATCATCGGCACCCGGTGCACCACCGGTGCGAACAGCGACGAGGGGGCCGCGCCCACCTGCGCGCTCGGCGAGTCGGCCATCACGAGCGCGGGGTTGGCCTCCTCGAGGGCGACGAGCTCGCGGACGAGCGCGTCGTACTCGGCGTCGGCGATCTCGGGGTCGTCGTCGCGGTGGTAGCGGGCGGCGTGGTAGGCGACGAGGTCCCGCAGGCTCTTCAGCCTCGCCGCGACCTCCTCGTCGTCGGCTGTCGCGCTCACCCCGGCGCCTGCCCGGCAATGCCGGAGCCCACGACGCGGTCTCCCTGGTAGAGGGCGACCAGCTGGCCGGGCGCGACCCGCCGGACCGGCTCGTCGAAGGCCAGCCCCTCGCCGGTGAGCCGCGCCGGGCGGGTGGCGCCGTGCGCGCTCGCCTGCACCTCGACGGCGGCTCCGGGGGGGAGCTCCTCGCCGGTCCAGCTCCGGCGCTCGAGGCCGAGCACGCTCGCCTGCAGCTCGTCGGGGGTGCCGAGGGTCACCCGTCGCGCCGCCACGTCGAGTTCGAGCACGTAGCGGCGCTCCCCGGTCGCGACGCCGACGCCGCGGCGCTGGCCGACGGTGAGGAGCTCAATCTCCGCGACCTCGCCGAGCGCCTCACCGCTGCTCGAGACGACGGCCGCTGCGTGCAGCGGGATCCGTCCCCCGAGGAAGGAGCTGCGACCACCGAGGGTCGCGGAGATGAAGCAGACGTCCTGACTGTCGGGCTTGTCGGCGGTGCGCAGCGCCCGCCGGCGCGCCTCGCTGCGCACCTCGGCCTTGGTGAGCTCCCCGATCGGGAAGCGCGCCCTTGCGAGCTGCTCGGCGCCGAGGACGGCGAGCACGTAGGACTGGTCCTTGGCCCGGTCGACCCCCCGCCGCAGCGCCGGTGCGCCGGCGCCGTGCTCGACCCGGGCGTGGTGACCGGTGGCCACCGCGTCGAAGCCGAGGCGCTCGGCGCGGGCCTCGAGCGCCCCGAACTTCAGGCTGCGGTTGCACTCGACGCAGGGGTTCGGCGTCCGGCCCTCAGCGTGCGCGGCGACGTAGGGCGCGACGACCTCGCGCTCGAAGAGCTCCTCGTAGTTGAAGACGTGGTGCGCGATCCCGAGGTGGTCGGCGACGCGGCGGGCGTCGATGACGTCGGCGAGCGAGCAGCAGCCCGAGTCACCCGCGCCGCCCCACAGCTTCAAGGTCGCGCCGACGACGTCGTGGCCCTCCTCGACGAGGCGCGCCGCGGCGAGGGAGGAGTCGACCCCACCGGACATCGCCACGAGCACCCGCATCGCTCAATTCTCCCCCGCCGCGCCGACACCGCGGGTGAGACGGCGGTGCGCGCGGCCGACGGCGGCGGCGGCGCGCTCGATGTCGGCCCGCGTCGTCGCCGCGCCGAGGCTGAAGCGCACCGCCCGGCGCGCCTCCTCGGTGGAGCGCCCCATCGCGAGCAACACGTGGCTCGCCTCGATCGCGCCCGCCGCGCAGGCCGCCCCCGCGGAGGCCGCGACCCCCTCCTCGTCGAGCAGCAGCAGCAGCTCCTCGGCCTCCGCGTCGGCGAAGACGAGGTGGCAGATCGAGGCGACGCGCTCCACCTGGCTGCCGGTCTCGGTGACACCCGCGACCGTGCCGCGCACCGCGGCACCGAGGTCGTCGCGAAGCGCCGCGAGCGCCGCCGGCGCGGCGGTCGCCGCCGCGAGGCGCGCCGCCACGGCCATCCCGACGATGCCCGCGACGTTCTCGGTCCCGGCGCGCAGCGAGTCCTCCTGGCTGCCGCCGTCGATGAGCGGGCGGAGGCGCTCACGGGCCCCCTCGCGCACGACGAGCACGCCAACGCCCTTCGGTCCGCCGAACTTGTGGGCCGAGAAGCTGACGAGGTCGGGGGCGCCGAGCCGCTGCAGCGGGAGCAGCGGGAAGGCCTGCACCGCGTCGCAGTGGACGAGCGCCCGCGGCGCGCGGTCATGCACCGCCTCGGCCACGTCGGCGACCGGCTGGACGACCCCGGTCTCGTTGTTCACCGCCATCACCGAGCACAGCACGCCGTCGGGGCCGAGGAGGGCGGCGACCTCGGCGGGGTCGACGAGGCCGTCGCCGTCGACGGGTGCCGTCGTGGCGCCGACGCGGGCCGCGGCGCCGAGCACCGCGTGGTGCTCGACCGCGCTCACGACGACCGCCCCGGCGCGGGCCGCCGCGGCGCCCTTCACCGCGAGGTTGTCCGCCTCGGTGCCGCCCGAGGTGAAGACCACCTCCGACGCGGCACAGCCGAAGAGCTCGGCGAGCTGCTCGCGCGCCTCGTCGACTGCGCTGCGGACCTGCCGGGCGGCGCGGTGGCTGCTCGAGGGGTTGGCGAACTCGGCGCCGAGGAAGGGGAGCATCGCGGCGAGCGCCTCGGGGTGAAGCGGCGTGGTCGCCGCGTGGTCGAGGTAGCAGAGCGACGTCATCGGCTCAGTAATGGAGGTAGCAGCTCGCGGCGCTCCCCGTCAGCGGCTTGATGGTCGGCGGCGAGGCGCCGGTCGAGAGCGTCGCGACCGGGGGGGAGCGGTCGCCGTACGCGAGGAAGCCCTGGCCGGGGGTGCCGTGCGCGAACTCGAGGGAGAAGAAGCGGGTCGTCACCGAGGCCACCGCGGAAAAGGCCGTCGGGTCGCTCCCCGAGTAGGGGGGCAGGTGGTAGGCCGAGCGCAGCTCGAGGAACCATTTCGCGCTCTGGTGGACGAGCGAGTAGAGCTGGGTGGAGAGTTGCGGCGGGTTGCAGGTGTCGGTCGCGCTCTGGGTGACGAGCAGCGGCGGGCCCGCGAGGTAGGGGTCGGGGCCGCTGCTCGACTCGGCGCCGAAGGCCTGTCCCGAGAGGGCGACGACGGCGGTGAAGTGCAGGCCGGCCTCCGCGTAGTGGGCGTCGTAGGCGAGGCCGGCGACGGTCTCGGCGCCGTCGGACTGCCCGGCGAGCGCCACCTCGTTGGGGATGAGCAGGCGGTGCAGGACCCCGCAGGCGCTCGCCGGTTCGCTCGCCTCGGCCTCGATGGTGCGGGTCACGAAGCCCGTGTCGGCGGGCTGGTTCACGTCGTCGCCCTCGGTGTCGACGTTGTGCTGGGCGGCGACGGCGGCGGCGTCGGTGTCGGGGAAACGCGGTGCGGCGACGACGAAGCCGGCGCGCACCCAGCGGTCGAGGAGCTTCGCGTAGGTCGCCGGCGTCACCGCGTAGCCCTCGGCGAAGACGATCAGCGGATAGGGGCCGTGACGGATCGCCGGGTGCGCGCCCGCTGTCTCGGCGAGACCGGGGCTCCCCGAGGTCGTCGGGTAGCGGATCTCGGTCGGGATGACCCGCCCCGCGGTGCTCACCCCGGTGAGGTAGTTCGCCGTCCTGCGCGCACCGTCGGTGAAGGTGCAGCTCACGACGCCCGCGGTGAAGTGCGGCCGGGAGGCCGTCACCGCGACTCCCCCCGCCTTCGGCTCGTGGTGCAGCCTCGGCAGCACGAGCGCCAGCGCGGCGACGAGCGCGACCGCGAAGACGAGCGTGAGCGTGCGGGCGAGGCGCTGCCGGCGGCGGGGGGCCTGCCGACGGGCGGGGCCGGTCGCGGGTGCCGCCGGGCGCGCCGGTCGACGGGCCGGTCGATGCTCGGGCACGAGACCCGAGGGTACCGGAGGTGCCCGTGCCCACCGGCGCGGGCGCGCCCGCTCAGCGCGGCTGGACGACCATCACCGCGAGCGCGGCGACGAAGAGCACGCTGCACACCGCCGCCGAGCGCTCGAGGCGGCGCGCCGGCCCGAGCAGCACCGCCGCCTCGCCCTCGGGACCCTGCAGCAGCAGCCGTTGCAGCTCCGCCTCAGCGGGCCACAGGGTGCTCGTCGCGACCGAGACGGCGAGGACCCACAGCGCGAGCCCGATCCACGGCCAGGCGGCGCCGACGCCCCCGCCGTGGCCGAGCGCGAGCAGACCGCCCCCCGCGACGGGGACGAGGTAGATCGCGCGCGCCGCGAGGTTGTGACCGGGTCGGAAGTAGCGGGCGAGGGCCCTGGAGTGAAAGGGCGCCTCGCTCGTGCGCGCCTCGTGCGCGAAAGCCCCCGTTGCGGCGATCGCGCCGAATCCGGTGACGGCGGCGGCCACGTGCACCGCGAGGAGCACGTCGTACCAGACGTCACCGATGGCTGACGCGCCTTTCTGGCATAGGGGTACTACCGTAAGTGCACGTGAGGCGGCGATCGAAACGGGATCTGGGAGCTCAGTGAACCAACTCCGCCTCGACCCGCTCTCGGGCCGATGGGTCGCCGTCTCGACCGACCGCATCGCACGCACCGCCGCCTTCCTGCCGCGCATCGAGCTCCCCGCCGAGAACCGCGACGAATGCCCCTTCTGCCCCGGCAACGAGGGTGAGACGCCACCGGCGCTCGAGACCTACGGGAGCGAGGGGAGTTGGCTCGTGCGCGTCGTCCCCAACCGCTACCCCGCCTTCGAAGGCTCGCAGCCCTTCGTCGTCGACCACCGCGGGCCGGTCTTCACCGAGGCGCCGGCGAGCGGCATCCACGAGGTGCTCGTCTTCTCGCCCGACCACGAGCTCTCCTGGGGCGACTTCTCCGACGAGCAGTGCGTCCTCGTGATGTCGGCGATCCGCGACCGCGTCGAGGAGCACCAGAGCACCCCCGGGCTGCGCTACTCCCAGGTCATCGTGAACTCCGGGCGCGAGGCGGGGGCCTCCCTCGAGCACCCCCACGGCCAGCTCCTCGGCATCCCCTTCGTGCCCCGCGAGCTCGTCGACGAGCAGGGGAGCTTCACCCGCTTCGCCGGCGGCTGCCTGCTCTGCACCGCGACCGCCTCCGAGGAGCGCGCCGGCTACCGCCTCGTGCACGCGACGCCGACGGCGGTGACCTTCGCCCCCTTTTGGTCGGGCACCCCCTACGAGCTGCTGATCGTGCCGCGCAACCACGAGCCGCACCTCCACCACGCCGGCCCGGCCGACCTGGCGGGCGTCTCGATGGCGGTGCGCACCTCCCTCGCCGCACTGAAGGCCAACCTCGGCGACGTCGCCTACAACGTCGTCTTCCACGCCGCCCCGTACCGGGCCGGCGCCCCCTACCACTGGCACGTGCACATCCTCCCGAAGCTGACGACGCGCGCCGGCTTCGAGCTCGGCACCGGCGTCTACATCAACGTCGTCGCGCCCGAGCGTGCCGCGGTGGAGCTCAGCACCGCGATCGCGCAGATGGCTCAGGCGCCCGCCGACGTCGCTTCGTAGCGCCGCTCCCGCACCTGCTCGTAGGCGTAGAGCAGCTGGTCGCGGAAGCGCTGGTCGGGTGGGAGGAGCGGGCTGACGCCTGCGTCGGCGAGGTAGCCCCCGAGGAAGGCGCCGCAGTTGCGGCGCATCCAGGCGGCGGCGAGCGCTCCGGCGAGCGGCGCCTCCCGCTCCGGGCGCTGCGCGAGCGCCTCCAGGCTCACCCGCCGCAGGGCGAAGGTCATGTCCGCGAGATCCTCGAGGCACGAGCCCCGCCGCAGCGCCGAGGAGGGCGCCCCGCCGGACTCGTTGTAGAGGGGGTCGTCCCCGAAGCCGGTGACGAGCCACCCCGTCTCGCCGCGCATCACCCGGCGGAGGTGGAAGTCGCCGTGCAGCTGGATCTCCTCGCCGAGCGCGAGGCCGGCGGGGCGCTCGAAGGAGGGCGGGAGGGCCTGCGCGGTGAGCTCCCGGCGGCCGAAGGCGGTCGCCATCGCGACGTGCAGCCGTGCCGTGGTCTCGCCGAGGCGGCGCATCTCCGAGGCGAAGTCCCCGCCGGCCGAGGCGGCGGCGCGCTCGGCGTTGTCGAGGTCGACCCCACCGCTGAACTCCCCCTCCGCCTCCTCGCCGAGGGAGGCGTGGGCGAGCAGGTCGCGCAGCGACGTGAGCGCGAGCAGACGCCCCTCGAGGGCGGAGGGGAGGAACTCGCGGACGAGCGCGAGGTCGAAGTCCCCCTCGCGCCAACGACCGAGGGGTGCGGCGAGGGCGTTGAAGCCGGCCTCGTCGAGGCGGAAGAGGACCTCCACCTCGGGGCGCGGGCCACGCTCGAGGACCCGGTAGCACTTCATGAAGACCTTCTCGTCGAAGACGAGGCTGGCGTGGCTGACGAGGGTCGCGAGGGGGCGCACGAGGTGGCCCTCCACCTTGCCGCCGCTCGCCCGCTCGAGGACGAAGCGCATCAGGGCGTCGTCCGCGAGCGCGTCGTAGACGATCACCGTCGTCCCCTCGTCGTCCGCCGAGCCCATGAGGGAGCGGTCCTCGTTGCGCAGCACCCCGGCGAAGCCCGTCGCCGGCCGCCACCCGACGAGCTGCAAGAGCCACCGCTCGCCGCGGCGCAGCAGCAGCCGGGCGAGCCCCGGCTCGCCGTCGCGCAACAGCTCCACCGACTCGAGCTCGAGCGGCGCCGGCGGGTCCCCCGCGACGGCGAGCGCGTACCAGCTCTGGCGCTCGAGGTAGCCGGGCACGAGGGAGAAGAGCGTCGCCGCGTCGAGCGTCATCCCCGTCCCCCGATCTCCAACCAGTAGAAACCGTAGGGGCCGAGGGTCACGGGGTAGCCCCCGCCCGACACCGCGGGGAAACTCGCCCTCCCGATCAGCTCGATGGGCACCGCCCGCTCGAAGCGGCCGAGGCCGATCTCGGCGGACTGCGCGAAGCGCGAGAGGTTGTTCACGCAGCAGACGCTGTGGCTCCCCTGGTCGTCCTCGAAGTGGCGGAGGTAGGCGAGCACCGAGGGGTTGTCGGCGGGGAGGACCTCGATCCCGCCGCGGGCGAAGACCGGGTACTGGCGGCGCACCGCCAGCATCCGCTGCAGCCAGTGGAGGAACGAGGAGGAGTCGCGCAGCCCCGCCTCGACGTTCACCGCCTGGTAGCCGTAGACGGGGTCCATGAGCGGCGGGAGGACGAGCTGCGCGAAGTCGCCCTGGGAGAAGCCGCCGTTGCGGTCCGGCGACCACTGCATCGGGGTGCGCACCGAGTCGCGGTCGCCCAGGTAGATGTTGTCGCCCATCAGGATCTCGTCCCCGTAGTAGAGGACCGGGGCACCGGGCAGCGAGAGCAGCAATGCGTGCAGCAGCTCGGCGACGCGGCGGTCGTTCTCGACGAGGGGCGCGAGGCGGCGGCGGATCCCGAGGTTGCGGCGCATGCGCGGGTCGCGGGCGTACTCGGTGTACATGTAGTCGCGCTCGTCGTCGGTGACCATCTCGAGGGTCAGCTCGTCGTGGTTGCGGAGGAAGATGCCCCACTGGCAGCCGTCGGGGATCGGCGGCGTCTGGGCGAGGATCTCGGTGATCGGGAAGCGCTGCTCGCGCCGCACGGCCATGAACATCCGGGGCATCAGCGGGAAGTGGAAGCACATCTGGCACTCGTCGCCGTCCCCGAAGTAGTCGACGACGTCGGTCGGCCACTGGTTGACCTCGGCAAGCAGCACGCGGTTCGGGTACTCGCGGTCGATCTCGTGGCGGAGGCGCTTCAAGAAGGCGTGCGTCTCGGGGAGGTTCTCCCCCGAGGTCCCCTCCCGCTGGAAGAGGTAGGCGGCGGCGTCGAGGCGGAAGCCGTCGAGGCCGAGGTCGAGCCAGAAGCGGAGGACGTCGAGCATTGCCTCCTGTACCGCCGGGTTCTCGTAGTTGAGGTCGGGCTGGTGATGGAAGAAGCGGTGCCAGTAGAACTGCTGGCGGAGCGGGTCGTAGGTCCAGTTCGAGGCCTCGGCGTCGGGGAAGATGACCCGCACGTCGCGGTAGGCGAGGTCGTCGTCGGCCCACACGTACCAGTCGTGCTTGGGGTTGTCGCGCGAGCTGCGCGACTCGACGAACCACGGGTGTTGGTCGCTCGTGTGGTTGATGACGAAGTCCGAGATCACCCGCACGCCGCGGCGGTGCGCCTCCTCGATGAGGCGTCGCAGCCCCTCGGCGCTCCCGCACTCCGGTGCCACCTGCAGGTAGTCGGCGACGTCGTAGCCGCCGTCGCGCAGCGGCGAGGGGTAGAAGGGCAGCAGCCACAGGCAGTCGACCCCGAGCCAGGCGAGGTAGTCGAGCTTCTCGACGATCCCGTCGAGGTCGCCGACGCCGTCGCCGTTGGAGTCGAAGAAGCCCCGCGGCAGCAGCTCGTAGAAGACCGCCCGTTCGAACCAGCGGGGGTCGTCGTCGAGGTTCCGCCAGCTCTCCGGGCCGAGGCGCGCCTCGCCGGGGAGGACGAGGTGGGGGCCGGGGGTGACGGCCCCCGCGACGGGCTCGGGAAGGCCGGGCTGCATCGCCGCTACAGCGGGGCGCGGCCCGGGGCGTGCTCGACGACCCGCTCGATGTCCGCGCCGAGGCGGGCGAGCTTGCCGACGAAGTCCTCGTAGCCGCGGTCGATGTGCTCGACGGCGCCGACGAGGGTCTCCCCCTCGGCGACGAGGCCGGCGAGGACGAGCGCCGCGCCGGCGCGGATGTCCGGGGCCCGCACCGGCGCTCCCGAGAGGCGCTCGACGCCGCGCACCACAGCGTGGTGGCCCTCAGTGCGGATGTCGGCGCCCATCCGCCGCAGCTCGTCGACGTAGCGGAAGCGGCCGGCGAAGACGTTCTCGCTCACGATCGCCACCCCTGAGGCGACCGAGAGCATCGTCACGAGCAGCGGCTTGTAGTCGGTCGCCACCCCCGGGTAGGGGAGGGTCGCGACGTCGACCGCCGAGAGACGCCCCGAGGACGACGCCCGCACCCCCGCTGGCGAGGGGTCGATCGTCATCCCCATCGCGGCGAGCTTCTCCAAGAGCATGTCCATCTGCTCGACGCGTGCGTCGGGGAGGTAGAGCTCGCCGCCGGTGAGGCCGACCGCGGCGAGGAAGGTGGCGGCCTCGACGCGGTCGGGCAGCGTCTCGTGGCGGGCCGGGGAGAGCTCGCTCACCCCCTCGATCTCGAGGCGGCTCGTCCCCGCGCCGCTGATGCGCGCCCCCATCTCGCCGAGGAAGGTGGCGAGGTCGAGCACCTCGGGCTCACGGGCCGCGTTCTCGATCACCGTCGTGCCCTTCGCCAGGCAGGCGGCCATGAGCAGGTTGTCGGTCGCGGTGTGGCTCGGGAACTCGAGGACGATGCGGGTGCCGACGAGGCCGTCACAGCGCCCCTCGACGTAGCCGTGCTCGGTCGTGAACTCGACGCCGAGCTCGGTGAGGCCGCGCAGGTGGATGTCGATCGGGCGCGAGCCGAAGTCGTCGCCGCCCGGCAGCGAGACGCGCGCCGAGCCGTGGCGCGCGAGCAGCGGGCCGAGGACGACGAAGGAGGCCCGCATCTGCTCGACGAGCTCGTAGGGGGCGACGGGGACGAGGACCTCGGGGGTGTCGATCGCGAGCGCCCCCGACGGCTCGCGGCTCACCGTCGCGCCGATCGACTCGAGGACCTCGCCCATGATCGCCACGTCGGTGATCTCCGGGACCCGCTCGAGGATCGAGCGACCGGAGGTGAGCAGCGTCGCCGCCATCAGCTTGAGGGCGGAGTTCTTCGCGCCCTGCAGCTCGACGGTGCCGGAGAGGGGCCCCGCCGGCCGCACGCGCAGGTGATCCATCACGGAACGGTACAACGCGCGCCCTACCCGGTGAGGGTGGCGCGCCGAGCGGTAACGTCGGCCCATGGACAGCGAGCGGAGGGCGCCGGACCGCAACCTCGCCATGGAGATCGTGCGGGTCACCGAGGCCGCTGCGATCGCCGCGAGCCGGTGGGTGGGGCGGGGCGACAAGATCGGGGCCGACGGGGCGGCGGTGGACGCGATGCGGTTCGTCTTCCAGACCGTCTCCGTCGACGGCATCGTCGTGATCGGCGAGGGGGAGAAGGACGAGGCCCCGATGCTCTACAACGGGGAGCGCATCGGGTCGGGGACCCCGCCCGAGGTCGACATCGCCGTCGACCCGATCGACGGCACGACCCCCACCGCCTACGGCCGCGGCGGCGCCCTTTCGGTCGTCGCGCTCGCCGAGCGGGGGTCGATGTTCGACCCCGGGCCGTGCGTCTACATGGAGAAGCTGGCCGTCGGACCGGAGTCCGTCGGCAGGGTCTCGATCGACGCGACGATCGCCGAGAACCTGCGCGCCGTCGCCGCGGCGAAGGGCTCCTCGATCAGCGAGCTCACGGCGATCGTCCTCGACCGCCCCCGCCACGCGGAGATCATCGAGCAGCTCCGCTCCGCCGGTGCCCGCATCCTGCTGATCACCGACGGCGACGTCGCCGGCGCGATCTCGACGGCGTGGCCGGACTCGGGGGCCGACATCCTCTTCGGCGTCGGCGGGACCCCCGAGGGGGTGATCGCCGCCGCCGCCCTGAAGGGCATGGGCGGGGAGATCCAGGGGCGCCTCTGGCCGCGCGACGACGACGAACGGCAGCGGGCGGTCGACGCTGGCTTCGACCTCGACCGCGTGCTCACGACCGACGACCTCGTGGGCGGCGACAACTGCTTCTTCGCCGCCACCGGGGTGACCGACGGGGAGCTGCTGCGCGGCGTGCGCTACACGAGCACCGGGGTGACGACGCACTCCCTCGTGGTCCGCTCCCAGACCGGGACGGTGCGCATCGTGCAGGCGCACCACCGCCTCGAGAAGCTGAAGCAGTTCCGCCTCATCGACCACGTCGAGGCGGCGGCGAACGGCAGCCTTCTCGCCTGAGGAGCCGGTGGCCGAACGGCGCGCCGCGCGCGGGCCGACAAGGAGCGACGCGATGGCCGACGACGACGCCGTGACGCTCGTGCTCCTCCATCCTGTCGGGCTGAACGGGAGCACCTTCTCCCTCCTCGGGCTGCACGACGCGGTGGCGCCCGACCTCCTCGGTCACGGCGGGCGCGAGCGACGCCCGGGGATGACGATGGCCGATCTCGCCGACGACGTGCTCGCGCAGTGCCCCGGCCGCCTCGACGTCGTCGGGGTCTCGATGGGGGCGATGGTCGGCCTCCACCTCGCGCTCGACCACCCGGCGCGCGTCCGCTCGCTGCTCGTCGCCTGTAGCGGCGCCGCCGCCGACCCGGCCACGATGGCGGCGCGCGCCGCGGCGGCCGAGCGCGGCATGGCCGGCGTCCTCGACGAGACCCTCACCCGCTGGTTCACCCCCGAGGCGCTCTCGCGGCGCCACCACCCCGGCGTCGAGCGAGCCCGCCAGGCGCTGCTCGCGATGGACCCCTTCGCCTTCGCCGACGGCTGGCGGGCGATCGGCGGTCACGACGTCGCCGCCCGCCTCGGCGAGCTCGACCTCCCCCTCACCTGCCTCGCTGGCCGGCGCGACCTCGCCGCGCCGCCCGAGCGCCTGCTCGCCATCGCCGAGGCGGTGAGCGGCGCGCGCTTCGTCGTCCTCGAGGCGCCGCACATCGTCCACCTGGAGGAGCCCGAGGCCTTCGCCACGGCGATCGCCGCGCACCTCGGGGGGATCGGCGATCGCTGAGCTGCGCTTCGGCGCGGTGACCTACGCGCAGCGCCTCCGCTTCGGGCGGGGACGCCTCGCCGAGCTCGGCGAGCTCCTCGACGAGCTCGGCCTCGGCGCGGTCGGCGTGCTCAGCGGACCGCACCACGCGGCGCTCGGCGCAGCGCTCCTCGAACGCCTTGGGCCGCGGGGCAGCTTCTCTTTCGGCGAGGCGGTCGAGCACACCCCCGTCGAGGTCACCGAGCGCGCCGAGGCCGAGGCGGCGCGGCGCGGCGCGCAGGCGCTCGTCGCGATCGGCGGCGGCGCGGCGATCGGCCTCGGCAAGGCGCTCTCGCTGCGCTTGCGGCTCCCCCTCGTCGCCGTGCCGACGACCTTCTCCGGCTCGGAGATGACCACCGTCGTCGGTGAGCGGCGCGATGGGGTGAAGACGACGCGCCGCGACGAGCGGGCGCTGCCGCGCGCCGTCCTCTACGACGCCGACCTCGCGGCGACGATGCCGCCGCGCCTCGCCGCGACGAGCGGCCTGAACGCCCTCGCGCACGCCTTCGGGGCGCTCCTCGCCCCCGACGCGAGCCCCTTCAGCGACCGGGACGCGACAGAGGCGATCCGGCTCCTCTCCGCCTTCCTGCCCGACGTGGTGGAGGGCGCGGGCGGCGTCGAGGAGTCGCTGCTCGGCGCGGCGCTCGCCGGCCGCTGCCTGGCGGCGACGACGATGGGCCTCCACCATCGCCTCTGCCACCTCCTCGGCGGCAGCTACGGCCTCCCCCACTCCCCGACGCACGCCGCCCTCCTCCCCTACGCCGTGGCCTGCGAGGAGGGCCGCGGCGCGGCGCGCCTCGCCGGCGCCGCAGCAGCGCTCGGGGTGCCCCCCGGCGGTGTCAGCGAGGCGCTCTTCGCGCTGCAGGCGCGGCTCGCGGCCCCCCGCTCCCTCGGGGAGCTCGGCCTACGCGCGGAGGACGTCGCGCCCTGTGCGGCCAGCGCCGCGGCGGCCGGCGGCGAGGCGGAGGCGGTCGCCGCACTCCTCGAGCAGGCGCGGGTTGGGAGATGAGCGGCGGTGGCGCGAGCATGGACGCCGTGGACGAGCAGCGGATCGCGGAGCTCACGGCGATGGTGCGCGCCCAGGTCACCGGGGGGAGCGACGCGCGCCTCGCGGAGATCTTCGACGCGCTCGTCCGCCACCTGCACGCCTTCGTCGGCGAGGTCCAGCCGAGCGACGAGGAGTGGGGGGCGGCGATCGAGTTCCTCACCCGCGTCGGGCAGTTCTGCACCCCGACGCGCCAGGAGTTCATCCTCCTCTCGGACACCCTCGGGGTCTCGAGCCTGGTGAACGTCCTCAACAGCGGGGGCGGGGAGTTCACCGAGTCGACCGTCCTCGGCCCCTTCTTCGTCGCCGGCGCGCCGGAGGTCGCCTCGGGGAGCGACCTCGCGGCGGGCGCCAAGGGGACGCCGCTGCACTTCGCCGGCGAGGTGCGCGGGCCCGCGGGGGAGGCGGTCGCCGGCGCCCTCGTCGACACCTGGCAGTCCGACACCGAGGGCTTCTACGACACCCAGCGCGACGAGGGGACGCGGCTCCGGGCACGGCTACGCACCGACGCGGAGGGGCGCTTCTCGTTCTGGTCGGTCGTGCCCTCGAGCTACCCCATCCCCCAGGACGGCCCCGTCGGCGTGATGCTCGCCGCGCAGGGGCGCCACCCGTACCGCCCTGCGCACCTGCACTTCAAGATCGCCGCCCCCGGCTACCGCGAGCTCGTCACGCACCTCTTCCCCTCCGGGGACCGCTACCTCGACTCCGACGCGGTCTTCGCCGTCGCCGCCTCGCTCGTGAAGGACCTCGAGCACCACCCGGCGGGGACCGCCCCCGACGGCCGCGTCGTCGAGGTCCCCTACGACAGCGTCGAGCAGGTCTTCGTCCTCAACACCGCGGGCGGCGCCCGCGAAGGGAGCAGCTGACATGGCCGAGGCGTTCATCCTCGACGCCGTCCGCACCCCGATCGGCCGCGTCGGCGGCGCCCTCTCCGGCGTCCGCCCCGACGACCTCGCGGGCGCGGCGCTCGCCGCCCTCGTCGCCCGCAGCCCCGAGCTCGACCCCGCGGCGATCGAGGACGTGATCCTCGGCGACGCCAACGGCGCGGGCGAGGACAACCGCAACGTCGCCCGCATGGCGGTCCTCCTCGCCGGCCTCCCGACCTCCGTGCCGGGCGCGACGGTGACCCGGCTCTGCGGCTCGGGGATGGAGGCGAGCATCGAGGCGGCGCGCGCCGTCGAGACCGGAGACGCCGAGCTCATCGTCTCGGGGGGCGTCGAGTCGATGAGCAGGGCCCCCTGGGTGCTCCTCAAGCCCGAGCACCCCCTGCCGCGCGACAACGCCACCCTCCACTCGACGACCCTCGGCTGGAGGATGGTGAACCCGAGGCTGCCCGCCGAATGGACGGTCTCCCTCGGCGAGGGCGCCGAGCTGCTCGCCGAGCGGTACCGGCTGTCGCGCGCCCAGCAGGACGCCTTCGCCCTCGCCAGCCACCAGCGCGCCGCCGCCGCCTGGGAGGCGGGCGCCTACGCCGACGAGGTCGTCCCCGTCGCGGGCAGCGAGCTCGCCCGCGACGAGTCGATCCGCGCCGACAGCACCCTTGAGCGCCTCGGCCAGCTGCGCCCGGTCTTTCGCGAGGGCGGCACCGTGACCGCCGGGAACGCCTCCCCGCTGAACGACGGGGCCGCGGCCCTCCTCCTCGGCAGCGCCGCCGGCGCGGAGCGGGCCGGCAGGGCGCCGCTCGCCCGCATCGCGGCGCGCGCCGTCGCCGCGGTGGAGCCGCAGTACTACGGGATCGGCCCCGTCGAGGCTGCGAAGACGGCGCTCAAGCGGGCCGGGATCGGCTGGGGGGACCTCGCCGTCGTCGAGCTCAACGAGGCCTTCGCCGCGCAGTCCCTCGCCTGCCTCGCCGAGTGGCCCGAGCTCGACCCCGCGATCGTCAACCCGCAGGGGGGCGCGATCGCGATCGGCCACCCCCTCGGCTGCTCGGGGGCGCGGCTGCTCACCTCGCTCGCCTGGCAGCTGCACCGCCGCGGCAGCGGCTACGGCCTGGCGACGATGTGCATCGGCGTCGGGCAGGGGATCGCCGTCGTCCTCGAGGCGGCCTAGGCACGGTCTCCCCCGCCTGCCGGCGCGGTGGTGGCCGACGGCGACTCACCGCGGCGGAACAGCCCGCTGCGGTCGGGGTGAAAGCCGTGGCGTGCGAGGAACTGCGGGCTCCGGGCATCGACGACGACGAGCTCGGCGCCGGCGCGCTCGGCGGCGAGGCGCTCGAGGAAGCCGAGCAGCTGACCCCCGACGCCCTCGCCGCGGTGCTCCTCGGCGACCTCGAGGCCCGTGACCAAGAGGGCGCCGCCGGCCGCGAGGAGGACGGCGCGGGCGACGCCCCGCCCCGCCTCGGTGACCGAGACGGCGAGGCGCTCGCCCGGCTCGTCGGTCCCGCCGGCGGGCACGTGGGTGACGTGGAACTCGAGCTCGCGCCCGCCCCTCCCGGTCACCGCCGGGCGGCCGAGACGGACCTCGCCGACGCGCCGCCAGGGGTGGTGCGCGGCGTCCACGTGCTGCTCGAGGAGGGTGAGCGCCTCGACCCGGGCGGTCGTCGCGTAGGGCGCGAGGAGGCGCTCGCCGGCGCTCACGAGCTCGGCGGGGGCACCGCTGCGCAGCGTGACGTGCGCGACGAAAGGGCGCGGCGCGCGGCCGGCGGGGGGTGCGAACGGCCCGCTCGCGAGGGCCCCGGCGAGCTCGGCGAGCTCGTCGGGGCGCGCGCCGACGGCGAGGTAGAGGACGCCGGGCGGAAAGCTCGCCGGCGGCCCGAGGGTGAGGTGAAGGGGCGAGAAGCGCCTCGCGACCGCCCGCAGGTGCTCCTCCACCGCCTCGTCGGCAGCGACTGGGACGTTCAGCGGGGGGACGAGGGTGACGTGCGGCGCGATCCGCGAGAGGTCGCGGCTGTCGAGGGCACGGCGGAGGCCGTCGATCTCGGCGGCGACGGCGCCGTCGAGCACGAGGGCGACGAGCAGGCGCCGCCGCTCGGCCAAGCTACGCCGCCGGGGCCGCTCCGGCCGCCTCGAGACGCACCTGCGCGCGGCGGAGGGCGACCTCGGGGGCGTCGGGGGCCATCAGCGCGAGCATCGTCGGCGAGAGCGCGGCGGCGCCCTCCTCACCCTCGACGGCCTCGTGGCCCTCGGCCGCCGGGGCACCGGAGGCGACCTCCTGCTCGGCGCGCTGCAGCGCGGCGCGCGCCCGCTCGACGTCGATCTCCTCGCCGAGCTCGGCGACGCCCGCGAGGATCGTCACCGCGTTGTCCGAGACGTAGACGAAGCCGCCGTGCACCGCGCAGCGGCGGGGCGTCGCCTCCTCTCCGGAGGACGAGAGCTCGTCGATCGTGCACAGCGAGATGTCGACGGCGCCAACGAAGTCCTCGTGGTGGGCGAGGAAGGCGATCTCGCCGACGTCGGTGCGCAGCGAGACCTCGTCGGCCTCGCCCGAGAAGAGCACCCGCTCGGGCGTGACCAGCTCGACGTGGAAGGGGGTGCCCATCTCAGCTGTCGGCGAGCTGCTTGGCCTTGGCGTGCACCTCGTCGACCCCCCCGACGTTCAGGAAGGCCTGCTCGGGGAGGTCGTCGAGGTCGCCGCCGACGAGCGCCTCGAAGCTGCGCACGGTCTCGTCGATCGGCACGTAGACCCCGGGCTGGCCGGTGAAGACCTCGGCGACGAAGAAGGGCTGGGAGAGGAAGCGCTGGATCTTGCGGGCGCGGGTGACCGTCAGCCGGTCCTCCTCGGAGAGCTCGTCGAGGCCGAGGATCGCGATGATGTCCTGCAGCTCACGGTTGCGCTGCAGGATCTCCTTCACCGCCGTCGCGCAGCGGTAGTGGGCGTCGCCGACCACCTCCGGGGCGAGGATGTTGCTCGTCGAGGAGAGCGGGTCGACGGCGGGGTAGATGCCGAGGGCCGCTATCTGCCGGGAGAGCTCGGTCGTCGCGTCGAGGTGGGTGAAGGTCGTGAACGGCGCCGGGTCGGTGTAGTCGTCGGCGGGGACGTAGACGGCCTGCAGCGAGGTGATCGAGCGCCCCTTGGTGGAGGTGATCCGCTCCTGCAGCTGGCCCATCTCGTCGGCGAGCGTCGGCTGGTAGCCGACGGCGGAGGGCATCCGCCCGAGGAGGGTGGAGACCTCCGAGCCCGCCTGCACGAAGCGGAAGATGTTGTCGACGAACAGCAGCACGTCCTGGTTCTTCACGTCGCGGAAGTACTCGGCCATGGTGAGCGCGGAGAGCGCGACGCGCAGGCGCACGCCCGGCGGCTCGTCCATCTGGCCGTAGACGAGGGCCGCCTTCTCGATGACCCCCGACTCCTGCATCTCGAGCCACAGGTCGGTGCCCTCACGGGTGCGCTCGCCGACGCCGGCGAAGACCGAGACGCCACCGTGCTGGGTGGCGACGCGGCGGATCATCTCCTGGATGAGCACCGTCTTTCCGACGCCGGCGCCGCCGAAGAGGCCGATCTTGCCGCCTCGGACGTAGGGCTCGAGGAGATCGATGACCTTGATCCCGGTCTCGAACATGTCGCGCGAGGACTCGAGCTCGTCGAACGGCGGCGGGTCGCGGTGGATCTCCCAGCGGTCGTCGATCTCGCCGATGTCGTCGGTGTCGAGCGGCTGGCCGATGACGTTGAAGACGTGGCCGAGCACGGCGTCGCCGACGGGGACGGTGATGCCGTGGCCGGGGTTGCGCACCACGGCGCCCCGCGTGAGGCCGTCGGTCGGCTTCAGACAGACGCAGCGCACGCGGCCCTCGCCGAGCTGCTGGGCGACCTCGGCGGTGATGAGGATCTTCTCACCGGCGAACTCGAGGTCGATCTCGAGGGCGGTGTTGATCGCGGGGAGCGCGTGGGGCGGGAACTCGACGTCGACGACGGGCCCGGAGATCACGACCACCCGGCCGTTCTCCCTCGTCTTCTCCCCCGCTTGCTGCTCAGTCGTCGTCATGCACTCTGCTCCTGTTGGTCGTTGCGTAGAAAGTCGTCGCGCTCGTCCGCGGCCTCGGAATTGGCGCGCAGCGCCTCGGCGCCGCTCACGATCTCGAGGATCTCGGTGGTGATCGCGTCCTGGCGGGCCCGGTTCATCGCCCGCCGGTAGGTGGTGATCAGCTCCTCGGCGTTGTCGGTCGCGGCAGCCATCGCCCGCTGGCGGGCGGTGTGCTCGGAGACCGAGGCCTCGAGCAGCGCCCGGTAGACGACGGCCTCGGCGTAGCGGGGGACGAGCAGCCGGAGCAGCTCCTCCGGCTCGGGCTCGAAGTCGAAGAAGCCGCCCGCGCCCTCGGCGCCGGCCGCGCCCTCGGCGCCGCCCGAACCCTCCTCGCGCTCCTCGTCCACCTCGTGGATCGGGAGCACCTGACGGGTCTCGACGACCTGCACGCCGGCGGAGCGGTAGCGGGTGGAGACGAGCTGCACGAGGTCGACCTCGCCGGCGAGGAAGGGGCCGGTGAGCTCGGCGGCGACCTGCCGGGCGTCCTCGAAGGTGGGGCGGTTCGTCATCTGCAGGAAGGGGCGGTCGACGCTGCGGCCGCGGAAGCGGAAGAAGCCGATCGCCTTGCGGCCGATCGTGACGAGCCGGTACTCGCGCCCCTCGGCCTCCCCGGCGACGATCAGCCGTTCGGTCTGGCGGAGCACCGAGGAGTTGTAGCCCCCGGCGAGGCCGCGGTCGGCGACGATCGCGAGGACGAGGACGGAGCGCGCCTCGGCGCCATCGCCGAGGAGGCGCGACGCGCCGCTCGCCTCGGCGGCGGTGGTCGCGAGGACGCGCTCGATGCCCTCCACGTAGGGGGCGGAGCCAGCGATGCGGGCGCGGGCGCGCGGGATCTGCGAGGCGGCGATGAGCTCCATCGCGCGGGTGATCTTCTTCGTCGCCTCGACGCTGCGGATCCTCCTGCGCAGCGCGCGTTCCTGGCCGCCCGCCATCCTCAGCCCGCCTTGGCGGCGGCGGAGTCTCCGCTCGAGAAGCCCGCCTTGGCCTCTTCGATCGCCTTGGTGAGCTCCTGCTCGTCGGGGAGCGTCTTCTGCTCCCGGATGTGGGTGAGGAGCTCGGCGTGCGCGCCGCGCAGATGGGCGCGCAGGGCCGCCTCGAAGGCGGGGATGTCCTCGACGGCGAGGTCGTCGATGAGGCCGCGCACGCCGGCGAAGATCACCGCGACCTGCTCCTCGACCGGCATCGGCTCGTTCAGCCCCTGCTTCAGCAGCGCCGTCAGGCGGTAGCCGCGGTCGAGCTGGGACTGCGAGGCGCGGTCGAGCTCGGAGCCGAAGGCGGCGAAGGCCTCGAGGTCGCGGAACTGCGCGAGGTCGATCTTCAGCGAGCCGACGACCGAGCGCATGGCACGGATCTGCGCGGCGCCGCCGACGCGCGAGACCGAGTTGCCGATGTTCATCGCCGGGCGGATGCCGGAGTTGAAGAGGTCGGTCTCCAAGAAGATCTGGCCGTCGGTGATCGAGATCACGTTCGTCGGGATGTAGGCGGAGATGTCACCGGCCTTGGTCTCGATGATCGGGAGGGCGGTGAGCGAGCCACCGCCGAGCTCGTCGGAGAGCTTCGCGGCGCGCTCGAGGAGGCGGGAGTGGAGGTAGAAGACGTCGCCCGGGTAGGCCTCGCGCCCCGGCGGGCGGCGCAGCAGCAGCGAGAGCTGGCGGTAGGCCTCGGCCTGCTTGGAGAGGTCGTCGTAGACGATCAGCGCGTGCTCGCCGTTCTCCATCCAGTGCTGGCCCATCGCGCAGCCGGCGTAGGGGGCGAGGTACTTGAAGGGCGCCGGCTCGGAGGCCGGTGCGGCGACGACGACGGTGTACTCGAGGGCGCCGTGGGACTCGAGGAGGGCGACGGTCTGCGCGATCGTGGAACCCTTCTGGCCGATGCCGACGTAGATGCACTTCACGCCGAGGCCCGCCTGGTTGAGGATCGCGTCGACGGCGATCGTCGTCTTGCCCGTCTTGCGGTCGCCGATGATGAGCTCCCGCTGGCCACGGCCGATCGGCGTGATCGCGTCGATGACCTTGATCCCGGTCTGCAGCGGCTCGGTCACGGGCTGGCGGTTGACGATCCCCGGCGCCTGGATCTCGAGGCGCCGCAGCGTCGCGCCCTCGATCGGCCCCTTGCCGTCGAGCGGCTCGCCGAGGGGGTTGACCACCCGCCCGAGGAGCGCGTCGCCGACCGGGACCGAGAGGATCTCGCCCGTCGCCCGCACCACCTGGCCCTCGTCGAGGCCCTCGGAGTCGCCGAGCACGACCGCGCCGATCGCCTCCTCCTCGAGGTTCAGCGCGAGGCCGATGACGCCGTTCTCGAAGGTGAGCATCTCGTTGACCGAGGCCTGCGGGAGGCCGGTCACGTAGGCGATGCCGTCACCGACGGAGGCGATCCGGCCGACCTGCTCGGTGGAGATCTCCGTGCGGAGCTCCCCGACGTGGCGGGCGAGTGCCGCCTGGATGTCGTCAGCGCTGATCGTCAGCTCTGCCATGAATTTGTGCCTTTCCCTAGGCCCACTGCGCGACGGCCTCGCGCAGTCGTTCCAACCGAAGCCGTACCGTCCCGTCGATGAGGAGGTCGCCGACCGAGACGAGGATCCCGCCGATCACGTCGGGGTCCTCGATCATCCGCACCTCGACGTCGCGGTGCACGAGCGTGGAGAGCACCCGCGCGAGCGAGCTCCGCTCCTCCTCGGAGAGGACCACCGCGGCGCGCACCTGCGCGACCCGCCGGCCGCGCTCCTCGGCGATGAGGTCCACCAGCCACTCGTAGGTCCCGACGAGGTTGCGCACCGGGCCGACGGCGATGACGAAGGAGACGATGCGCAGCGTGGCGGGGAGCACCTGGGAGGAGAGGAGGTCCGCGAGCAGCGCGACGCGCCCCGCCACCGCCGCGCTCGGCTCGGAGAGCTCGCGACGGAGCTCGGCGTTCGCCTCGACGATGCGGGCGAAGGAGAACAGCTGCTCCTCGACGGTGTCGACCTCGTCGAGGCTCCCCAGCTCCTCGAGCACCCGCTCGGTGTAGCCACGGATCCTCGAGCGGAGCGCGCTGCGCCCGTGGATCGGCTGCTCGGCGACGCCCTCGCGCGCCGCGTCGGCGGCGACCACGAGGTCGGCGACGGCGACCGCGAGCTCGCCCGCGCGGACGGCGCGCAGCGCGAAGTCGACGAGCGAGGCGCCGGCCTCGCTCGCGCGGCCGTGCAGCAGGTCGGCGGCGATCGCCCGTCGGGCGTTCTGCGCGACCGCTGCGTCGCTCAGCGCCCGACGGAGCGGCTCCGAGCTCGTGAGCGCAGCGGCGAAAGCCTCGACCTCCCCGGCGACGCGCTCCAGCTCCCCGCTGGCGCGGGCGCTCTCGAGCGTCGCGAGCGCGTAGCCGTGCAGCAGCTCGTGGGCCATCAGGCGGGCGCCCCCGCCTCGGTCGCGCTGATCGCCTCGGCGATCAACCGCCGCTGGTTGGCGTCGTCGAGCTCGGCGGTGACGACCCGCTCAGCAGCGTCGACGACGATGGAGCCGAGCTCGGCGATCACCTCGGCGCGCACGCGGCTGTGCGCCGCCTCGATCTCGGCGGTGGCGCGCCGCACCAGTCGCTCGCGCTCCTCCGCGGCGCGCGCCCGCCCCTCCTCGACGAGCGAGGCGGCGCTGTCGCGCGCCAGGCGGACGATCCCCTCCGCCTCGGCGCGGGCCGCCTCGAGCTCGGCGCGGCGCGCCGCGATCAGCGCCGCCGCCGCGGCGGCGGCCTCCTCGCGCTCGGCGAGCTGGCCGCGGATCTGCTCGCGCTTCGCGGACATCTGCGCGCCGAGGAAGGGGGCGACGTAGCGCTTGATGAACAGCGCCACGAAGATGAGCGCGACCCACTCGAGGAGGTAGGAGAGGCCGAAGTTCCCGGTGGCGGCGAACAACGGCACCTAGTTCCCCTCCGCCGCGGCGACGGCCAGCTGGATCAGGTCGCGGTGGCGGGCGGCGTCGATCGGCACGCCCGCGACGCGGCTCGCCGCCTCGCCGACCATCGTCTCGACGCGGCTGAGGACGTCGCTGCGCACCTGCTCGCGCTGGCGGTCGATCTCCGCGGCGGCACCGGCGATCAGCCGGTCGTGCTCCTGCTGGCCGTCGTCGCGCGCCGTCGCCCGCAGCTCCTCGGCGGCCCTGGTCGCCGCCTCGATCAGCCCGCGCGCCTCGGCGCGGGCCTCCTCGAGCACCGCGCGGCGCGCCTGTTCCAGCTCCGCCGCCTCGCTCTGCGCGCTGTCGCGGGCCTGCAGTCCGGAGCGGATCGTCTCCTCGCGCTCGGCGATGACCCGCTGCACGGGCTTCAGCACGAACGCGTTGACGATGCCGAGCACGACGAGGAACAGCACGACCTCGACGAGGATCGTGGCGTTCGGGAGGATGAAGTTGGGCGTCGACGAGGTGTCGGCGAGCATGGGCGGGATGGCTACTTCTTCGCCAGGACGAAGATGAACAGCGCCATGAAGACGAGGTTGATGAAGTACATCGCCTCACAGAGGCCGACGACGATGAACATGATCGTGAAGAGGCGGCTCTGCGCCTCCGGCTGGCGGGCGACGCCGGCGATCGTCTGGCTGCCGGCGAGGCCGTCGCCGATCGCGGCGCCGACGGCGCCACCGCCGAGCGCGAGACCGCCGCCGACCATGGCGCCGGCGAGCTCGATCCCCTGGGTCAAGGTGTTAGCTGGCATCGTTTCTCCTGTTTCGGTGGACGGTGTGCTGCGCTCAGTGCCCCGAGCCGGCGATCGCCGCCTCGAAGTACAAGATCGTGAGTAGGGCGAAGATGAAGGCCTGGACGGGGCCGACGAAGAGGCCGTCGAAGAGCTTCCAGACCACGTCGAGGATGGGGATCGGCGCGATCAGCTTCGTCGGGAGCAGGTCGGCGATGAGCACCAGCATCAGCCCACCCGAGAAGATGTTGCCGAAGAGCCGCAGCGCGAGCGTGATCGGCTTCACCAGCTCCTCGATCGCGTTGATCGGAAAGAGGACCTTGTAGGGCTTGAAGTAGTGCCCCAAGTAGCTGCGCAGCCCCTGGTGGCGGATCCAGGTGACGTGCACCGCGATGATCACGAAGAGCGCGATGCCGAGGGTGAAGTTCACGTCCCCCGACGGCGCCGGCAGGTACTGCGGGCTGTGGCCCGTCGGGATCAGCTCGAGCCAGTTGGCGATGAGGATGAAGACGAAGAGCGTGACGGCGAGCGGCACGATCGGGCGACCCTCGTCGCCCATCGTCGAGCCGATCTGGCGGCTGACGCCCGAGACGATCGTCTCGAAGGCGAGCTGCAGGCGCCCCGGGACGTCCGCGGTCACCCGCGCCCGCAGGTAGAGGCCGGCGGCGAGGACGATGACCCCGGCGATGATCGTCGCAAGGACGGTGTCGGCGTCGATCGTGAGGCCGGCGACCTTCCAGAAGATGTGGTCGCCGACGGGGATGTCGGTGGCGAGCAGCAGTGGGCTCATGCCGTCGGCACCGCCCCGTTCTCGCGGAGCAGCTCCCGGACGAGGTTGGCGATGAGCGCGAAGTAGAAGAGGGCCACCCCGGCGGCGGTGCCGATCCCGAGCGAGACCGAGGCGAGGGCGAGCCCGATGATGATCACCGTCGTGAGGCCGAGGCGGGTGAGCGTCCGCTGGGCGAGGATGCGCTTCGGCCGCTCGGCGCCGGAGGCGTTGACGCGGGCGACCGAGCGGGTGATCAGCCGGATGTTGAAGAGCCCGATGCCGAGGCCGAGGACGATCCCCGCCCCGACGAGCAGGTGCGAGAGGAGCGCGCTCACCCCGAGCGCGACCACGCCGATGCCGACGCCGGAGAAGACCGTGCGGCGGAGGATGCGCGCGATCTCCGGGAGAGAAAGCTGTTCGAACAGCGCGGTGAGTCGGTCCATGGTTCGTCTCGGGAGTACGGGCGCGCCGCATACCGGGGAGAAACTCTCCCGGGCCAGCGACGCTGCAGGCTCCAGCTAGAGATACCTCTTGATCTTCACGTACGCCCCCGCCACCGCGGCGACGATCCCGACCGAAAGCCCGGCGAAGACGACGGCTGCTCCGGCTCCGGTCGACGAGGCGATCCAGTAACCGCCACCGACTCCGGCGGCGATACAGGCGGCACCCACTCCACCGATGCTGGCGAGCTCGACCAGGGTCGGGCTCGACCGTTCCCTCCTAGGGCGACTTATCCTCGCACCTCCCCCTCGTTGGGGGCAACCCGGCCGGCCGGATCCGAGGTGGGAAGGGGCGCCTCCCCGGAGTGCCGCGGCCGTCGGAGGGCGAGGCGGGGGACGCGGCGGCGGACCCGGCGGCGGCGCGTCGGCGAGGCGAGGTCGGGCTCGCCGGCGACCGCGACCCCCGCGGCGCCGCTCACCGTCACCGAGATCGGCGGCCCGGAACGGCCGTGGCGGGGGCGCGTCGGCTCCACCTCGCCGGGCGGGGCGAGCGGCACCCCCTCGGCGGTGAGGACCGGGGCCTCGGTCGGCGTCCCGGCCGGATGGAAGAGCGTGTAGAGCCCGACGCCGAGCACGGCGAGGCCGACCGGGACGTAGGCGTTGGCGCGGTTGTCGAAGACCGGGATGAGGACGAAGGCCGAGAGGACCGCCGTCCAGGACCACAAGATGAGCACCGCGCGGCGCTGCCCGTGGCCGAGGCGCACCAGCCGGTGGTGGAGGTGGCCGAGGTCGCGCGCCGCGAAGCTCGAGCGCCGCGCCGTGCGTCGGACGATCGCGAACGCGGTATCGAGGATCGGCACCCCGAGGATGAAGAAGGGGAGGAAGAGCGGGGCGAAGCGGAAGAAGGTGAGCCCCGAGACGTGGATCGGCTGCGAGCTGCTCGACTCGGTCCGGCCGCCGATCACCATCGTCGCCGCCGCCATCAACAGCCCGAGGAACAGCGCCCCGCCGTCGCCCATGAACAGCCTCGCCGGGTGGAAGTTGTGGGGCAGGAAACCGATGCACACGCCACAGGCGATCAGCGCGACGAGCGGGCCGATCGAGTCCGGGGCGAGGTCGCCGAGGTGCTCGAGACGCAGCCCGTAGACGCAGAGCGAGCCGGAGGCGATCGCCACGATCCCCGCGGCGAGGCCGTCGAGGCCGTCGATGAGGTTCACCGCGTTGGCCATGCCGACCACCCACAGCGCCGTGATCAGCGGCAGCTCGGAGGGGGAGAGGTTGATGATCGGGGCGTAGAAGGGGATCTTGAAATAGAACATCGTCACCCCGAGCGAGACGAGGGCCATCGCCGCGAGCACCTGGCCGGCGACCTTGGCCGGGGCGGAGATGTCCCGCACGTCGTCGATCAGCCCGACGAGGTAGATGAGGATCGCGCCGATGATCACCCCGAGCGGCTCGAGGGAGGTCCGGAAGATGCCCCCGAAGGTGTGGACGCGCGAGGCGACGAACATCGAGATGAGGAAGGCGACGAGCATCGCCCCCCCGCCGGCGATCGGCGTCGGGAGCGCGTGCATCCGCCCCTCGCCCGGCTGGTCGACGGCGCCGATGCGGCGCGCCAGCGCACTGATCGGGAAGCACGCGAGGTAGCTCGAGAGCGCCGCCACCCCGAACAGGGCGAGGTAGGGGAGGTAGGGCTTCACCTCGGCGACCCCTCCCCCCGCCGTCGCCTCATGCCGGAGCGCTCAGCGCGCTGCGCCGACGAGCTGGTCCGCGTCCGGGTAGGGGTCGAAGTGGCCACAGAGCGAGCGGACCTCCTCGCGCACCGCGGCGAGATTCTCCTCCGATGCGTGGTCGCGCAGCACCCTCCCCATCAGGCGGGCGATCTCGCCCATCTGCGCCGCGCCCATGCCGGCGGTCGTCTCGGCGGCGGAGCCGAGGCGGAGGCCGCTCGTGATGAACGGGGAGCGGGGGTCGTCGGGGATCTGGTTGCGGTTGCAGGTGATGCCGGCGCGGTCGAGCGCCTCCTGCGCGGTCTTCCCGGTGAGCTCGGCGTCGAAGCTGCGCAGGTCGAGGATCACCTGGTGGTTGGCGGTGCCCCCCGAGACGAGGCGGAAGCCCTCCTCCGCGAGGCCCGCCGCGAGCGCGGCGGCGTTCTCCACCACGCGCTGCGCGTAGCTGCGGAAGTCCTCGGTCGCCGCCTCGCGGAAGGCGACCGCCTTGGCGGCGATCACGTGCTCGAGCGGCCCGCCCTGCAGACCGGGGAAGACTGCGCCGTCGATCGCGCGCGCGTGCTCCTCGTTGCAGAGGATGGCGCCGCCGCGCGGCCCGCGCAGCGTCTTGTGGGTCGTGAAAGTGACGACGTCCGCGACGCCGACGGGGCTCGGGTGCACGCCCCCGGCGATCAGCCCGGCGGGGTGGGCGGCGTCGAACATGAACAGCGCCCCGACCTCGTCGGCGATCTCGCGGAAAGGCTCCGGGTCGATGATCTGGGTGTAGGCGGTGGTGCCGGCGACGATGATGCGCGGGCGCTCGGCGAGGGCGAGGTCGCGCAGCCGGTCGAGGTCGATGCGCTCGCCGCCGCCTGCGTCGTCCGCCGGGGTCACCCCGTAGGAGACGAAGCGGTAGGTCTTGCCGGTGATCGAGACCGGCGAGCCGTGGGTGAGGTGGCCGCCCTGGTCGAGGCGCATCGCGAGGATCGTGTCGCCGGGCTCGGCGAGGGCGAGGTAGACGGCGAGGTTGGCGGGCGCGCCGGCGTGCGGCTGCACGTTGGCGTGCTCGGCGCCGAAGAGGTCCTTCGCCCGCTCGCGGGCGAGGTCCTCGACCTCGTCAGCGAAGACGTTGCCGCCGTAGTAGCGGCGCCCGGGGTAGCCCTCGGAGTACTTGTTCGTGAGCACCGACGCGGTCGCCGCGAGCACCGCCGGCGAGGTGAAGTTCTCCGACGCGATCAGCTGGATCGTCGTCCGCTGCCGGTCGAGCTCGTCACCGAGGATCCGTGCCACCTCCGGGTCTGCGGAGAGGTCGCCGCCACCGAATGGGCTCAAGGATGCTCCTCCAGGGTCAGCCCGCCGACGAGGCGCCTGACCGGCGCCAAATGCCGCCGAAACGCTTCGGGGCCGGGCACCGCGGATAATAGCCAACGCCCTCCCCAAGGACCGCCCGGGTAAGTCCCGACCGGATGGCGGCTCCTGCGATCTCGGTGCAGGGCCTCACCAAGCACGACGGCGACCTCGTCGCGGTGCAGGACGTCAGCTTCGAGGTGCCGCAGGGCCAGGTCTTCGCGCTCCTCGGGCCGAACGGCGCCGGCAAGACGACGACGGTCGAGATCCTCGAGGGCTTCCGCAAGGGCGACAACGGTGAGGTGCGCGTCCTCGGCTTCGACCCGAGCGCACGTCGCACGGCCCGCGACTTCCACCACCGCCTGGTCCTCGTGCAGCGGCGTGAGAACGGCCAGCTGAAGCGCCTCCGCCTCTCACCGCTGCCGGTGGCGGCCTTCCTCGGCGGCCTGATCCTCAACGTGCTCGTGATCTGTGCGGTGCAGATCGCCGCGCTGCTGGCGCTCGGGCACTTCGCCTACCACGACCAGCTCGCCACCAACTGGGCGGCGCTGCCCATCGCCATCGTCGTCGGCGTCGTCTGCTTCGTGTCGGTCGGGGTGGGGGTGAGCGCGCTCGTGCCGAACCAGGAGTCCGGCGCGCCGATCATCAACCTCGTCTTCTTCGTTCTCGTCGCGATCTCGGGCATCTGGTTCCCGATCGCCGGCACCTCGGGGCTCGCGAAGTTCGCCGCCTATCTGCCGATCCGCCACTTCGTGCTCGCCGTCTTCGCGGCCTTCGACCACAGCCCCGGCGCCTCACCGTGGGCCTGGCCGGACCTGCGGGTGCTCGTGATCTGGGCGGCGATCGGGATCCTGCTCGCCGTCCGACGCTTCAGCTTCGAGCCCCGTCGCCGCTGAGTGCCTCCGACAGCGCCCGCGCGCCGATCGGCCCCTCACGCAGCACCTCGGGCAGCGCGTCGAGCAGTGAGACGACCGTCGAGGGCTGGCCGTCGCGCACCCCGCCGTCGACCACCACGATCCCCGGGAAGGTGCGCCGCAGGACCCCGGCGTCGGTGATCGGGGGCTCGCCGTGCAGGTTGGCGCTCGTCACCGCGAGCGGCCCGAGTGAAGCGGCGAGGCGCCGCACGAGCGCGTCGTCGGGACAGCGCAGGCCGATCGAGGCTGGGTCACCACCGAGGGGGTAGTCCACCCCCGCGGCGCGTCGGGCGACGACGGTAAGCGGGCCCGGCCAGAAGGCCTCGGCGAGGCGCCCGAGGCCGCCGTCGGGGTCGGCGGCGAGCGCGAGGGCCTGGGAGGCGTCGGCGACGAGGACCGCGACCGCGACCGCTTCCGGGCGCCCCTTCAGCGCGAAGAGCTCCTCGAGCGCGTCGGGGAGCGCCGGCAGCACGGCAAGGCCGTAGACGGTGTCGGTCGGGAGGCCGACGGCGCCGCCCGAGCGCAAGGCGACGAGCGCCGCCTCCTCGTCCGAGCCGGGCGCGGCGGGCTCAGAAGCGCGCAACGAGGACCCGCTCCCTTCCGGCGAGGTCGCGCTCGACGCGCGCCGCGGTCGCCCCCGCGCCCTCGGCGAGCGCGAGGACGTCGGCGCCCTGCCCGTCACCGATCTCGCAGACCAGCGGGGCGCCCGCCACGAGACGGCACGCCGCGCCGGCGAGCACCGCCGCGACCCCCTCGAGGCCGCTCGCGCCGGCGACGAGGGCAACGCGGGGGTCGTGCTCGCGCACCACCGGCTCGAGGTCGGCCCACTCCTGCTCCGCGACGTAGGGGGGGTTGGAGACGATGAGGTCGAACGCCCCAGCACCGCCGATCCCCGCGTACCAGTCGGCGGCGACGAGCCGCACGCGCTCGGCGACGGCCGGCGCCATGCGGGCGCGGTTCTCCGCTGCGAGCGCGAGCGCCTCGGTCGAGGCGTCGGTGGCGATCACCCGCAGCGCGGCGCGCTCGGTGCCGAGGGCGAGCGCGATCGCACCGCTCCCGGTCCCGAGGTCGAGGGCGCGGCCGGCGCCGGCCGGGTTGGCGTCGAGCTCGGCGAGGGCGACCCCGACGACGGTCTCGGTCTCCGGCCGCACGACGAGGGCGCGGCGGTCCTGCAGGAGGTCGAGCGTCCGGAAGCCCCAGTGGCCGACGACGTGCTGCAGCGGGAGCCCGCTCCGGCGCGCCGCCGAGAGGCGACCGGCGCGCTGGACGAGGTTCGCGGGCGCCTCCTCGTCGAAGCGCGCGGCGAGGGTCGAGAGGCGCTGGCCGGAGGCTTCCTCGAGCACGACCACGGCCTCGTGGCGGGCGCCGAGCTCCTCCACGAGCTGCGCGAAGAGGGCCGCGAGCCTCAACGCTCGCCGTGCAGCTGCTCGGCGCGCTCGTTCGCGCCGAGCTCCTCGACGAGGTCGTCGAGGTCGCCCCCGAGCACCCGGTCGAGCGGGAAGCGCGCCTTTTGGAGGCGGTGGTCGGTGACGCGGTTGTCCTTGTAGTTGTAGGTGCGGATCTTCTCCGAGCGCCCGCCGGTGCCCACCTGCTCGCGGCGCGCCCGGCTGAGCTCGTCGGCCTGGCGGTCCTGTTCCATCTTCAACAGTCGCGCCCGCAGGACCGTCATCGCCTTGGCGCGGTTCTGGATCTGGCTCTTCTCGTCCTGCATCGCGACCACGACACCGGTCGGCAGGTGGGTGATGCGCACCGCGGAGTCGGTGGTGTTCACCGACTGGCCCCCCGGCCCCGTCGAGCGGTAGACGTCGATGCGCAGGTCGCTCGCGTCGATCTGTACCTCGACCTCGTCGGCCTCGGGGAGGACCGTGACCGCGGCCGAGGAGGTGTGCACCCGGCCCTGGGACTCGGTCACCGGCACGCGCTGCACGCGGTGCACCCCGCCCTCGAACTTGAGGCGCTGCCAGGCGTCCTTGCCCTGCACGACAAAGGTCGCCTCGTCGATCCCCCCGAGGTCCGAGAGCTGCAACGAGAGGGCCTCGGTGCGCCAGCCGCGGTGGTCGGCGTAGCGGAGGTACATGTCGTAGAGGTCCTTGCCGAAGAGGTTCGCCTCCTCGCCCCCCTCCGCGCCGCGGATCGAGATGATCACGTTGCGCCCGTCGTTGGGGTCGCGCGGCAACAGCAGCTCCCGCAGCTCCGCCTCGAGCAGCTCGACGCGCTGCTCGGCGCCGGCCAGCTCCTCGCGAGCGAGCTCGCGCTCGGGCGGCGGCGCCTCGTCGAGCATCTCGCGCGCCGCGCCGGCGTCGCCGATCGCGCCGCGCAGCAGCGTGAGGGCGCGCACGATGTCCTCGAGCTGCTTGTGCCGCTGGGAGGTCTCCCGGAAGGCGGTGCGGTCGCGCACGAGCTCGGGGTCCGAGAGCAGCACGAGCAGCCGCTCGTGCTCGGCCTCGAGGTCGGCCGCCTTCGTCAGCAGTTCCGCGCGGCCTTGTTCCTTCGGGTCCACGCAGGCCTCGTTCGGTTCAGGTCCCCCGACGCGCGCCCGGGGGAGGGGGAGTCAGCTCAGCGCTTGGAGGAGCGCTTGCCGTAGCGGCGCTCGAAGCGCTCGACACGGCCACCGGTGTCCACCAGCTTCTGCTTCCCCGTGTAGAAGGGGTGGCACTCGTTGCAGAGCTCCACGCGTAGTTCGCCCTTGGTCGAGCGCGTCGTGAAGGTGTTGCCGCACGAGCAGTGCACCGAGGCGATGACGTATTCGGGGTGGATGTCGGTCTTCATGGTGCCTTCCAGGATAGCGGCGCCGTGCCCGTGGGCGGGCGGGTGGTCAGGTGTTGGGGACGGGTGCCTTCGCGATCTCGGCGAGGAACTCGTCGTTGGAGCGGGTCTGGCGGAGCTTGTCGATGAGCAGTTCGAGGCCCGCCGCGACGTTCCCCTCGCTCGAGAGGGCGTTCAGCACCCGGCGGAGCTTCCAGACCTGCTGCAGCTGGCCACGGTCGAAGAGCAGCTCCTCGTGACGGGTCGAGCTCGCGTTCACGTCGATCGAGGGGTAGAGACGGCGCTCGGAGAGCTTGCGGTCGAGGCGCAGCTCCATGTTGCCGGTCCCCTTGAACTCCTCGAAGATCACCTCGTCCATCCGTGAGCCGGTCTCGACGAGGGCCGTCGCGAGGATCGTGAGCGAGCCGCCCTCCTCGACGTTGCGGGCCGCGCCGAAGAAGCGCTTCGGGGGGTAGAGGGCGCCGGAGTCGACACCACCGGACATGATCCGCCCCGTCGCGGGCTGCGCGAGGTTGTAGGCGCGCGCGAGCCGGGTGATGCCGTCGAGGACGATGACGACGTCCTTGCCCAGCTCGACGAGGCGCTTCGCCCGCTCGATCGTGAGCTCGGCGACGGCGGTGTGCTCGTCGGCCGGCCGGTCGAAGGTCGAGGCGATGACCTCACCCTTCACCGAGCGGCGCATGTCGGTGACCTCTTCGGGGCGCTCGTCGACGAGCAGCACGATGAGGTGCACCTCGGGGTCGTTGGCCTCGATCGAGTGCGCGATCTGCTTCAGGATCGTGGTCTTGCCGGCCTTCGGCGGCGAGACGATGAGGCCGCGCTGGCCCTTGCCGATCGGGGAGATGAGGTCGACGATGCGCGCCGTCACGTTCGTCGGGTCGGCGGCGAGCTCGAGGTGCAGCTGCTCGTCGGGGAAGAGCGGGGTGAGGTCCTCGAAGCGGGGGCGCAAACGCGCCTCCTCGGGGTTCATCCCGCCGACGGAGTCGATGCGCACGAGGGCCGGGTACTTCTCGCTCGCCCCGGCGGGGCGGCACGCCCCCTCGATCGCGTCGCCGCGGCGCAGCGCGAAGCGCCGGGCCTGGCTCACCGAGACATAGACGTCGCGTTGGCTGGCGAGGTAGCCGGAGGTGCGGAGGAAGCCGTAGCCCTCGTCGCGGAGGTCGAGGAGGCCCTTCACCGGGATCAGCTCGCCCGAGTAGGGCGCGTCCGCGGCCGCGGCACCCTCGCCGCCCACGCGCTCGCGGTCGCGCCCGCGGCGGCGACGCCCTCGGCGGTTGCCCACGTCGAGCTGCCCACCGCCCTGGCCACCCTGGTTGCTCTGGTTGCCGGGACCACCCTGGTTGCCCTGGTTGCCCTGACCCCCTTGGCCACCCTGGTTGCTCTGGTTGCCGGGACCACCCTGGTTCTGCTGGTTCTGCTGGTTGCGCTGGCCCTGGCCCTGGCCGTTCTGGTGCGACTGGCCCTGCCCGTTGCTCTTGGCGGGGCCTTCGGCGGAGAACTCGGCCGTGTCGCCGAGCGGCGCGGCACCGTTCTGCTCGGTCGTCACCTCTGGGGCGCCATCGGCGGGGGCCCCTTGGTCTGCCTCGGCAGCGGCGGGCGCCTCGGCGGCGTCGTCCTCTGCCGTCGGGGCGCGCTCCGCGGGGGCCTCCCCTGCGTCGGCGTCGGCGTCGGCCGCGGCCTCGGCGCGCGCCCGCGGCGGACGCCGCCTCGGGCCGCCGTTCGCCGGCGCGTCGGGGGCGGGGCTCGCGGCGCCGTCTGCCACGGCGGCCTCCGGGCCCACACCGGTCGCCTGCAGGATGAGGTCGATGATGTCGGCCTTCTTCAGACGGGCTGCGGGTTTGAGGGCCATCGCGGTGGCGATGGCGTGGAGCTCATCGCGCTCCTTGCGTTCAAGGATCGAGCGCTCAAGCTGCTCAGCGACCATTGGTCTTGCTCCTGGTTGTCACTTTGGGAAGTTGCGGGAAAAGGACTTGAGATCCAGCGCTCGGGCGTGGCGCCGAAGGCTCGGCGTGCGGCCCACCCGTCGGTCCCGGAGTGCAGGACCGACGAACCGTCCGGTCGCCGCCTGGCACCGATGTCACCATCGGCTGCGGCCCCGACCGAACACTGCGCGGAGGACTGCCGGAAGTGCGATCTCAAGAAGTACGGGATCCGACCGCCAGGGTCGACGGCGCCGATCGGCGCCGGTCCTGAGCGGAGGAAGTACAGCCAGTGTATCGCCGCCCCCGGGGGGCGACAACGCAATGGCCTCAACCCGCCCCGCCGAGGAGCGCGTCGAAACGCTCTCCGCCCGCTGCGACGATCCACTCCTCGTCCTCCGCGAGCACGAGCGCGTCGGCGGCGAGCGCCCGCGCCGCCCTGCGCAGCGCCTGCAGGTAGGCGGCGCGGTCGGGGTACCGCTCGCTCACCGCGGGGCGCGGGTCGCCGCTCTCGGCGCGCGCCGCGGCGTCGACCGGGAACGCGAGGCTCGTCCCGATGAGGTCAACCAGGCCACCGTCGGGGGCGGCGCGCGGATTGAAGGCGAGGTGGGTGTGCAGCGGCGCCGCGAGCTCGGGGAGGACGACGCCGGCGCGCTCGTTGCCGTCCCCGTCGACGGCGGCGACGAGGCCGACCACCCGGTCCTCGGCGGCGACGCTCCCGTCCCCCTCCTTCTCCTCGGCACCGGGGTGCGAGCGGCTCGTCACCGGGATCATCGACGGCGGCGGGAGGGCGAGCCCCGGCAGGCGGCCGAGGCGGGAGAGCACCTCCTCGCGCCGCCGCGCGCTCCCGTCGCCGACGCGCGGCACCCGGCTCCGCGGCGGCTCGACGCCCTCCCCGACCCAGCGGGCGAGCGCCACGAACAGCGCCCGCAGCGCCGGCATGGGGTCGAGCACGCTCGCCGGGTTGGTGGGGGCGACCGGCGCCCCGAGGGCCGGCAGGCCGACGACGTGCGAGCAGCCGGCGAGCAGATAGCAGCGCACCTCGGGGTCCTCGGGCAGGTCGGCGCTGCCGTCGACCTCGGTGTGGATCGCCGAGGCGTCGCGGCGCCAGTACTCAAAGGCGCTGTTCACGAACATCACCTTCGGCGAGCCGCCGAGGGCGCGCTGGCGGTCGAGGAGGCCGCCGTCGGGGTGCGCCGCCGCGTACGGGGGGTGCAGCCCGCTCCCCTCGGAGCGGTTCACCGAGACCTGCCCGTAGCGCTCGTTGAAGTCGCCGCGGCGCGCGCCGGCGATGTCGACGAACATCGCGTCGAAGACCCGGCGGCCGGGCTCGTCGAGGTTCAGCCCGTCGAAGAGGAACTGGCGGAGGTAGCGGCCGGACTGCGAGACGCCAAAGGCGAAGGTGTCCCCGACCGGCGCGGCTCCCCCGCCGAGGACGGCCGCGGCGTCCTCCCGCAGCGCCGAGACGAGGTCGCGCGCCACGCTGAGCCCGACCCCGTGCACCGGGGAGCGGAGGGGGTGGTAGGAGAGCTCGTAGACGTTCTCCGGAAGGAAGCCGCCGTCGAGGGCGAGGTCCTCGGCGCTCTCGGTGAGCGCACCGTCGAGGGCGCGGGCGAAGCGGAAGCGGTCGCGGGGGATCACCTCGAAGGCCCCTCCGGTGCGCGGCCGGACGAGGAGACGCGCGCCCGGGTCCGCGGGATCGGCGACGGGGTCGGGCGCGATCGCCGGCGAGAGGGCGCGCGAGTCGATGAGCGGCACGCTCGGGAGCACACGGTCCACTTCGATGCGCGTCTCGCGCAGCCCCGGCGGGCTCGCCCCCCCGACGCGGGCGAGCGGGGCGTCGAGGCGGAGGAGCCCGGGGAGGGGGCGCAGGTCGCTCTGCCAGCCGCACCACACCACCCGGTAGCCGAGACGGAGGAGGAGCCCGTCCCCGAGCGCGGGGGCCGTCGCCTCGGTGACAAGCGCCGGCGGGAGGAGCCCGGGCAGCGCCGCGCCGAGCGCGAGCGGAAGGACCTCGGCGCGGCCGCGGTTCGCGACGACGTAGAACAGCGGCGCGGCGGCCCCTCCGGGCGGCTCGGCGACGAGCAGGTCGGAGGAGAAACGGACGAGGCCGTCCTCCCCCGCCGCGAGTGGGAGGTCGGCGATGCGGGCGTTGGCCGGGGCCGCCGGGTCGAGGACGAAGTGCGCCCTGCCGCGCAGCAGCACGTAACCCTCGGGGGCCCCGGCGAGCGGCTCCCGCTCGGTGATCTCGACCCGCTCAAGGCCCATCGTCGACCCCTTTCCGCACCCTCACCGGCACCGCGAGGCGGCCGCCGTCACAGCTCGAGGGTGGCGGCGACTGCGTCGAAGGTCGCGTCGACGGTCTCGGGCACGCGCACCTGGCTGATCGCGAGGTCGGGGTCCTTCAGGCCGTGACCGGTGAGGATGCAGACGACCCGCGACCCTTCCGCCACCCCGAGCTTCAGCAGGCCCGCCACGGCGGCCGCGGAGGCCGCCTCGCAGAAGACGGACTCCTGCTCGGCGAGGAAGCGGTAGGCCGCGAGGATCTCCTCGTCGCTCACCGCGGAGATGCTCCCCCCGGACTCGCTCGCCGCCGCCGTCGCCCCGTACCAGGAGGCGGGGTTGCCGATGCGGATCGCCGTGGCGATCGTCTCGGGGTGCTCGACGGGGTGGCCGAGAACGATCGGCGCGGCGCCCGCCGCCTGGAAGCCGAGCATCCTCGGCAGCTTCGTCGCGCGCCCCGCGGCGCGGTACTCGAGGTAGCCCTTCCAGTAGGCGGTGATGTTGCCGGCGTTGCCGACGGGGATGCAGTGCACGTCCGGCGCGTCGCCGAGGACGTCCACGATCTCGAAGGCTCCCGTCTTCTGCCCTTCGATGCGGAAGGGGTTCACCGAGTTCACTAGCTCGATGGGGGTGCGCGAGGAGAGCTCGCGCACGATCTCGAGGGCGACGTCGAAGTTGCCCCGCACCTGCAGGACGCGCGCCCAGTGCACGAGCGCCTGGGCGAGCTTGCCGAGGGCGATGTGCCCCTCGGGGATGAGCACGAAGCACGCGAGGCCGGCGCGCGCTGCGTAGGCGGCGGCCGAGGCGGAGGTGTTGCCGGTGGAGGCGCAGACGACCGCCTTCGCGCCCTTCTCGGCAGCCTTGGACATCGCCACGGTCATCCCGCGATCCTTGAAGGAGCCGGTCGGGTTGGCCCCCTCGATCTTCAGGAAGACCTCTGCGCCGAGGCGCTCGGAGAGGCGCGGCGCGGGGAGGAGGGGGGTGTTCCCCTCGTAGAGGGTGATCACCGGTGTCGCGTCGCTCACGGGCAGCAGCTCCCGGTAGCGCTCGATGAGCCCGCGGTGCACCTGCGGCGCGCCCACCGGCACGGTGGCGGTCAATGCTCCGGGCCGATCACCCGCAGCAGGCCGCCGATGCGCTCGACGGCGTCGAGCTCTCGCAGCCCCGCGAGCGTCGCCTGGATGTCCGCCTCGCGCGCCAGGTGGGTGATGAAGACGAGCCGCGCCTCGGCGGCCAGGCCCACCTGCTCCATCGAGCGGATCGACACGCCGTGCTCGCCGAAGAGTGAGGCGACCGCGGAGAGCACGCCCGGGCGGTCGGCGACGTCGATCGTCAGGTAGTACTGCGCGTGCAGCTCGTCGATCGGCCGGATCTCCACCTTCTGCACCGGCGGGCGCGGCGGGAGGGGTCCGAGGCGCGCGCTGCGCGCCGCGTCGAGGAGGTCGCCGAGCACGGCCGAGGCCGTCGGGCGCCCACCGGCCCCGCGGCCGTAGAACATCAGCTCGCCGGCGTGCTCGCCCTCGACGAAGACGGCGTTGAAGGCGCCCCGCACCCCGGCGAGGGGGTGCTCGAGGGGGACCATCGCGGGGTGCACCCTGACGCCGATCGTCTTCTGCGCGGCACCGGCGGGGGTCGTGTCCTCGGCGACGGCGAGGAGCTTCACCGCGTAGCCGAGGCGGCTGGCGAAGTCGATGTCGGCGACGTCGATGGTCTCGATCCCCTCGCGGTAGACGTCGCCGGCGACGACCTCGGTGTTGAAGGCGATGCTCGCGAGGATCGCCGCCTTGGCCGAGGCGTCGAAGCCCTCGACGTCGGCCGAGGGGTCGCGCTCGGCGTAACCGAGGCGCTCTGCCTCGGCGAGCGCCTCGGCGTAGGAGATCCGCTCCTCGCTCATCCGGGAGAGGATGTAGTTCGTCGTGCCGTTGACGATGCCCATCACACGCTTGATCGGCTCACCGGCGAGCGAGACCCGCAGCGCCCGCAAGAGGGGGATCGCGCCACCGACCGCCGCCTCGCAGTAGAGCGCGCTGCCGCCCTCCTCCGCCGCCCGGTAGAGCTCCTCGCCGAAGTTCGCGAGCAGCTCCTTGTTCGCCGTGACGACCGGCTTGCCGGCGCGCAGCGCGTCCACGACCAGCCCGCGCGCCGGCTCGATGCCGCCGATCAGCTCGACGACGACGTCGATCTCGGGGTCGACGGCGAGCGCCGCCGCGTCGTGGGTGAGGCGGTCGGGAGCGAGCGCCGGCACCCGTGCGCGGGCGACGTTGCGCACCGCGATGCGGGTGATCTCGAGGTGCACGCCGGTGCGGGCGGCGATCGCCGCTCCGTCGTGGTCGACGACGTCGACGAGCGCGCCGCCGACGTTGCCGCAGCCGAGCAGCCCGACACGCACGACATCGGCGCTGGCCATCGGCACAAGGTATCGAATCAGGGCTCCAGACGGAGCAGGTCCTCGATCGACTCGCGCCGCACGACGGCGCGCACCTCGCCGTCGCGGGCGAAGAGCACGGGCGGGCGGGCGAGGCGGTTGTAGTTCGAGGCCATCGAAAAGCCGTAGGCACCGGTGACCGGCGTCACGAGGAGGTCCCCCACGGCGACGTCGCCCGGCAGGAACGCCTCGTGGACGAGGACGTCCCCGGACTCGCAGTGCTTGCCGACGATGCGCGCCGCGAGTGGCCGCTCGGCGTCGGGGCTGCGGGGGAGGAAGGCCTCGTAGCCGCTGCCGTAGAGCACCGGGCGGGGGTTGTCGCTCATCCCGCCGTCGACCGCGAGGTAGGTGCGGATCCCGGGGAGCTCCTTGATCGTCCCGACGCGGTAGCAGGTCAGCCCGGCGCTGGCGACGATCGCCCGGCCGGGCTCGGCGGAGAGGAGGACCGACGAGGGGATGCCCGCGCTCGCGCAGGCGCCGCGCACGACCTCGGCCCACTTGCTGATCGAGGGGGCGTGCTCGTCGTTCAGGTAGGCGACGCCGAGGCCGCCGCCGACCGAGAGCTCGGTGAGGCCGTTGTCGACGATGAAGGGCGCGAGCACCGCGACCTCGCGCTCGAAGGCGTCGAGGCGGAAGATCTGACTGCCGATGTGCGCGTGCGCGCCGTCGGCGACGATGCCCGGCACCTTGTGCAGCGCCCGCAACGCCTCGGCGGCCGCCCCGGAGGCGAGCGAGAAGCCGAACTTCGAGTCCTCCTGCCCGGTCATCACGAACTCGTGGGTGTGCGCCTCCACGCCGGGCGTGACCCGCAGCGAGACGCGCTGCGCGCCCTTGGCGGGCGCGAGGCGCTCGAGGCGGCGGATCTCCTCGAAGGAGTCGACGATGATGCGCCCGACCCCGGCGCCGAAGGCGGCGGCGAGCTCCTCGTCGGACTTGTTGTTGCCGTGCAGGACGAGGAGCGCCGGGTCGACCCCCGCGGCGAGCGCGACCGCGAGCTCGCCCCCGGTGGCGACGTCGAGGGTCATCCCCTCCTCGGCGGCGAGCGCCGCCATCGCCTTGCAGAGGAAGGCCTTGGTCGCGTAGGCGGCGCCGGGGCCGAAGGCGGCGACCGCCTCGCGGCAGCGGGCGCGCAGGTGCTGCTCGTCGTAGAGGAAGAAGGGGGTCCCGAACTCCTCGGCGACGGCCGAGAGCGCCACCCCCGCGACCGTAAGCTCACCGCCCTTTCCCACGGCCGCGCCGTCGGGGAGGAGGTGGCGGGCGATCGGCGCGGTCGCGGCCATCACATCTGCTCGGGCGCGGCGATGCCGAGCAGCTCGAGGCCCTGGGCGAGCACCCGGCGGGTGAGCTCGCAGAGGCCGAGGCGGCGGGCGACGGTCGCCTCCTCCCCGGCGCGCAGCACCGGGCAGTGCTCGTAGAAGGAGGTGAAGGTGCCGGCCAGCTCGTAGAGATAGGTGCAGAGGCGGTGCGGGCCGTACGCCGCGATCGCCGAGGCGACGGCGTCCCCGAAGGCCGAGAGACAGAGGACGAGGGCCCGCTCGGCGGCCTCCTGCGGGCGGCCGAAGGCGCGGGGCGGCGCACCTTCGGCGGCGGCGCGCCGGAAGATCGAGCAGATCCGTGCGTGCGCGTACTGCAGGTAGGGAGCGGTGTTGCCCTCGAAGGCGAGCATCCGGTCCCAGTCAAAGACGTAGTCCCGCGTCCGCTCGGTCGAGAGGTCCGCATACTTCACCGCGCCGATGCCGATCGCCTCGGCGACGGCGGAGGCGGCCGCCTCGTCGAGCGCGGGGTTCTTCTCGCGCACGACCGCAAGGGCGCGCTCGACCGCCTCGTCGAGGAGGTCGATGAGCTTGGTCGACTCACCGCTTCGGGTGCGGAACATCTTGCGGTCCTCGCCGAGCACCGAGCCGAAGGCGACGTGCACCGCGCGCCGCTCCTCGTCGAGCCACCCGGCCATGGCGGCGACGGCGAAGACCATCTCGAAGTGCTGGGACTGCGGGGCACCGACGACGTAGAGGATGAGGTCGGCACCGAGACGGTCGGTGCGGTCCCTGATGCAGGCGAGGTCGGTCGCCGCGTAGTTGTAGCCACCGTCGGACTTGCGGACGATGACCGGGAGCGCCTCCCCCTCGCGGTTGCTGAAGCCCGGCGGGAAGACGCAGAGCGCCCCTTCGCTCTCGACCAGCAGACCCTTGTCGGCGAGCGCCTCGACGACCCCGGGAAGGAGGTCGTTGTAGGCGCTCTCGCCGCGCACGTCGTCCGGGGTGAGCAGCACCCCGAGGCGCGAGAAGACCACGCTGAAGTAGCGGATGCTGTCCTCGACGAGGCGCGCCCAGAGGCGCATCGTCTCTGGGTCGCCGGACTGCAGCAGCACCACGCGGCGGCGCGAGCGCTCGGCGAACTCCGGATCGCCGTCGAAGGCCTTGCGCGCCTCTTGGTAGAAGGCGTTCAGGTCGCCGAGCGCGATCTCGCGCGCCGCCTCGGCCTCGCCGATGTCGAGCGAGTGCTCGATGAGCATCCCGAAGGGCGTGCCCCAGTCGCCGATGTGGTTCTCGCGGATCACGCGACTGCCGGAGTAGTCGAGCAGGCGCGCGAGGGCGTCACCGATGATCGCCGAGCGCAGGTGGCCGACGTGCATCTCCTTCGCGACGTTCGGCGCCCCGTAGTCGACGACGACGGTCCCGTCGGCGTCGCTTTGCCGCACGCCGAGATGCCCGTCGGCGGCGAGCGCCTCCAGGTGGCGGCCGAGGAAGGCCGCCGAGAAGGTGAGGTTGAGAAAGCCGGGGCCCGCGATCTCGATCTGCTCGCAGAGCCCGGCGAGGTCACTGCGCGCGACGATCTCCTCGGCGACCTCGCGTGGCGGGCGGCCGAGGCGCTTGGCGAGCCCGAGCACGCCGTTCACCTGGGCGTCCGCGTGCTCGGAGAGGCGCAGGATCGGGTCCGCGCCGGGCTCGAGGGCGTCGAAGGCGGGCTGCAGGCGTTGCGCCACGGTATCGAGGAGGCTCACCATCTCCTTATCGTCGCAGACGGGCGACCCGACGCCCTCCGGCTACCATGCCGCGGGGAAGAGTCGGCGGAGCGCCGCGGCCCTCCCCGCGGGCCCTCGTAGCTCAGGGGATAGAGCACCGGCCTCCGGAGCCGGGTGCGCAGGTTCGAATCCTGCCGGGGGCACCCTGTGATGTCGCGCGACATCGGAACCACCCCGGACCTTCAACTCGGTGGGTTCGGGGGTCGTGTCGGGGCATTCGGAGCTCGTCACCTCGGCCCCTCCCGTCGGGTCGACGGCGGCGCCCCAGGCGCCGGTGCGCGCTTGGGGCGGCGCAGGGGCATCGTGGAGCGATGAGGTGGTCGCTCGCGGTGGTGGTCGCCGAGTACCTGCCGCGCCCCGCCCAGCGCGTGCTCCGCGACGCCGGGTGCTCGTTCGTCGACCGCGCGGGCCACTGCTACCTGCACCCACTCGTCGGCCGCCCGGCTCCCCCGCCGCTCCCAGCCGACCTCGCCGGCGCGGCGGCGACCGCGGCCCTCTCCTCCCGGGTGGCCGCCGGCGACCCCGACTGGGCCGACTACCTCCTCGACCCCGCAGCCGGCCCGGGCGGCAGGCGCCTGCTGCGCCATCCGATCGAGCTCCTCGAATGGCTCGTGACGGTTGGCCGCGCGAAGGAGATGCACCCCGGCGCGAGCGCCTACCTCTACGCCTCGGACCCCGACGACATCCTCGCCACCCTGCCGCACCACTTGCTCCCGACGCCGAAGGACACGCCGTCGCGGCCCCTCGAGCGCCCCGGCGTCTCCCTCGTCGGCTGCGGCGTGCTCTGCTTTCCGAGCGAGGACCCCGGCGCGCGGCCCGACGCCGTGCTCGTCGGTGGGAGCCTCACCGCCGAGCTGTGAGCGCGCCGGAGCTCAGCTCTCCTCCTGCTCGGGGGCGGCGAGGCCCTTCAGGTGGTCCCGGCGGGCGATCGTGTGCACGTCGATCTGGGAGGCGCCCGCCATGCGCTGCACCTTGCGGACGATGGAGCCGCCGCCGAGGAGCTCCTGGAGACGGCTGCGCTGGCTGGAGCCGATCACGAGCTGGGTGATCTGGTGCTCGCGCGCGAAGCCGATCAGCGCCCGCGCCGGGTCGTTCCCGGAGATCTCGTGCCAGCGGGCACCGAGGTCCTCGGTGAGGGTGCGCAGCGCGGCGATCGCCGTCTCGTCCCGACGCGAGGCGTCACCGGTCGCAATGTGCACGACGTCGAGCTCGCTCTTCATGCGCGCCGCGATGCGCGCCGCCCGCCGCAGCAGGCCGTCGGTCCCCGGAGCGGCGGTGACCCCGACCATGATCCGCTCGGCCGTCTCCCAGAGCTGGTCCGCGTGGCGCTTGTGCAGGTGCTCGAGGAGCTCCTCCTCGGTCTCGTCGGCGAGGAAGCGCAGCGCGAGCTCGCGCAGTGCCACGAGGTTGTCGGTCTGGAAGAAGTGCGTGAGGGCCTGATGGACCTTCTGTGGAGGGTAGATGTTGCCGTGGATCATGCGCCGGCGGAGCTGCTCGGGAGAGGAGTCGACGAGCTCGATCTGGTCGGCGCGGCGCACGACCCAGTCGGGCACCCGTTCGCGCACCCGGGCCCCTGTCATCTGCTCGACCGCGTCGGCGATGCTCTCGAGGTGCTGGATGTTGACGGTGGAGATGACGTCGATCCCCGCGTCGAGGAGCTCGAGCACGTCCTGCCAGCGCCTGGGGTGATCGCCCGAGCCGGGCACGTTGGTGTGCGCGAGCTCATCGACGAGTGCGAGCTGCGGGTGGCGGGCGAGCACCGCGGCGAGGTCCATCTCCTCGAAGGTCCCGCCGCGGTACTCGACGGCGCGGCGCGCGACGACCTCGAGACCGGCGAGGCGCTCCTCGGTGTGCCGCCGCCCGTGGCACTCGACGTAGGCGACGACGACGTCGGCGCCGCGCTCGGCGCGGCGTCTGGCCTCGTCGAGCATCGCGTAGGTCTTGCCGACGCCGGCCGCCGCTCCGAGGTAGAGGCGGAAGTGGCCGGCCGACTCCACCTCCTCGGCGGTGAGGCCCTCCACCGACGGCAGCTCGCCCCCCTCCAACGACGACACCTCGTCCACCTCGGGCGCGACGAACTCGTCGACCGGCGCGGTGCCGGTTCGTCGCATCCCAGCCTCGCGCCCGGCGCGGGCCAGCTGTTCGAGGCTCCCGGTCAGCCGCCCGCTCACCACGGCTCCCCTGCTCCGTCGCCGTCGCCGCGACCCGGAGGAAGCTCACGGTCGACGCGGCCGGTGAGGCACAGCCCGGGCCCGTAGAGCGCGGAGCTGCCGCGCACCTCGGGGCAGAAGACGAGCGGGAACGCCCCCCTACAGCGCGCCGCCCGTTCGCCGCACGGGCCGTCGAGGTGCAGGCGGCGCGCCCCGGCGCCCGGCGAGCGGAGGCGGAAGTCGACGGTGTCGCTCGAGGCGGAGGGCGCGTCGCCGACGAGCTCGGCCGCCTGCAGCCCGAGCGGGTAGCCGAGGGGGTCGCGCCCGTCGAGCACGTCGAGGGTGAGCTCCGCGCCGCTCGCGG
>Ga0307373_10001183_pt1 | contig 49087 bp, 42 predicted proteins | sample OX2MG_FD_202534 | JGI IMG/M metagenome (GOLD analysis project Ga0307373, IMG submission 202534) | Soil microbial communities from Risofladan, Vaasa, Finland - OX-2 | ecosystem: Environmental > Terrestrial > Soil > Coastal area > Acid sulfate soil | place: Finland: Risofladan, Vaasa | collected...
TGAGCGAGGCGATGTCGTTGACCGTCCCCAGCACGTTGCTGACGTGGCTGACCGCGAACAGTCGGGTGGGCGGCTCCAGCAGGCGTGTGAGCGCCTCGATGTCGAGCCGGCCATCGTCGCCGAGCGGGGCCACCGCCAGCTCGACACCGGTTCGGTCGCGGAGCATCTGCCAGGGGACGAAGTTGGAGTGATGCTCCATCTCCGTCACCACGATCCGGTCGCCGGAGCCAAGGGTCGGCTCGGCGAAGGCGCGGGCGACCAGATTCAGCCCCTCGGTGGTGTTGCGGACGAAGATCACCCCTCGGGGGTCGGCGTCCACGAACCGGGCGACCCGCAGGCGCGCCTCCTCGAAGGTGTCGGTGGCACGCTCAGCCAGAGCGTGCACCCCCCGGTGGACGTTGGCGTTGGCGGTCCGGTAGTAGTCGACGACGGCGTCGAGCACGGCCTGGGGCTTTTGCGAGGTGGCGGCGCTGTCGAGATAGACCAAGGGATGGCCATTGACCCGCTCGGCCAGGATGGGGAAGTCCTCCCGTAGCCGGTTGGGATCGAGCACCGCCATCGTCATTCCGGCTCCGCGCTGAGCTGAACGAAGAGGGCGCCGTCCTTGACCAGGATCGCGTGGGTACGGACCGGGTCCACCGCCGGCAGACAGAGCGGCACACCCGTGCGCAGGTCGAACTGGGAGCCGTGGAGCGGGCACTCGATGGCGCAGGCCTGAAGATCGAGCTCGCCATCCGAGAGCGAGGCGAGGGCATGGCTGCAGGTGTCGTCGAGGGCGAAGTAGCGGCCGGCCACGTTGAAGACGGCGACCGGACTGTCGCCGATCTCGACCCGGGCAGCGTGGCCGGACGGGATCGCCGCTACCTCACAGACCCGGATGAACTCACTCATCGCGACGGCTGGCCAACCCGCCGGCGGCGTCTGACGCCGCTGGGGCCAGCCACTCCCAGGCGGCCTGCCGAAGTCCCTCCAGCGGAAGCCGGTCGACCACGTCGGCGAGGAAGCCGGTGACGATCAGGTCGCGTGCCGCCAACGGCTCGATCCCGCGCGACTGGCAGTAGAAGAGCTGGTCGCGGTCGACCGGTCCGGCGGTGGCGCCGTGGGTGCAGCGCACGTCGTTGGCGAGGATCTCCAAGGTGGGGTTGCTGTCGGCCTTCGCGGTTGGGCTGAGCAGCAGGTTGCGGTTCTGGACGTACGCGTTGGTTTTCTGGGCGGCCGGAGCGACCTGGATCAGGCCGGCATACACCGAGCGGGCGCGGCCCCGCATCACGGTGCGATGGAGACAGTCGCTGGTGGTGGCGGGAGCCTGGTGCGCCTGGGTGGTCTGGAGGTCGATGTGTTGGGTCCCCCCCGCCGCCGCGCACCCGCTCAGCCGGGCGCTCGCCCCCGGGCCCTGCAGCGCGACCTCGAGCGCAACCTTGCTCCAGGCGCCGCCGACCAGGATCCACCCCGCCTCGTAGGTCGCGTCGCGATCGAGCTCGGCCCGGATGCTGGCGAGCAGGACGCCCCCCGGCCCGAGTCGCTGGACCAGCACGTGGCGACAGCGCGCTCCCGCTCCCAGCACCAGCTCGGTCACCGGTGCCACCAGCGCCGCACCCGGCTCCGGCGGGCTCAGCCACTCTTCGATCACCGTGCACTCGGCGCCTTCCCCCAGCAGCACGACGGTCCGGGGCCAGGCCACCTGGCCGGGCTCCACCCCGTGGACCAGGTGGACCGTCGCCGGCGGGTCGCCGCGCCGCACCTCGATCAGGGTGGCCGAAGCGAAACGGGCGGTGTTGTGGGCCACCACCGCACCGGTTCGGGGGGGTAGGACCGTGCCCAGGCGGGCGAGCGCGCCCCCAGCGCGCGGCAGCGCCACGGCCACCGGCCCAGCCCCCGGTCGGGGCCGAGCCCCGGGACCGCACCCGCGGTAGCCAGCGGCGTCATCCACCAGGATCACCTCGGCCTGCGAAATCGCCGGAGCCCCGGCGGACGCCTCGGCTAGATAGCCGGGAGGATCCGCCCCCGGACCCAGGCGATCGACCTCACCGGGGTCGCGCGGCACCGGCTGGGCGAAACGGGCAGGGTCGAGCCGGTCGATCTGAGCGGTGCGGCGCCACTCCTCGTCGCGCGAGCTGGAGGGCCAGGCAAGCACCCGGGAGGCGACCGCCCCGGCCTCCCGCAGTGCGCGCAGGGACGGCGGCTCGTCCCAGGGCGGGCGCAGCGGCTCGACCGCAGATGGGGGGCTGGATGGCGCGATCGTGGTCACGGCCGATGGGGTCGGCGGGTCGGGTGATGGCCGCAGGCCCGCCCGGGGCGGGCGCTGGCCACCCTCGGACCGGGCGCGGGGCCGGGACCCCAGCCTCAGCCGACGCTTCCCTCCATCTGGAGGGCGATGAGCCGGTTGAGCTCGACGGCGTACTCCATCGGGAGTTCTTTGGTGAAGGGCTCGATGAAGCCGTTCACCACCATTGCGGTGGCCTCCTGCTCGGAGATGCCACGAGACTGGAGGTAGAAGAGCTGCTCGTCACCGACCTTGCTGACCGTCGCCTCATGGCCGATCTCGACGTCGTCAGCCTCGATGTCCATGTACGGGTACGTGTCACTGCGCGCCCGCTCGTCGAGCAGCAGGGCATCGCAGCGGACGTTGCTGCGCACCCCCGTCGCCTTCGGGTGGACTTTAAGGTGGCCCCGGTAGCTGGTGCGGCCGGTGCCCTTGCTGACCGACTTGCTGACGATCGTGCTGGTTGTGTTGGGGGCAACGTGGATGCACTTACCCCCGGCGTCCTGGTGCTGTCCGTCCCCAGCGAACGCCACCGAGAGGATCTCGCCGTGGGCGCCCTCACCCATGAGGTAGATCGAGGGGTACTTGGCGGTCACCTTGCTGCCGAGGTTTCCGTCCACCCACTGCACCGTTGCCCCCGCCCTCGCGATCGCCCGCTTGGTGACCAGATTGTAGACGTTGGTGGACCAGTTCTGGATGGTGGTGTAGCGCACGTGGGCGCCGGGCTGGGCGATGATCTCCACCACCGCGCTGTGGAGCGAGTCCTTGCTGTAGGTGGGAGCGGTGCAGCCCTCGACGTAGTGGACGAAGCTGCCCTCCTCGGCGATGATGAGGGTGCGCTCGAACTGCCCCATGCTCTCGCTGTTGATGCGGAAGTAGGCCTGCAGCGGGATCTCTACTCGGACCCCCTTGGGCACGTAGACAAAGGACCCGCCCGACCACACCGCGCTGTTGAGCGCGGCGAATTTGTTGTCATTGGGGGGCACCACCGTCCCGAAGTACTTCCGGAAGATCTCGGAGTGCTCGCGCAGGCCGGTATCGCAGTCGCAGAAGATGACGCCCTGCTTCTCCAGGTCCTTGTTGATGGAGTGGTAGACGACCTCCGATTCGTACTGGGCCGACACGCCGGCGAGGTACTTGCGCTCGGCCTCGGGGATCCCGAGGCGGTCGAAGGTCTGCTTGATCGCCACCGGGACCTCGTCCCAGGTCCGACCCTGCTCCTCGGCGGGGCGGACGTAGTAGTAGATGTCCTCGAAATCGAGGCCACTCAGGTCAGCTCCCCAGGTGGGAAGCGCACGCCGCCGGAAGTGCTCCAGCGACTTCTGTCGGAAGGCGAGCATCCAGGCCGGCTCGGCCTTGCGCCGGGAGATGTCGGCCACCACTTGGGCGGAGAGGCCCTTCTCCGCCCGGAAGACGAACTCGTCGCCATCGTTGAATCCGAACTGGTAGTCCTTGGTCAGGTCCTTGGCGGCAACGGCCATAGTGTCCTCCGCCTCACTAACGGCCCCGAAGACGGGGCGATGGAAATCCGACTGCCTGGGTGGTATTTTACGCGCGGAGCGGCCCCCCCGTCTCGGCGCTGGCGGGGCCGCCCCCGGCCCCGGTGCCCGTGGGCTCGATCCCCGCTGCCCGCAGCAGGGTGTCGTACCCCTCGCGCTCGATCCGGTCCACCAGCTCGCGGCCGCCGGAGGCGATCACCCGGCCAGCCGCCATCACGTGGACCCGGTCCGGGGTGACGTAGTCGAGGATGCGCTGATAGTGGGTGATGATCAGCACCCCCATGTCCGCGCCGCGGACCCGGTTGACCCCCTCAGCAACGGTCCGCAGGGCATCGACATCGAGGCCGCTGTCGGTCTCATCCAGGATCGCGAGCGCGGGCCGCAGCACCGCCAGCTGGACGATCTCCATGCGCTTCTTCTCGCCCCCGGAGAACCCGTCATTGATGTAGCGGGACAGGAAGGACTCCTCCATCTTGAGTGCCCCGATCTCGCGGCGAAGGGTGCCGAGGAGCTCCCGGGCGGTGAGCTGCCGTCCCTGGGCCTTGAGCGCGGCGCGCAGGAAGTTGACCACCGATACCCCCGGGATCGCAGTTGGATACTGCAGGGAGAGAAAGAGACCGCGACGGGCCCGCTCGTCGGGGGTGAGTCCCAGCAGGCTCGCCCCGCCCCACCGGCAGTCGCCGCCCCGGACGATGTACTTGGGATGTCCCAGGATCGTGTAGGCGAGGGTCGACTTGCCCGACCCGTTCGGTCCCATGAGCGCATGCACCTCGCCCCGCGGGACCACCAGATCGACCCCGTCGAGGATCCGCTTGCCCTCGACCTCGACCACCAGACCCTCGATCTCCAAGAGCTCCGTGGCCACCTCGGTCAGCGTGTCGGGCATGCCAGCACCTCCGCGGTCGGGCGGCTGGACCCGGCAGCCCGGGCGGACGCCACCGGCACCGGGATCACCGGCGGGATGGGATGGGGAGAGTCGCCCGTCCCCTGAGCCGGTGGCGCAGCGGGGGACTCGGCAAGCAGGTCGGCGAGAGTCGTGCCGCCGAGGACGGAGTTGACCGCGGACTGGAGCCGCCCCCAGAGCCCCCGGGACAGGCAGGCCGGCTCGCGCACGCAGGCTCCCGGCCGGTAGTGCTCGGCGAGACACTCGACCGGCACGACCGGCCCCTCGAGCAGCTCCACCACCTCCAAGACGGTGACCGCGGCCGGGTTGCGGGTCAGCCGATAGCCCCCATGCAGCCCGCGCGTCCCCTCCACCAGCCCGCCTCGTCGGAGGGGTGCGACCAGCTGCTCGAGGTAGGCGGGCGGAAGATGCTCGGTCCGGGCGATCGCGCTGAGGCTGAGAGGACCACCTCCCGCGTGCTTGGCCAGCTCGGTCATCATCCGCAGTCCGTAATGCGCCCGGGTCGAGATCCGCATCGCCAGCGACGGGGGGGGAGCAAATCCGAGTGCCACGCTGTCATTTTACGGCCTGACCCACCGGCGGTGCGCGCCAGACGGTCCAGCCCGGCCGGATCGGCGGTACGGTGGGGCCCACTGATCCCCCCATGCCTGCTCCCTCCCCTCGACCCGCCACCCTCCCGGGCGTCCTGCGCGCCGCCGGGCCGGCCCTCGCGGCGGGGCTCGGCCTCGCGGCCGGCTTTGCGATTCTGGCTGTCCTGCCGGTGGGGACGGTCAGCAGCCTCGCCTGGTGGGTCCCGACCACCGTCACAGTGGCGACCGCGGGGGCGGTGGTCGGCGGCGTCGTCAGTCTGGAACGGGGGCGCGCACCCGATGGGGACTGGGCGCAGTTCCTCGGGGGGGCCCTTCTCACCGTCGCGGTCCTCCTGGGCGCGGCCGCGCTGGCGACCCCGGGCGTGCTCGGCCGACGCGGGCTGGGGTCCGACCCGTCATCGGCAGGGGCCTGGCTCGTCCTCCTGGCGCTCACCACCCTGGCGGTCGCGGTGGCAGCCACCCCGCCCGCGGACCCCGACGGCAGGCTCCGAGGGGAGAGGTTCCGTCGTGCGCCGCTGGCCGCCGGCGGCCTCGCCGTCCTCACCGGCCTGGTGCTGGTGGCCGCCGTGCTCGTCTTCACCCCCCTGCTCCCCGAGCTGGGATCGCTCCGCCATCCCACGGTGGCGGGTCGGGTGCTCGAGGTGGTCCCTCTGGTGGCGATGGAGTTCCCGCTGGTCGCCTGGACGCGGCTGCGCTGGCGGCACCCAGCCGACCCGCTCGCGCCGTGGGTCCAGACCTTCTGCGTCATCCTCCTGGCCGCGCCCGCCTGCCTGCTGTTCGCGCCGCCGCGGGGCCCGGCCTGGTATGCGGGCTGGGCCGCCATCCCGATCTCGCTGGAGGTGCTCCTGATCGGCCTGGTCTTCCTTACCCGCACCGAGGGCGAGCGCCGCCGCCAGGGGACCGAGCGGATCCGGCGGATCACCACCGCCCTGCGCACCGCGGGCGACCTCGACGGCCTCCTCGACGAGGTGGCCACGGCGGCTCGCGACCTCACCGAGGCCGACGCGGCGGGGATCGCCTGGCGGGGCGAGTCCGAGCCGGCGACTCGATTGCGCGCCGTGGTCACCGCGACCCCGGCCCGGGCCATCCCGCTTCTGGAGGCGGCGATGCGGGCCGCACCCCAGGCGATCGTGGGGGGCGAGCCAGCCACGGTAGCGTCGGTTCGGGCGCCTGAGGCGGGCAGCGACTCTGTCAGCATCCTGCCCTTCCACGTTGTCGGGCACGCCAACGCGGCGCTCCTGGTCCTCCATGGAGGCCGGCCCGAGCTCAGCAGCGAGGCCCAGGAAACCCTGAAGGCGCTCGCCGCCTTTGCCGCCCTGGCGACCCAGCAGGCGTGCCTGCTGGGTGAGCTGCGCGGGACGCTCGCGGCCCTCGACGAGGCGGTGATCGTGTGTGACGCGCGCGGCCGGGTCACCAGCGTCAACGCCCGCGGCGCCGCGCTGCTGCCCGGGTGCCGGCCCGGCCTCGACCTCGCCTCGTACCTTGGGACCCTGGACTGGCGCGACGATCACGACCGTCCGGTGGCGGCGGCCGGGCTGCCCGCGGTGCTCACGGGCCGCCCCCTAGGGCCGGTGGGGTCGCCCGCCCCGAGCGCCGAGGTGCGGCTCGTGGGCCAGCAGACGGACCGGGTGCTGGCGATGGAGGCGCGCCCCCTTCCGGGCGACCTGGGCGGGACGGTGGCGGTCTTCCGGGACGTCACCCAGCAGCGCGAGCTGGACCGGATGAAGGACGACTTCGTGTCCACCGTGTCCCACGAGCTGCGCACACCGCTCACCAGCATCTGCGGGGCCACGGCCCTGCTCCGCTCGGGCACGATCCCCGTCCCCGAGAGCCGCCAGCTCCTGCGCATCATCGACGACGAGGCGAATCGATTGCACTTCCTGGTCGAGGACCTGCTCGCCCTCTCCCGGATCGATGACGAGTCCACCGAGATCCGGGTCGCGCCGGTGCGGGTACGCCCCCTCCTCGACGAGGTGGTCGACGCCGCCCGGGCCGGTGAGCACCACCCGATCACGATCGCCGTCAGCGACACCTGTGCCTTGATCCCCGTCGACGCCGACCGCCTCCGCCAGGTGCTGGTGCAGCTGGTCGGCAACGCCGTCAAGTTCTCGCCGAGCTCCTCGCCCATCGCGCTCCGCGCCTGGCGCGCCGGTGACAACGCCGTCTTCGAGGTCGAGGACCAGGGCGTCGGCATCCCCGGCGCCGAGCGCGAGGCCATCTTCCAACGATTCCGGCGGGGCCCGGTAGCGGGGTCGGTGCGGGGCGCGGGCACCGGGATCGGGCTCACGGTGGTGCGCGGGCTGGTCGGCGCGATGGGCGGCGAGGTGTCGGTGCGTGCGGGGGCCGGCGGCAACGGATCGATCTTCCGGGCGGTGCTCCCGCTCTCGGCCGGCGTGCCCGCGCCGCCCGGGATCGCCGAGCCCGGTGGGGTCCGCCTCGGCTGATTCCCCCCTGGCGGGGAGAGGCAGTCCGGGGCTCGCCCGAGGGACCACCCGCCAGGGCTGCGTGCTCCCCTCCTGCCCCCAGCGCACCTGGCGCGGCGACGCTGGCTGCATGAAGGGAGCAGCTCGAGGCGACGCGATCGGCCCGGAGCGGGGGAGATGGCTCGAGCGGGCGACCATTAGCCGGCAGGGTCGCGGGCTCCCCGCGCCCGTGACGGTCGGCCGACATCGGTCGGCTGACCGTCGGGTCAGGCTCCGAGCGAGCGATCCGCCCCTGGGAGAGTGAGATGCCTACCTACGACTTTCAGGACCGCTCGGCGATCGTGACCGGGGCCGCCTCGGGAATCGGGCGCGCCTGCGCCCACGCGCTCGCCGCCGGGGGGGCAGGGGTGCTGATCGCGGACCTCGACCGCGCCGGCACCGACCAGGTGGTGCGGGAGATCGCAGAACTCGGCGGCACCGCCCGCGGCGTCGTCGTCGACGTCACCGACCCCGCCGCGGTCGCCTCCATGGTGGCAGCGGCTCGGGAGCTGGGGCGGGTGGCGATCGCGGTCAACAACGCCGGGATCGCCGGTGACCAGGCCCCCGTCGCCAGCTACGCCATCGACGCCTGGCGCCACATCATGGCGGTGAACCTCGACAGCGTCTTCTATTGCATGCGCGAGGAGATTCCCGCCATGATCGATGGCGGCGGCGGGTCGATCATCAACATGTCCTCGATCCTCGGAAGTGTCGGGTTCGCGAATGCACCGGGCTATGTCAGCGCCAAGCACGGGCTGCTCGGGCTGACCCAGACCGCCGCGCTCGAGTACGCCTCCCAGGGGGTGCGGGTCAACGCAGTCGGCCCCGGATTCATCGCGACGCCGCTGCTCCGCCCGCTCGATCGACCCACCCTGGAGGTCCTCAGCGCCAAGCACCCGCTGGGGCGGATGGGCCGACCCGAGGAGGTCGCGGCCGTGGTCGCCTTCCTCGCTAGTGACGATGCCTCCTTCGTCACCGGCAGCTACTACCTGGTCGACGGCGGCTACACCGCCCAGTAGCCCACGGGGAGACCGCGCCGGCGCGGCCTCCAGCGCTGCGGAACGTGCTCTGGAATTCGGCGCGACCGCCACCACTTCCGGGTTTGGTGCTAGTGACGTGAGCCGTCTCACAAATGCCGCCAGCGTGGCATTCACACCACCGTGCACCCTTTGTGGCCGATTAGCACCACTGGCCACAGCTGGGGAAGTGGCCCAATCCGCGCATCACCTCAACCCGGGTGCTCGATGCCCCTGTGCTGCTGACTTCGCAAGTGATCCAATGATCTCACGGGGTGGTGATCTGTGTCGGGCCGCTCAACTCATCTTGTGCCTACGGGCGCGGAGCTCAAAGATGCCCTGCTCCGAGCGTGATTCGATTGCTCCCCTATGCCCTAGACGATCCTGCCGTCCTCCAACCCGCACGCAGACGCACTGTGGAAGTCGGGCACAGGCTCCTCGAGAATGATGCCGGTGGTGGCTTCCCCTGGCACCACCCGGGAGCCTTCGTGGATGCGAGGGGGTGTTTGTGCGTGGAGGTCGGGGGTTGTGTGCGCTCTCTGGAATGAACTGGCCAACGGATGCCCTGACTGCTTCCTCTCCCGGGGCGAAGACATGGCCCGCATCGCTCGGGACTGTGGTGTCTGCGCTCACGCAGCCAACCGCCCGGTCCAGGTCCCTTGCATTGGCTGCGTCGACCAATGCCCCGGTGACCTATACCGGGTCCATAGGCGCTTGCTTCTCACAACGTCGCGGCGGCTCGACCACCCTGTTCTCCGCCTCACTGCGGCCGAATCAGCTCGAACCAGAGACGCAACCGCTAGAGACCGCTCGCCTCTCGGGCGGCTGGTGTGGCTTGAGACAGTGCGAGTAGGGCACACCACCACCCGTGAGGAGAATCGGTGGCCAATGCGAGCTGCTTCTGAGTGATGAACATGGCCCAAGTCCTGCCGATGTAGTCGGCCATGGCAGTCGTGGCCACGTGCAAAGGGAGGTCTGGCGAGGTTTGCCATCTCATCTGCGAGACGGCACGGATCACCCCGCCCCACATGCCAGCGCTATCCGCCTGAGGTGACGGGCAGCCAGCAGGATCTGGCTGCCCGTCCCGGCTGAGCCGCAGAGGTGCCGGCGAAGCGGAAGCCCGCGCGGAGCCGATCGTCGCGAAGTGGTTGGCGCTCTCTCATATCGGCTTCGAACAGGTTGCTCTTGGCGCAACTGCCAACTGACTGCGCTGCCTGCGAAGTCGCGTGCGGATAGGTGCCGCGCCGGCGCGATGACGGCACCATCGCCCGTATTCACGATACCCTCCGCGAAGAGGTCTGGCAAAGCGAAGGGCGAGGCGGCTCGCCTTCTGCGGGCATCGTTGCTCCCCTTTGCCTGTGTGGCGCCGACACCGTGGGGAGAGCCACGCGGGGGAACGCTGCGGGCCAGAAGGTCTGGTGCCCGCAAACACCATCTCGCTGCGCACACCCGCGGCCTACTCCTGGCAGCGGTGCTCACGGGTGGCAACTTTCCGGATAGACAGGGTGGATCGCAAGTGCCCCGCCTCGTGCGCAAAATGGTTTCCCGGCACGAAGTTGATATCGGCTGATGGTGGATGCGCAGATCGACCGGTGACATGGGCACGACGGATGGTCTTGATCGCGCTGGTGATTGCCATGAGACACACGGCTCGTCGAGTCGCTGTCCTCCCGCGCGGATGGGTCGTGGAGAGAACCTTTGCTTGGCTGCTGAGATGCCGGCGGCAGGGTTGGGACCACGAAGCCCCGCCGGAGATCACAGAAGCATCTGTCCACCTGGCCATGATCGGCATCCTGGTTCGCCGCTTCGCGCCCCCTAGAGGCCGACCACGCTGGGCTTCACCCCAATTCGGAGTGGCTGCTGCATGCCGTCCCCAACACGTGCTCAGTCGGTGCGGGCCACCGCGTTGAGTCGGACGTAGTCCACCACCCGGGACGGCAGCCGAGCCACCACCGCGTCCAGGTACCCGGGCCGGCGGCGCGCGGGGAGCCGGTCCAGGTGCGCGCCGAGCACGACGGCGGCGAGGTATGCACGCAGCGCGGCGGGATCCGCAAGCACGACCGGGTCGTCTTCGAGCCAGGCGACGGGATCGGCGAATCCGGCTCGCCGCAGCGCCGCGCAGGTGGCGTCGGCGGTGGGAAAGTTCCAGGGGCCCGGCCAAGTCTCGCCCGCGTCGGCGAGCGCGGCGAGCACCCCCCGGATGTTCCCGCTGCCGCCCCACTGCGCCACCAGCTGGCCGTGGGGGCGCAGGACCGCCCGCAGGTTCGCGAAGAGCCGGTCGTGGTCGGCGATCCAGTGAAAGGTCGCGGTCGACACCACCGCGTCGACCGGGCCGACCGCCGGCAGGGGCTCCGCCAGGTCGTGGCGGATGAACACAACCCGCGCTCGCGCCCCCGCGAGCCGCGAGCGCGCGGCTGCCAGCATCGTCCGCGACGCGTCCACCGCGACCACCCGTCCCCGCGGCACCCGCGTCAGCAGGAGTGCGGTGACCCGGCCGGTGCCGCACCCCGCGTCGAGCACGGTGGCGTCGGGAGGCACCGACAGGCGCTCGAGCACCGAGGCTCCCCAGCGTAGGTGCGGTAGCGCCAGACGGTCATAGGCGGCGGCGTCCCATTCACGCGGGGGGTGGGCCGCAGGCGGGACCGGCCCCCGTCCCGAGCGGGCCTCCCGACCTAGTGTGTCATCCGTGCCCATTTGGTCACGGTACCCGAGCCGAACTCCGCTCGGCATCTCGGCCGACCAGCTGGGGCGCGCGATCGGTGCCTCGGGAAGCGAGGCGGCCGCCCGCACCGAGGAGATCACTCGCCCAGTCCGGGGGAGATTCGCCGCGCCGGTGCGGTCTCCTCCTGACAGCATGGGCTGAGAGACCGGGTGGTCGCCCAGGCCGGTGATGGCGGCACCGCTGACATCGGCTTCGGGTGCCTTTGGGGGATGTTCGAGCGCAATGACGACGTCCTGTTCGTCTGCTACGACAACCAGGCCTACATGAACACGGGTGTCCAGCACTCCGGCTCGACCCCGTCGGCGGCCCGCACCGCGACCACCGAGGTGGTCGGCGCCGATCCCGGTAGCGGCTTCGGACAGGGCAAGAAGCTGCCGCTCCTGGCGATGGCGCACGAGATCCCGTGCGTCGCCACCAGCACCGTCGCCCAGCTCCACGACCTGGAGGAAACGGTGGAGCGCGCGCTCGGGATGCGGGGGGCCCGCTATCTGCACGTTCTGGCGCCCTGCCCGCTGGGGCGGGAGAGCGACCCCAGTCAGACCATCAGGCTGGCCCGCCTGGCGCAGGAGGCCGGCCTCTTCCCGGTCTTCGAGAGGGAGCAGGGTCGGGTGACCGGGGTCTCGCCGATCCGCAGCCGGCAGCCAGTCGAGGCGTACCTGGCGCTGCAGCGTCGCTACCGCCACCTCTTCGACGCCGAGGGGCGGGTCGCTCGCCCCGAGATCGTCTCCGCCCTGCAAGCGGGCGCGGATCGCAACATCGATGGCTTCGGCCTGCTGGCTCACGCCCGTGCCGCCTCCGGCGCCGGGTCCTGATGGAGGCGCCGGAGGCGATCACGCTGCGAGCCGGCTCCAGCCTCGCCAACCGGACCGGCTCCCGGCGGGTGGAGCGGTGCGTGTACGTCGACCGGATCCCCCCCTGCAACGACGCCTGCCCCGCCGGCGAGGACCTCCAGCAGGGGCTGTCCCACGCCGAGGAGGGTGCCTACCAGCAAGCCTGGCGCCAGCTGATGCGCGACAACCCGCTGCCGGCGGTGATGGGGCGGGTCTGCTACCGCCCCTGCGAGACCGCATACAACCGGGCCACGCTCGACGAGGCGGTCGGGAGCACTGCGGTGGAGCGGTTCCTCGGGGACCACGTCAGCGCCAAGGGGTAGTGGGCCGACCCGGCAGCGCCCGACTCCGGTCGGCGCGTCCTGGTGGTGGGCGCCGGCCCCGCGGGCCTCGCGGCGGCCTACCCCCTGCGCCGACTCGGGCACGTGGTGACCCTGGACGAAGCCCAGTCCGAGCCGGGGGGCATGATGCGCTTCGGGATTCCCGCCTACCGTCTGCCCCGGGCGGTGCTCGACGCCGAGGTTGCCCGCATCCTCGCCCGGAGGGTAGACCTGAGGCTCGGGCGGGCTGTCACCGACGTCCCCGCAGCGATCGTCGAGGGGGATTCGACGCGGCCGTCCTGGCGGTCGGCGCGCAGATCGGGCGCAATGCCTAGATCCCCGCCGCTGACGGCGCCCGCAATCCCGATGCGCTCTCGATGCTCCAGAGCGCGGCAGCGGACCAGCCCCCCCAGCTGGGTCGCCGCGTGGTGGTGGTCGGAGGCGGCAACACCGCGATGAACGCCGCCCGCACCGCCCGCCGACTCGGCGCCACCGGCGCGATCGTGGTCTACCGGCGCACCCGCGAGCGAATGCCGGCCCACGACGTCGAGGTCGAGCAGGTGGTCACCGAGGGGGGCGCCCTGCGCTGGCTCGCCACCGTCGCGCGTGCCGACCGCGTCCGACTGGTGCTGGAGCGGATGGCGCTCGACGCGGGGGGCGTCCCGCAGCCGACCGGAGCGCTCGAGGAACTGGACGCCGGCACGGTCGTCCTCGCGCTGGGCCAGGCGGCCGACCTCGCGCTGCTCGACACGATGTCCGACATGGAGACGGGCCATCGCGGCGTGTTCGCCGGCGGCGACATGGTCAAAGGAGAGCGCACCGTCACGGTCGCGGCCGGTCACGCCAGGCGGGCCGCCCGCGCCATCGACCGGTGGCTGCGCGGCGAGCGCCCGGCCCGAGCGCCGCGGCACGCGCTGGCGACCGCGGACCGGCTCAACACCTGGTACTCCAGCGACGCGCCCCGAAGCCTCCAGCCGCAGCTCGAGCCAGCCCGTCGCCAGCACCCCTTCGACGAGGAGATCGGCGGCCTGGATGACTCCCGGGCGCTCTTCGAGGCGGGGCGCTGCCGCTCCTGCGGGAAGTGCTTCGAGTGCGACAACTGCCTCGGTGTGGGCCCCGACAGCGCGGTCCGCAAGCTGGGGCCCGTGCTCCGCTACGCCTTCGGCTACGACTACTGCACGGGCTGCGGGATCTGTGTCGTCGAGTGTCCCTGCGGGGCTATCGAGCTGGAGCCGGAGCGCGTCTGACCCCGGGGTCGAGACGGCCCGACGACGCCGGGCCGGAGCCGGGGGGCCGCCCGCAGCTGGCGCACGGCCCCGACGATGGAGGTGGCTGCCCGCTCGATCTCAGCCGCGTCCGTGCCGCGCCCGGTGGTGCAGCGCAGCCCCCCCGCAGCCAGCTCGGAGGTCATCCCCAGGGCGGTCAGGACGTGCGACGGGTGGACCGCGCCCGAGGTGCAGGCGGAGCCCGCCGACGCACAGATCCCGTCCCGGTCGAGACGGATCAGCAGCAGGTCGCCGGCAACCTCCGGGAAGGCGAAGGTCGCGAAGCCGGCGAGCCGCCGCTCCCCGGGCGCACCGGTGAGAACGACGTCAGGGACCGCCGCCCGGATCAGCTCGCCCAGCCGGTGGGCCAGACGCCGCTGCCGCGGCATCTCGGTCTCCCGCTCCGCCTCCGCCAGCTCGGCCGCCACCCCGAAGCCGCAGATGCCGGCGACGTTCTCGGTGCCGGCCCGGTAGCCGCGCTCCTGCAACCCGCCGGTGATCTGGGGGATCAGCTGGGTGCCGGGCCGGATCCAGAGCGCGCCCACGCCCTTGGGGCCGTACGCCTTGTGCGCCGAGAGCGAGACCATATCGACGTCGAGGGCGTCGACATCTACCTCGAGGCGGCCTAGGGCCTGGACCGCATCGCAGTGGACGAGAGCCGCACTGTGGGAGCGCACCACCTGTGCCAGCTCGGCGACCGGTTGGATCGTGCCCACCTCGTTGTTGGCGAGCATGATCGAGACCAGCTGCGTCTCCGGGCGCAGCGCCGCAGCCAGTCGCTCGGGGTCCACCCGCCCCCAGTGGTCCACCGGCAGCACCGTCACCGCCCAGCCGGTCGCCGCCAGCGCGGTCGCGGTCTGCAGGACCGCCTCGTGCTCGACCTGGGTGACCACCAGGTGCTGGGGACGACCAACCGAGGCGGCCACCCCGCGAAGCGCCAGGTTGTCCGCCTCGCTGCCCCCGCTGGTGAAGACGACGCCCCCCGGCGCGCCGCGGAGGACCGCGCCGAGACGGTCCCGGGCATCGTCGAGCCGGGCCCGGGCAGCGCGCCCGGCCGCGTGCATGCTGGAGGGGTTGCCCTGAGCGTGGTCGAGGGCGTCGTCCATGGCGAGCCGCACCTCGCTGCGGACCCGGGTGGTGGCGGCGTGGTCGAGGTAGACGGGCGCCCGACCATCGCGGGCGCAGGCCACGGCGTCCAGCCCGGGAACGACCACCGCCCCGGGCTAGTGGGCTGTCTCGGGCGCCGCCTCAGGGACCGGGGCGGGCCAGAGCGCGGTCAGAGCTCCGGAGAAGTCGGCGAGGTGAAGGTGGAGGTCGAGCAGCTCGTCGGCGGTGATCGGTGGCATCGCCGGCTCCGAGGGCGGGCGGGGGGCGCGGCTGGCGCGGCGCCCCGGGGCCGACGCCCGCGGTGAACGCCCCCCCGCCGCGATCGCCTCGGCGGTCCCGGCGTCACCTTGGAGCTGGAGCTGAACCAGCAGGCTGAGGTCGCAGCGGCGGCAGGTGACCTGCACGGTGTAGACGGGTCCCCGCTGCTGGAGGATCCTCACACCACAGTCGGCCAGCGAGTAGCGGCAGCGGGGACAGGTGAAGTCTCCGGCACGCTGGCGCAGAAAGGGCAGGATATCCATGGGCAGGGGCTGAGGCCGAGTATACGCGAGGTCGCGGCGGGATCTCGGCTCCGCCCGACGCCACCACAGGGCGCTCCGCCACCATCCGGTGGCAGCACGCCCCCGCCGCCGCCTCAGCTCGCCCCCGTCCGCTGGCACAGGCGCTGGATCACCGCGTCGGTGACCTCGGTGGTGAGCGCGCTCCCGCCCAGGTCGGCGGTGCGCACGCCGGCGCCGACCACCTCCAAGGTGGCCGCGCGCACCGCCGTGCCGGCCCGCCGCGCGGCCGGCTCCGGCAGCATCTCGAGGACGGCGGCAGCGGCCAGGATCATCGCCATCGGGTTGGCGACGTTGCGCCCCTGGAGCTGGGGCGCGGTCCCGTGGGGAGCCTCCGCCATCACCACCTGGGGACGATCGCCGTCGCCGAAGCCGATCACCAGCGACTCGCTCCCCGCCAGCGAACCGTAGAGCGCGAGCACGAGGTCGGAGAGGATGTCACCATCACGGTTGAGGGCGGGCAGCACCAGGGCATCGTCGCGGGTGAGCACCAATGCCACCACCGCGTCGATGAGCTGCGGCTCGTAGCGGACGGCCGGATGCGCCCGGGCGGCCGCGTCCAGCTCCTCTTTGAACATCCCCTCGTACACCGGCGAGACGGTGTACTTGGGCCCGCCGAACACGGTCGCGCCGGTGCGCTGGGCATGCGCGAAGGTGTAGCCGGCGACGCGGCGGCAGAGGTGCCGCGTGATCCGGGTGGTGCGCAGGGCGAGCTCGTCGTCGCCCGCGCCCTCGCGCCACTCGCGCGCGCCGTAGGCGTCGCCCACCGCCATCCGCACGACCGTGATGGGGGCGTGGACGCCGCCCAGCGGCAGCACTCCGGGGATGCGCCGGCCGGTGCGCACGATCACGTCCCCGCCGATCTCGGCGCGCAGGATCGCATTGGGGCTGCCCACGTCGTCGGGCCCCTCCGGCGTGACCGTGGCGGCCTTCAGCCCGAACCCACTCTGGCGCAGATGGCGCGCGGCCGCGTGCACCACCTGGTTGCGGGTGCGTCGCCGCTCGGCGACGCTGCAGTCGAACGACTCCAGCCGCAGCTCCACCCCCAGCACCCTGGGATCGAGGACGCGGAGCGCCTCCTGCAGCAGCTCCTCGCCGGTCTGATCGCCGTGGAGAACGGTGAGCACCGGCGCGGGTCCGGCCACGCGCTACTCCGCCGAGAGCCGGCGGAAGGCCTCGGCGAAGGCCACCCCGCTCGGTCGTCCGGCGTCCTGCATCCGCTGGCGGACGCGCTCGGCGACGCGGTCGGGCTCGGCCCCCATCTGGCTGCGGTGCTGCATCAGGGCCTCGATCTTGCGGTCCACGAACCCGCTGACGTCCTCGGCATGGTTGGGTTGGTCGGTGCCGGTGACCCAGACCTCGCGGACCACGTGGGGGCCGAGTCCCTCGGCCAGCAGATCGGGGAACGCCAGCGGGTTGCGCGCGGTGGGATAGACTGCCTCCATCGCGGCCTGGCCGGCGGCGAGATGGTCGGGGTGGTTGCCATACACGTTGGAGTAGGTGCGCACCGCGTTCTGGCAGACGACTCGGTCGGGACGGTGCCGCCGAATCATCCGGGTGAGGTCGCGGCGCAGGGTCAGGTCGGCGACCAACTCACCGTCGCGCCGTCCCAGGAACTCGACCGCGGCGACCCCGAGCACTGCTGCCGCCCGCTCCTGCTCCTCAGCCCGAAGCCGCGGGAGATCGGCGGCGGTGAGCGCGGGGTCGGCCGACCCGGCCCCGCCATCCGTGCAGATCACGTACGTGACCGTGATCCCCTGGCTCACCCACTTGGCGACGCTGGCGGAGCAGCCGAACTCGGCGTCGTCCGGGTGAGCCACGATCACCATGGCGGACCGGACGGGGACGGGATCGTTCTCAGCCATCGTGCCTCCTGAGGCGACTTCGAGGACGCCACCCCCGGCCCGCCCCGAGCGCGCCCGGGGGCCATCGCTCTAGGATACGGGGCTCGCGCGCCCGGGGCCGGTGCGGGTGGCGCGCCCGGGTGGAGCCGGGACGCCGATAATCGCGACAGTCGAGCGGAGCGCTGCCGGTCGGCGACGCCGTCATCGAGCCCGGTCGCCGGGGCCGCCAGCGGGCCCCGGTCGGGGGAGGCCAGCATGAGCGACGCGCCCCACGACCGTGCCGGGGCCGGGGCGGAATCCCGGACGCCCGCACGCCCGGCCTCGCTGGAGCGCTTGGCGGGGACGCTGGTGAGCGCCAGCACCGTGGCCAACGCCACCCTGCTGGACCGGCGCGGCCATCCCCTGGGAGCGGTGCGCGACATCATTGCCCGAATCGGGGAGGGGAGCTACCCTCCGGTGACGGGGCTGCGGGTGCGGATCGGCCAGCGGGAGCTTTTTCTCCCGATCGACCAGGTCGGCCCGCTGGAGCCATTCCACGTCCGCCTGCTGGGGGACTCCCTCGACCTGGCACCCTTCGAGCGCCGACCGGGGGAGGTGCTGCTCGACGACGACGTGATCGGCAGACGGCTCATCGATGTCCGGCTGGGCACCCTGATCCGCGCCAACGACCTCGCCCTCGCGCCACTCGCCGACCGCTGGCACATCGTGGCGGTGGACCCCACCCGGCTCAGCGCCCTCCATCGCCTGATTCCCTGGAGGAGCCGCTCCGGGAGGGTCAGCCCGCGCTCGCTGGTGGACTGGTCGGACATCGAGCCGTTCACCGGCCACGTGCCCGGGCCCCACCTGCCGATTCCCCTGCGGCGGCTGCGGCGCCTGCACCCGGCCCAGCTCGCCGATCTCATCGAGCACGCCTCGCATGAGGAGGGGACCGAGATCATTGATGCGGTCGGGGATGACCCCGACCTCGAGGCCGATGTGTTCGAGGAGCTGGACGACGAGCACCAGCGACGCTTCTTCGAGGAACGCTCCGACCCGGAGGCGGCCGAGCTCCTCGGGGAGATGGCGGCCGACGACGCCGCCGACCTGATCGCCAAGATCGACCAGGATCGCCGAATGGCGATCCTCCAGCTGCTGCCGGCGGCCCAGCAGACGACCCTACGCCGGCTGCTCGCCTACAACCCCGAGACGGCCGGCGGCCTGATGACCACTCAGGCTGTGACCGTCTCCGAGGACGCCTCCGTGGCGGGGGCGCTGGAGGCCGTGCGGACGGCGGACGACCTGCCCTCCCAGGCGGGCTCGGTCGTGGTCGTCGTCGACCCGACCGGCCGGGTCGTCTCCAGCGTGCCCCTGGCGGACCTGGTGCGGGCGCCCGCCGCCCGCACGGTGACAACGCTCGCCACCGCGGTAACGGCCCGCCTCCACACCTCCACCGACCTCCCCTCGGTCGCCCTTCTCATGACCGACTACAACCTGCCCGCACTGCCGGTGGTGGACGACGACGACCGCTTCCTCGGGCTGGTCACGGTGGACGACATCCTGGAGGCGATGGTCCCCCCCGACTGGCGGCGACGGCAGCGCGGGGAGGCGGAAGGATGACGCCCAGCCCGGGACCCCTGCCCGCCCGACGGGTCCGCGGTTGCCTCCGTCGCTCCCCGGGGGTACACTCGCGTGGACCAGTTCTGCGGGCCGTGGCCCGTGTCGTGCTGCGCCTCCGGCTCGATGAAGGAAGAGGACCGCGTGGAACCCGGCAGTAGACGCCCCGTCTTGGTCGCGCCGTCCTCGCACCCCGGGAGGGTGAGCACCGGCTGATCGGCTGCTCCGTCGCCCCCGTGCCAGGACTGCGCCGGCATGTGGTTGGGCAAGGAGAGGAGCCATGACCCGCGAGGGGTTCCCAGTGCCGCACGCCGCCGCGGGTGACCCGCAGCGCGGCCTGGTCCGGCGCGCACGTCGGTGGCTCTCGCGCCCGGGATCGGGACATGCCTGAGCCGGTGGTCGCGCCCTCCCCGGCGACACCCGGCCCCGGGTCGGCGGTGCTGGACGGCGCCCACGTGGGCGACATCCGCGGTGCCCTCGGCACGATCCGCGTCGGCGACCTAGGCGAGCGCCGCAGCTGGCGAGCCCGCCTGATCGCCCTGCTGGCCATCATCGGACCGGGTCTGATCGTGATGGTGGGGGACAACGACGCCGGCGGGGTCGCCACCTACGCCCAGGCGGGCCAGGACTACGGCGCCACCCTGCTGTGGACGCTGCTGCTCCTCATCCCGGTGCTGATCGTCAACCAGGAGATGGTGGTGCGGCTGGGCGCGGTGACCGGAGTCGGGCACGCCCGCCTGATCCGCGAGCGCTTCGGCAAGTTCTGGGGCGCGTTCTCGGTCGGCGACCTGTTCGTCCTCAACTTCCTCACCATCGTCACCGAGTTCATCGGGGTGCGGCTGGCCGCCGGATACTTCGGGATCTCGGCCGACCTGGCAGTCCCACTGGCCGCCGTGTTGCTGGTCGCCATCACCGCCAGCGGCAACTTTCGCCGCTGGGAGCGGGCGATCCTGGTGCTCGTGGTCGGCAGCCTGCTGGTGGTGCCGCTGGCGGTGCTGAGTCACCCCACCCCCGCGACCATCGCCCACGGCTTCGCGGTGCCCAGTGTCCAGCACGGGTTCAGCTCCAACGCCGTGCTCCTGATCATCGCAATCGTGGGCACCACGGTCGCCCCCTGGCAGCTGTTCTTCCAGCAGTCCAACGTGATCGACAAGCGGATCACCCCTCGCTGGATCGCCTACGAGCGCGCCGACACCGTGATCGGGGCGGTGGTGGTGATCATCGGCGCGGCTGCCCTCATGATGGCGGCCGCGCACGCCTTCCAGGGCACCCCCCAGGCGGGCCACTTCGTCAACGCCGGACAGGTGGCGGTGGGGCTGGCGCGGGGGGTGAGCGGCGCCGCCGGGGCAATGTTCGCCGTGGTGCTGCTGGTCGCCTCCGTGATCGGCGCCAGCGCGGTGACGCTGGCGACGTCGTACGCCTTCGGCGATGTCTTCGGGCTGCGCCACTCGCTCCACCACCGCTTCAGCGAGGCCAAGGTCTTCTACGGCAGCTACTCCGCGATGGTGCTGCTGGCCGCCGCCATCGTGATGGTGCCCAACGCTCCCCTCGGGGTGCTGACGACCGCGGTGCAGGCGCTGGCGGGGGTGCTGCTGCCCAGCGCCACGGTCTTCCTGCTCCTCCTCTGCAACGATCGCGAGGTGCTCGGCCCCTGGGTCAATGCCGGCTGGCTCAACGTCGTCGCCAGCGCCATCGTGGGCGTGCTCCTGGTCCTCTCCCTCATCCTGGTGCTGTCCACCGTGGACCCCCACGTCGACGCCGGGCTCCTCTTCGTGGTCCTCACCGGCGCGATGCTGGCCTGCCTCGTCGCCGGCGGGGCTGCGCTCGCGCTGCGCCGGGACGCTCCCGGCCCGCGCCCGGTCCCCCGGTCGGAGCGGATGGCGTGGCGGATGCCGCCGCTCGCCCTGCTGGCGCGCCCCCGGTGGTCGCGCGGGCGACTGCTGGGGATGTGGGCGCTGCGCGGGTACCTGCTGGTGGCCGCCCTGCTCCTGGTGGTGAAGGCGGTCCGGCTGGCGGGAGGTCACTGACCCGGTCCGGCCCGCCGCGACCAGGGGCGCCTGGGTAAGCTACCCCAGATGACGCAGGCAGGCGGGGTCGAGCGGCCCCCCACGGTGCTGATGGTGGCGCACAGCGCCGACGATGGTCCCGGGGCGCTGGGGCGAGCGCTGCGGCGATCCGGGCTCGCGCTGCAGCTCCACCGCACCGACCGCGACGGCCCGCCGCCGCCGACGGTGCGCGGACTGGACGGGCTGGTGGTGCTGGGCGGGTCGATGTCGGCCCGCTCGTCGTGGGGGTTCCCCACCCGCGACGCCGAGGTGCGCCTGCTGGAGGCGGCGCTGCGGGCCGACCTCCCGATCCTCGGGATCTGCCTGGGCGCGCAGCTGCTGGCGGTGGCCGGCGGGGGGCGCGTGGTCAAGGGCCGCTCCAAAGAGATCGGGTTCACGGCGGTCGAGCGGCTTCCGGCCGGCTCCGACGACCCCCTGTTGGGCGCAGGCCCGGAGCGCTTCGCTCCCCTGTCCTGGCACGAGGACCAGTGCCTGCCCCCGACCTCGGCGGTTCGGCTGGCCCGATCGGACGCCTATCCCGTCCAGGCCTTTCGGATCGGCGAGCGGGCTCACGGAGTCCAGTTCCACCCCGAGGTCGGGGTGGGTGAGGTGCGGGCGTGGGTCCGGGGCGCCCCCGCCGACGCCGCCCTGGCAAAGGGGGGGGCAGCTGGGCTGCTGGGGGCAGCCGGCGCCCGATTGGCCGCCCTGCGCCCGGTGCGGCGGGCGATCTTCCTGGGATATGCCGCCCTGGTCCGCAGCCACTGCGCGGTCGCCGCATGACCCACGCCGTGACCCAGTTCGTCAACCACTACGGTCTGCTCGCCGTGCTCCTGCTGATGGCCGCCGAGAGCTGCGCGATCCCGTTCCCGAGCGAGGTGATCATGCCGGTGGCGGGCGCCCTCGCCGCGCTCGGGCACCTCAACCTGGCGGCCGTGATCGTCGCCGGCGGAGTGGGCAACCTCGCCGGGTCGCTGATCGCCTATGGTCTGGCGGCCTGGCTCGGAGAGCCGCTTCTGCTCGGTCCGGGCCGCTGGATCGGGATCCGACGGGCGCATCTGGAGCTGGCCGACCGCTGGTTCCAGCGCCATGGGGCGGCGGCCGTCCTGATCGGGCGGCTGCTGCCGGTGGTGCGCACCTACATCTCGTTCCCGGCGGGACTCGCCCGCCTCGACCTCATGCGGTTTGCCGGGCTCACCCTCGCCGGTTCGTTGGTCTGGTCAGGGGCTCTGGCCGCGGGCGGCTACGAGGTCGGATCCAACTACACCCGCTTCGCCCACCCGATCGGGACGGCGGCGGTGGTCCTGGTGGTGGGGGTGGTCGCGGTGCTGGCGGTCTGGCTGTGGCGGGGCCGGCGGTCAGCCGCTCCCGACTCCGGCGCCTCCAGCTGACGGCAGAACCCCCGGCTCCGATCAGCCCCGCGGGGGGGGCGCCACCTCCTCGGCCACGACCGGCTGCCCGGCTCGGGTGATCGCCGCCTCCGCGTCGCCCGGTGCACCTCCGGTCGGTCCGCGCAGGGGCAGCGTGAACCCCACCACCGCCCCGCCCCCCTCGCGGTTGGCGGCGTCGGCGGACCCGCCGTGGCCCTCGGCGATGGCCCGCACGATCGAGAGACCGAGGCCGCTGCCGCCCTGGTCGCGGGCCCGGGCGTGTCCGGGCCGGCTGAAACGCTCGAAGGCACGGGGGAGGAAGTCGTCGGGGAATCCCGGGCCACGGTCGCGCACCTCAACCCGCGCGCCGGGCACGTTCCCGTCGAGGCGGGCATGGAGCTCGATGGCACTCCCTGCGGGCGCGAAGCGCAGGGCGTTGCCGAGCAGATTGTCCACCGCCTGACGGACCCGGGCCGAGTCCATCGGGACGGGCAGAGGCCGGGCGGCGTCGACGGTGATGATGACCCCCCGCGCCGCCGCCTGCTGGGCGACCCCGTCGCACGCCGCCTGGAGCAGATCGTCGAGTCGGCCCGGCTCGGCCGGGCCGACCAACCGGCCCTCGTCGCTGCGAGCCAGCAGCAGGAGGTGCTCCGCGAGCCGGATCACGCGTTGGGTCTCGTCGGCCGCGCTATCGACCGCGTGGGTCAGCTCAGCGTGGCTGCGGCCCGGGCGGCCGGCCAGCTCCAGCTCGGTTCGCAAGATCGCCAGTGGGGTCCGCAGCTCGTGGCCCGCATCCGCGAGGAAGGCGCGCTGACGGGCCAGCGCCCCCTGGAGCCGCTGCAGCAGGGCGTTCATCGTCCGGGCCAGCGCCGCCACCTCGTCGCGGGTCCGCGGGACCTGGAGCCGGGCCGCGGGGTCGCTGGCCGAGATCGCATCGGCCTCGCGCCGAAGCCGATCCATCGGAGCCAGAGCGGCCCCGGCCAGCAGCCACGCGCCCAGCCCGGCGAGCACGACCACCGCCAGCCCACCCAGCACCACCGCGCCCCGGATACCGGTCACCGCCGCGTTGGTCGGTTGCAGCGATGCCGCCACCACGATCGCCCAGCCGGACTCCCCCGGAAGCGGCGCGGCCCGGACCCGCAGGGGCTCGGTGGTGCCGGCCACCACCGTGTCCACCGTCACCGTCCGTCGGGTGGCCACCCTCAGCTGCCCCGCGGATAGGAGCGCGCGAGCAGGAGTGAAGTCGTCGTAGGTGGTCGCAGCCGCCGGGCTGGCGAGCTCGGCGAGGTTGCCCTGCGCCGCCTGCCCCCCCAGGATCGCCTGGGCCAGGCCGTAGTCGACGGGCTGGCCGCCGAAGTCCGCCCGACCAGCGATCGAGGTGATTCGATTGGCGAGGGTGTCGTCGAGCGAGCTCACGAGACCGGTGCCCAGCTGGTGGACGAGCAGAAGCCCCCCCAGCACCGCGAGCAGCGCGGCCGCAGCGGCGAAGAGAAGCGTGAGACGGAGCCGGATCGGCATCCGCGCCGGGCCTAGGGAGCCTCCGGCTGGCGCAGCCGGTAGCCGGCGCCGCGCACCGTCTCGAGATCGGCACGACCGAACGGACGGTCGAGCTTGCGGCGCAGGTAGGCCACGTACTGGTCGACGACGTTCGACCCGCCCTCATAGGCGAGGTCCCAGACCTGCTCCAGGATCCGAGTCCGAGTGAGCACCACTCCGACATGGCGCATGAAGAGCTCGAGCAAGGCGAACTCCCGGGCCGAGAGCTGAAGCTCGGCAGGGCCCCGCCAGGCCCGGCGCGCGGCCGGGTCCAGGCGCAGATCACCGGCCGCCAGCACCGCGGGCCGAACCTCCGTCCCGCGACGGTCGAGAGCGCGCAGGCGCGCCGCCAGCTCCGCGAAGCTGAAGGGTTTGGCGAGGTAGTCGTCGGCCCCGGCGTCGAGACCCCGCACCCGGTCCTGAACATCGTCGCGGGCCGTCAGCATCAGCACCGGGTTCCAGCGCTGCGCCGCCCGCAGGCGCCGGCAGACTTCGAAGCCGTCGAAGCCGGGGAGCATAACGTCGAGGACGATCGCGTTGAACGAGGTCTCGGTCGCCATCCAGACCGCGTCCGGCCCATTGGCCGCGATGTCGACGATGTGACCCTCCTCCTCGAGTCCCCGCTTGAGCAGGGCCGCCATCCGGACCTCGTCCTCCACCACCAGGATGCGCACCGGGCCAGCCTACGCCGCTTGCGTGTGGAGAGGATGTGAGCAGAGGCCGCAGGCCGGAGTCCGCACGCGTGCCCGCTCGACGGTCGCGGCGGACGGGTCGGGAGCGGCCGTCAGCGCGGCCGCAGCAGTCCGGTGAGACCGAAGTCGCTGACGGCGCGCGCCGCCGCCGCCAGCCCGACCCGCAGGGCCGCCGGGTGGGCGGCGGGATCGGTGCTGCGTCGGCGGGCGAGCTCGCCGCAGAATCCGCCCGCCAGGGCATCGCCCGCCCCGGTGGGATCGCGCACCGCCGGGACCGGTGCCGCCGGCAACAGCAGGGTGCCCGCCGCGGTGACGAGTCGGACCCCGGCCGGTCCGCACTTGACCACGACCGCCTGAGTGCGCCCCACTCCGAGAACTGACCGCGCGACCTCGTCGGTGTCGGCGTCCCCGAGCCGCCGAAGCTCGCGCAGATTGAGGCAGACGACATCGGCTCCAGCCAGGCAGCGGCGCACCGCCTCGGGCTCGGTCTCGATGAAGTCCTCCATCGTGTCGGCGACGATGAGACGGGCGCCGGCACACTGGGCCAGCACCGCCTGCTGGCATGCCGGCAGCATCGACCCCACCAGGCAGATCGGGGCGGAGCGGCTGGCGGCCGTGAGCTGCGGGTGCCAGCCGCGGTAGACGCCGAAACGCTGCTGGCCTGCGTCGACCGCACCGGTGTCGGGGTCGTGGGTGGCGCGCCAGCGGTAGGTCGCGCCGGGACGCACCACCACGTCCTCGCCGTTGATACCGGGCTGGTCGAGAACCGCTCGGGCCGCCGCCCCGTCCCGCCCCACTGCCGCCACCACCCGGACCGGTGCGAGCGGCGCCACCGCCAGCGCGGAGTAGGCGGCGGAGCCGCCCGGCTCCTCCTGAACGCGGCCGCTGGGGGTGGTGAGGTCGTCGAGGCTGAGAGTGCCCGCCACCACCACGGTCCACGGTGGAGCGGGCACGGCCTCAGCTCGGGAAGAGCTGGACGATCTCCGCCGGCCGGCCCGGCCGCTGACCCTGGGAGGCGAGCATCAGCCGCGCCTGCAGGTCGAAGAGGACTCCGCTGACATGGTCCGGATGTCGGTTGGTGCCGAGCCGCCGGCGCAAGTGCGGGTCGACCGCGGCCACCAGTCGCACCACCTCGGTCCAGACCACGCTCGGGACCAGCGGCAGCGCCTCCAGGCGGCAGTGCTCGACCTGCTCCAAGAGGGCGTCCGACCACACGAGGCGCTGCCGCGGGGCGCGACGCGGATGGCGCCGGAAGGCGGCGGCCCGGCGCGCCGCGGCGATCGCGGCCACCGCCCGTTCAATCGGCCCGGCCACCGGCGCCGGCGTCCTCACACCCAGCGGAAGCATGGCGGCATGATACCCGCGGCCGCCGCGGGGGTCAGCGGCTGGGATAGCAGAGCGAGCGCCAGCCCCCGTCCAGCGGCAGCAGGTGGACATCCTGGCGCACCACCCGGCGCCGGCCGGCCCCCAGGATGATGACGTAGTCGACCGCCAGCTCGGCCACGTCCCGGTGGGTGCGCCGGGTCTCGGGATCCGACCACCTCGGCAGGATGTGGACCTCGCGGACTTGGATCGACGCGAGCCGGGCACCGTCGTCACGGGTGCGCATCAACTCGGCGAAGGTCGAGGGCTGGCCCCAGGCGGCCTGGCAGTCGGGCGCGAGCAGGCGCCAGGCCTGATCGTACCGCCGCCAGCGAAGGCAGTCGACCAGCTGCCGTTCGACCCGGGCAGGGTCGTTGACCGGGATCGCGGCATACGGCGCCTCCCCCTCCGCCGGGGCCGGGTGCCGGCGCAAGCGCGAGCCGCGGTGCTCGACCTGGACACCCCGGGTCGCCAGCGCCGACCCCAGACCGGGACCGGCGGCGGCGGTCGTCATCGCGACCGGGGCACCGAGCCAAATCCGGGTCCAGCGCCACCAGACGCGATCGAGGAGTTCGAGCAGATGGTCGGCCGTCATCGCAGCCTCCGCGGGAGAACGTGTGCAGGAACGAGGGGAGGGGCGCCGCCCGCAGGCGCGGTCTGGGAAGGAGTATCCGGCGCGGCTGAGTCGCTGTCAATCGTCACCGTCGTGGGATGTGGAAGCTCAGGGAATCTGTCACCCCCTGAGAGAAGAGTGGGTGACCATGAGCGCCAGTGAGCAAAGGCGGGTGGTGGGACTGAGCCATCTGGACAAGGGGGCGGTGACCTTGGCGGAGGCGGCCGGGCTGCTGGGGATCTCGGAGCGGCAGGTGAAGCAGCTACCGGCGGAGGACCCCCAAGAGGGGGCGGCAGCCTTGGTGCACGGCAACCGGGGGACGCGACGGCTTGCCGGAGGCGCTGCCACCCCGGAGATCGCGAGCCGAGCACAGCTCGCTGCTGCCCGGCCCCTCCGGGAGAGCGATCAGCCGGCCTGGTGCTCGTGGGATCGGTGGGCGCCGTCGTTGTCCCCAACACGCCGCGGCGCCCACTGCTCGGCTCGGATCCGTCCTCCGTAGAGCGGCAAGGGCAGATCGGGGTCGCCGACCCGAAAGTGGGACCAGACACGGTCCACCCCACAGGTTCCCCGCTCCCGCACCTGCGCCGTCGCCGCCAGGTCGAGCACGTCGGTCATCACCAGGGGGCCCTCTCCCGCCTCCTGACGGACGTGGCCCTCCGGGTCCACGATGATGCTGTGACCGGTGCCCGGTGGCATGGCCGTGTTGACGCTCACCACATACAGCTGATTCACAATTGCGGTGGCCCGAGCCAAGACCAGCTCCTGCTCCCGGTCCGAGGTGGTGGTGCACGTGGGCTGGATGATGATCTCGGCACCCAGCCAGGCCAGGTGTCGCGCCACCTCGGGGAACCAACTGTCGTAGCCGATGGAAAGTCCAACTCGACCTACCGCTGGAACGTCGAAGACGGTGAAGGTCGTGCCCGGGGAGGTGGTCTCGAAGGGACGCCAGGGAAAGCACTTGCGGTACGTGGCCACGATCTCGCCCGCGGGTGACGCGACCACAGCGGTGTTGTAGAGGTGGCCATCGGCACCACGCTCGTACTGACTCCCCGGGATCAACCAAATCCCGAGCTCGCGAGCGAGTGCCGCCATCGCGGTGCTGCCCGGTCCCGGGATCGACTCGGCCACCGCCTCCATGTGCTCGGGATAGGCAACGCCGGCGCCTGCCAGGAGGTGGGCGTGATACTCGGGCAGAACCACGAACTGTGTGGCGGGAAACCGCCCCAACACCTCCCGGACCTGGGCCGCGACCCGCTCCCACCGATCGCTGGCTGCGGGCACGGGTTCCCGCTGCACGGCTGCGATCGCGAGCAAACGGCTCATAGGCGCGAGCCGGCTGTGACGGTCGGCGCCCGCCAGCGCATCGAACGCCGGTAGGCCAGCTCCACCATCTTAGGCGGCCTCGCTCAGCACGGTCTCCAGCACCCCGGCGATCTCGCCGATCTGGGCGGGGGAGATGACCAAGGGAGGCGAGATCTGAAGGGATCGTCCCGCGAGGCCGCGGGTGAGGACTCCATGATCACGGGTTGACGACACCAACCGCGCGACCAGGTCCGGGTCAGCCCGACGTCGCTCCGGCGCGATTTCGATGCCCGCCAAGAGCCCCAGCCCACAGCGAACCTCGGCCACCACCGCGAGCCTTCGCAGGGGCTCAAGGGCGCTCGCCAGGACGGCCTCCAGTGACCGCGCCCGATCCAAGAGCCCCTCGCGCTCGATGATCGCCAGATTGGCGAGGGCGACGGCGCACGCGGTGGGATGGCCTGAGTAGGTGTACCCGTGGCGGAAGATGCGTTCGGTCCCCGCCTCCCAGAACGGGGCGGCGACCGTGGCGGACACCAGCACCGCTCCCAGCGGCATGTACCCCGATGTCAGCCCCTTCGCGCACACCAGCAGGTCTGGCTGCAAACCCAGCCGCTCCGCCCCGAACCAGGCTCCGAGGCGACCAAACCCGGTAATCACCTCATCGACCACGAAGAGCACGTCACGGTCGTGACAGATCGCTTGGACGGCATCCAGATAACCCGCCGGGGGGAGGAGGACGCCACCCGCGCCGACCACCGGCTCACAGAAAAAGGCGGCGACGCGGTCGGCGCCGGTGGCGTCAATCGCATCTGCCAGCGCGGCGGGATCATCCCACGCGACCGTCCCCACCTCCGTCACCAGGGGGCCGTAGGCGTCCAAGTTCCCGGGAATGCCTCCCAGCGAGGTGCCGTAGGCGTTCATGCCATGGTAGGCGTAGGAGCGAGCCAGAATGCGCTGCTTCGCCGGTCGCCCCACCGCCGACCAGTAGGCGCGGGCCAGTTTGGCAGCAGTATCGACAGCATCCGATCCGCCGCCCGCGGTGAGGAAGACCCGGGAGCTCGACATCGGAGCCAGCGCAGCAAGGCGCTCGCAGAGCTGCTCGGCTGGCGGATTGCTGTACCGCTCGAAGGTGTGAAAGCTCGCGAGGGTCCCCATCTGTCGGGCCGCCTCCTGGGCCAGCTCGGTGCGCCCGTGCCCGACGTTGCAGTACCAAAGACTCGCGATCGCATCGAGATACCCGCGTCCCGCAGCGTCGTAGACCATGCAGCCGTGCCCGCGCACGATCGTGATCTCGTGGCCGCTGACAGCAGCCATGTTGGCGAAGGGGTGCCACATTGGACTCCTCCCCAGACTCGCCCCGACCTCACTCATCCCTTCAGCGTCCGGTGCTGAGGGCAGATGGTGGCACAGGGATCGCTGCGCGCGACGCCCCCAAGCTTGAGGCCGTACGCCCCAATCGACCACCCGGCGTCGCGGGGCCACCGGGTGGGCTGGTTCGTGGGGATACAGCTCTCACAGGCGGGAAATGCTGGCCGTGAAGACGGCTGGAGTGTAGCAAGGATCGCGCCCGGGGCGGGGCGTGACCGCCGCGAATGCCGCGGGAGTGCGGCGGATCGGGGGCGTCGAGCGGCCGGGAACGGCCAAGGCGGTGAGGGCAGTCCCCCGCGACCCAAAGGTCCACCAACTCCCACGGGCATGGCGTGCCCGCTTGGCACGGGCTGTACTGCGCAGGACCTCGTGGCCCGACCTGGGGACACCCTCCCCGGGACGAGCAACGGCTGAGCTCGGCCGCACCCTCGGTGGAGGCCGGGGACGCGAGCTCGCGTCTGCCGTCGGCGAACTGGTGGCCGAACAGACGCAGCGACAGAGGGCCGAAGCCGTCGCGAGTGGGCCCGGTCCTGCGGCGCCGGGTGATGAGCGCCACGAACAGGTAGCGGACGGTCTCGCGCCCAGGGAGGCGCTGGGCGGCGGGGGGCTGAGGCGGACAGCGGCGCCGACGGACTCGACCGGGTTGGGGGCGGCACGCGTCGGCCGTGCTCCTCGGGCACCTCCTAGACGGCGCGACGCAGTCATTCCCGTCGCGCGCCAGGCACGCCGCCGCCGGGACGGGCGCTGGGCTCAAGGATCGGTGGTCTACCGCTCCGACCGCGCTGCTCCCGCCTCCCGTGACGCTGGTCGCGGGGCGGGGGATAGGCGGCAGTCAGCACCCCCCACCGGACCCCGTGCCCGACCCTCACCCGCCGCGACCGCGGCGGTCGCGCACCCCCTCCGCCCACACGTCCGCGCTCTCGCGGGGGCCCGCCGGCGCGTGGCCCTCAGCCCCGGGCGCCGGTCGGCCTGACCCCCGAGGAGGACCCCGACGGCGGTCCGCTCCGTCTCTGGCTCGGGCGCGAGGGAGAACCCGTCCCCGCACAGCTCGAGGCGGCGCGCCGACAGGGACCGGGTTCTCCGCTCCTGGTACTCGGCCTCCCCCTCGGCCCGCCGGCGAGGGATGGTGCTCGGCGACCGCATCGCGGTCCCGCCCCGCCAAGCCTGGAGGACCGGCGCGACGGCGTAGGTCGCCGGGCCATCCCGGGAGGGCCGCTGCGGCCGACGTGACGGGGGTTCCGGTTCGCCGCTCCCATCGCGGCACCTGTTCGGACGGGTAGCCGGTCGGTGTCGGCCCCGAGGCGGTCGGAGGCACAACGTGGTACCGGGCACTCAGGACGTGGCCTCCCGCGGGACGCGGTCACGGGTTCCCGGCAGGTGATTCGTCCCTGCCCGGCTACGCCGCCTTCGAGCCCGCCGCGAGCGGGCCCGCAGCCGGCTGGTCCCCCCGTTCCCACAGGTGCGCGCCGTGGCTGGCGATCGGGCGTCGCCGGATAGCCGCCATCTCACTCGACCGGCCCCCTCGCTCGACGCCGGCCGGGCTGTGCGCACGCGGCCGTGGCCGCCACCGCGCCCGAGCGGCACCTGATGCACAGATACGTGGGAGCATTCATGGGACGTCGTGGTGATCGCGACCGGCCATCGCGGCTGCGAACCAAGCCGGACCCGGCCTTGACCCCCTGGACCGCCCCGGTCACTCCCGGACGTCGCCCCGAGGCTGACGAGCTGCCCCGTGCCCTGGGCCGTTTGCTCCACCGGCCCGGGTCCATGGTGGTCGCCGGCGCGCCGGGAGCGAGGGGCCAGGGTCCCGCCTGTGAGGTCGCCCGCGAGATCGACCGCCTGCTCGGTCGCCGGTGATCCTGGCACCGCGTGCCGGTCACGGTCGGGACCTCCGCACCCGGCTGGGGGCACCTCGGAGTGGGCGGCGGCGCCACGCCCGTCGGTTCCAGGGGGAGGTGGACGGCTGCGACATTCGCCCCCGGACAGCGGCCGCGGGGGAGCGGGGATATCGAGACGCGACACTCGTTGCGGATCCCCCTGCTCGCCGGGGCAGACCCGGTCACCACCACGATCGGGCGGGTCAACCCAAGCGGATGCATCGCCCGGGACGAGCGCTGCCGGGATCCAGTGGGTGCCGATGGCTATGCGGTCGAGGTGGCGGTCGCCCTGGCCGCCGGGGAGCGACCGTGGGTCCGGCCACCCACCTCACTCCCGGCCCCATGACCGAGCCGCTGGCAAGGATCGCGGCGAGCGTTGGCGCCGGCCGCACCCGGGGCGGCGATCGGGCCACCCCGATTCACGCGCTGGAGGCGCAGTGCATCTGGGACCTCGGGAGTCGGGGCGCAGGTCGAGATCGACCCCATCCGCTCGCCCCGTGACCAGATCCCCGCTTCGGGACAGGCGGCACTGGCTCTGGGCCAAGCGGGCGATCGAGCGGGTGTACCGTGCACCTCTGGAATGCCCGCCCGAGCTGGTCGACGCCCACCGCGCCCGGGTGGTGAGGGGTGAGCATCCCGCCTCCGACCAGCGGGTTGCCGCCAATCACCGCGGTCCTGGCGGTCTGCGCCCATCCTGACGACGAGTCCTTCGGCCTCGGGGCGGTGCTCGCCGCCCTGGCTGAGCGCGGAACCCGGATCCGGGTGTTGTGCTTGACCCACGGGGAAGCCTCCACCCTCGGCCCCGCCGCCGGCCAGCCGCTCGCCCAGGTCCGCGCCGCCGAGCTTCAGGCCGCGGCCAACGTCCTCGGCATCGATCACGTCCAGCTGCTCGCCTACCCGGACGGCCACCTGGAGGACGTGCCCGTCGCCGAGCTGGCCGACGTGGTGGACGGGGCGGTGGCGGACGCCGCGGCGCTGATCGTGTTCGACGAGGGCGGTGTCAGCGGCCACCTCGACCATCGCCGGGCCACGGCCGCGGCCGTGACGGCCGCGGACCGGCATCGGTTGCCGGTGCTCGCCTGGGCCCTGCGCGAAGCCGTGGCCACGCAGCTCAACTCGGAACTCGGGACCAGCTTCGTCGGGCGGCCGGACCGTGAGCTGGACATCGGGATCGAGGTCGATCGGACCCGCCAGCAGGCGGCGATCGCCTGCCACCTCAGCCAGTCCCGCGAGAACCCTGTGCTCCGGCGACGGCTGGACCTGCTCGGGGCGCACGAGCACCTTCGCTGGCTGAGGCGGGGGCGGCCGGATCGTCGATGACGAGCTCTCCCCCTCCCCCCTGGCGGCCCGCCGCTCCCGCCCGGTCCCGCCACATCCGGGCACCCAGGACCACATGCACCGGAGCCGTCCCCTGTCCCATCGGACCAGGTTGCCCCACGGTCAGAGCGGGCCGGGACGCAGCCGGCGGGGCCAGCCGGCACCTGACCGCCTCCGCGGGATGCGCTGGGATCCCCCGGCCGCGGGGCGGCGCCGGCTCCCCGGTGGGGATGGTGACGGGCGGCGGCCAGCCCGCTCGGGTGAGCGGGCACGGGAGACTATCCTCGACGGGTGCCATCTGAGCTCGGTCCCGAGCACCTGCTGGGTCGCGACGAGCGCTTCCGTGGCCGGATCGTCTCCCTCACCGTCGACTCGGTGAGGCTGGCCAACGGCCAGACCTCGACCCGCGAGGTGCTCCACCATCCCGGTGGGGTCGCGGTGGTGGCGGTGGACGCCGCCGGCGCGGTGGTCTTGGTCCGGCAGTTCCGGCATGCGGCGGGAACGATGCTCTGGGAGCTGCCGGCGGGGACCCGCGAACCGAACGAGACCCCAGAGGGGACCGCGCGGCGCGAGCTGGCCGAGGAGACCGGGCGCGCCGCTGCCGTCTGGGCCGGCCTGGGCGCGATCTTTCTCGCGCCCGGGTACAGCACCGAGCTCCTCCACCTCTTCCGCGCGACCGGCCTCAGCGCCGTGGACGACGCCCATCCCGACCCCGACGAGCTGCTTCAGGCCAGACCTTTCACGCGCCGGGAGCTGGCCCAGCTGCAGGCCGCCGGTGACCTGCGCGACGCCAAGACGGTCGCGGGACTGGCGCTGGCCGGCTACCTCGATCCCATCCCCGCAGAGCCGCTGGCGCCCTCCGCCGCGGGCTGAGCCCCTGGGCACCGACGTGCGGGGCGAGCGGGCCCGGGCGTCCCGGTCACGGCCGGATCGCGCGGACCTCCCGATCCGGGGCGGGGCGGGCGGCCGCGATCTCGATCACGTCCACCAGCGACATCGCCGCGAGGCTCGGCAGCACCAGATCAGCCCGGTCAGACGCCGAGGGGTCGGTCGCGACGTGGGTCACCGCGACGCAGAAGAGCCCGGCGTCGACCGCGGCGGCCACTCCGTTGGGGGAATCCTCCACCGCGATCGCCTGGTGCGGCCGCGCCCCCAGCGCCCGGCAGGCGGCGAGGTAGAGGTCGGGCTCGGGCTTGGCGGGCACCGACCCGTCGAAGCAGACGACGTGCCCGAGCCGGCGGCGGAGGTCGAACTCGTCGAGCCAGGGCAGGACCCAGTCGGCCCGGGAGCTGGAGGCGATCGCGGTGCCCAGACCGGCCTCGCGGGCGTGGTCGAGCCAGTCGGTGACCCCGGGCATCAGGCCGCGCCCTCGAACCATGGCCTGGTAGCGGTGGTGCACCCGGGCCTCAGTGCCGGGGTCAACCGGGACGGCGCTGCGCTGACGGAGCTCCCGGGCGGGGTCGAAGCCCCCCTGGGTGCCGAGGCAGGTGCTCCACTCCGCCACCGTGAAATCGCAGCCGTGCTGGCGAAACGCCTCGCGCCACACCGCGATGTGGGTCGTCTCGCTGTCGACCACGATCCCGTCGAAGTCGAGGACCAGGGCGCGGATCACCCCCACCGCGGCGGTGCCGAAGGTTGGCTCACGAGGCCAGGATCGCAGAATCCACGGGGACCGGGCCGGACCCGTGGCGCACCGTAGACCCAAGCTGGCATGACCCCGGCCGAGCACGGCGACGCCCTGGAGGCGGAGGGCATCGCCCTGGTCGAAGCGGCAGCGGGGCTGGCGCTCGCCCACGAGGTGCCCACCTGTCCCGGGTGGCAGGTACGCCATCTGCTGCGCCACGTGGGCTACGTCCACCGCTGGGCGGCGCGCTGCCTCGGCGCCTCACTCGCCGCCCGGGTGGACCCGGCGTCCGAGGCTGAGGTCCTGCACGCGGAGGTCCCCGACGGTGGTCTGCTCTCCTGGGTCGCGGCGGGGCACCGCGAGCTGATCGCGACCCTGCGGGCCGCGCCCGCGGACCTGCGCTGCTGGACCTTCGTCGAGGCTGCGTCCCCACTTCAGTTCTGGGCACGACGGCAGGCGCATGAGACCAGCGTGCACCGGGTCGACGCCCAGATCGCCGCCGGCGCGCTCCCCACGGTCTCCGCCAGCTTCGCCGCCGATGGGGTAGATGAGCTGGTGATCGGATTCGCGGGCCGGTCCGGCCGGATCCGGGGACACTCCGGGCGGGTGCTCGCGCTCCGCGCCACCGACGCGGCGCGCGCCTGGCGTGTCGAGATCGGGGCGCGGGGACAGCTGACGGTGTCGCGGGGATCCGGTCCGGCGGACTGCACCGTGGCGGGCCCCGCCGGCGATCTCTCCCGGGCTTTGTGGAATCGGCTCGGCCCGGAGCGACTTGCGGGTGGGGGCGATGCGCGCCTGCTGGCCGGGTGGCGGCGGGACGTGCGGATCACCTGGAGCTGACGGCCGCAAGGGCGCCGCGGGTGGGGGCGGGCGGCGGGCGGGCTCAGTCCGGCTTCGAGGCTCGCTGGGGTGGGACCAGGTCATTCGACTGGTCGGGTCCAGCCCCACGGCGATGGTGGCATCTGCGCGCGCGAACAGGCCACCTGGGAGCGCCGCCTCTGCTGGGAACCCCCCGGGTTCACACTCCGCCCGCCGCTCCCCTCGAACGGCGGTCACGGTACGGGACAGGATCTCCACCTGCGGGAACCCGCCCTGGCGCAGGCACGGCCGGGCGGGCGGGCACGCTGGGGTGGGTGACGCAAACCGTCCGGAGCCCGCCCAGCATGACGCGGGCAGCGCGCTCACCGGTCCGCTCTGCCCGGGCCCAGAGGCTGCCCGGCAGGACGATCATGAGCACGGTCTCGACCACCGCTCCTGGCACCGTGTCGCGAGCCGCCACTCGGATCCGCAGACGTTCGTCGACGCCGTCGTCGCTGGGCCGTATGAGGGAGGCAGGTGGAGATCTGGGCCGTCGTCGGCAGGCCGACCTACGCCAGCCGGCCCCCGCCAACGGCACTCGTCCCGGACCATGGATCCGAGCCCCGACCCAGTCGCCCTCGGCCCTTTCCCCACCGATCCGACCGCTGCTCCGTCCTGTCGCCTCGAGCTTGCGCTGACTCCAGCCCCGCGCGTCCAAACGGCAGGACAGCCTGGGGGCCGACACGCCCGGGGCGGTGCCCTGAGCCAAGCCCGGAGCCCGGATTGGCGTCCTCGACGACACCGTTCGCATCCGCCTCGCCTGTCCCGTCGGGTGCTTCGGGGGCCACACGCCGGCCGCTCGCGGGCACGGCGGGGCGGGATCTCGACCGGGCGGGGCGTCGGCGCCGCCGGTCCGCGCCGGGAATGCGCCGAACCGTTGGGTTCCGGATCGCCCGATCCGCCCGTGGCCCGGGCCGCGGACGGTCTCGGGCGTGGCCGCCGCCGGCGCGGAGTGTCGGAACCGTGCCGCGCCCCTCACCCCCGACCCCGCCGCGCCGAACGGTCTTCGCGCCCGGGGCGTTGGTCGCGGCCCGACAGGGGTGAAGGCGCGCACTGGGTGACGGGCCTGGCCGCAGCGCCGGCGCCTGGATCTGTCGATCGCTGATCGTTGGGGCCCTCTGCGGTCACCCGTCCCCACGCGTGGGATCAGGTGCTCTGCGCTTCGCGCGCGTGGAGCACTTCGCGGCGGGCGTCGATGAGGGGCTGGGCGACCGGCGCCGGGACCTCCTCGTAGCGGCCGAAGCTCATCGTGTACCGCCCCCGTCCCTGGGTCATGGCGCGCAGCTCGATCGGGAAGCGGTACATCTCCACCAGGGGAACCTGCGCGGACACCTGCTCCAGGCCCTCGCCCGCGGGCGTCATTCCCCCGATCCGTCCGCGGCGGCTGTTGAGGTGGCCGATGACGTCCCCCATCACCGCCGCGGGCACCGTCACGGTGACGTCCATGATCGGCTCTAGCAGGTAGGCGCCGGCCTTGGTCACCGCCTCCCGCATCGCCATCGCCCCGGCCAGCTGGAAGGCGATGTCCTTGCCGTCGACCGGGTGGGTCGACCCGTCCACCAGGCGGACCAAGACGTCGACCAGCGGGTAGCCGGCGAGGACGCCCTGGTCCAGCGTCTGGCGGACGCCCTTCTCGACGGAAGGCCGGAACTGGTGGGGGATGGCGCCGCCAAAGATCTTGTCCTCCCACTGGAAGCCGCCACCGCGGGGCACCGGCTCGATCTCGATGGTGCAGTCGCCGAAGAGGCCCGCTCCCCCCGACTGCTTCTTGTAGCGGTGCTGCTGGCGCGCCCGACCGCGGATCGTCTCCTGGTACGGCACCTGGGGGACGGCGAGCACCGCGTCCACCTGGTACTTGCGCTTCAGCTTCTCGAGGGTGACGTCCAGGTGGACGTCGCCGAGCCCGTGCAGCAGCGTCTCGTGGGTGGTCGGGTGCCGCTCGAGCGTGAGGGTGGGGTCCTCCTCGCAGAGACGGGCCAGCCCGGCGTTGATCTTCTCCTCGTCCCCCTTGGCCCGCGGCCGGATCGCCATCGTGTAGGAGGTCGGCGGGAACACCAGGGCGGGAGCGCGTGCTCGACCCTCGCGCGGGCCGAGCACGTCGCCGGTGACGGTGTGGGCCAGCTTGGTGGCGGAGCCGATCTCCCCGACCGCCAGCAGATCGGCCGCCTCCTGCGACTTGCCCCGAGGCCGGCTGGGGCGGGACAGGCGCTCCTCCTGGCCCGAGCGGGCATTGTGGAGGTGGACGTCCGGCCGCAGGGTGCCGTCCAGCACCTTGAAGTAGGAGATCTTGCCAAAGGGGTCGGCGGTGGTCTTGAAGACGAAGCAGCTCGCGGGATGGCCCGGGTCGCCGTCCCCCGGCGGCGGCAGGCTGGCGACCACCTGGTCCAACACCAGGGCGGCGCCGAAGGCCCGCGCCGGCGCGGCGGCAAGCACCGGGGCCACCTGGCCCGCCCGGGTGGCCGCCCGGAGCGCCGCGAGCAGCTCGGGCGGGTCGGGCTCGATCCCCTCCAGGTAGCGCTCCAGCAGCCGGTCGTCGGTCTCCGCCACCGCCTCGATCAGCTCCTGACGCAGTCGCGCCACCTCGGCGCCCAGGCTGCCGGGCGGGTCCGCCGCGCGCGACCCGCCCCGCTCGTCGAAGAGCTGGGCGCGCTCGGTGATCAGGTCGACCACCCCCTGGAACGCATGCTCACGCCCGATCGGGAGCTGGATCGCAACCGGACGCGGTGTGAGCTGCCGGCGCAGGGCCGCCAACGTGACGGCAAAGTCGCTGTGCTCTTTGTCCAGCTTGGTGACCACGACCAGCCGCGGCAGGCCGCGCTCGGCCAGCAGCTCCCATGCCGTGTGCGCTCCGACCGGGAGGTCGGTGCCCCCGGTCGACCCGACGCAGACGATCGCCCCATCGGCGACGCTGAGGCCCGACCGGACCTCTCCCTCCAGATCCTGGAACCCGGGGGTGTCGATCAGCGTGACCCGGTGGCCCTGCCACTCCACCCCCGCGATCGCCAGCGTGACCGAGATGTGGCGGCGCTGCTCCTCGGGCTCGAAATCGAGCAGAGTCGTGCCCTGGTCGGTGGAGCCCAGCCGCGAGATCACCCCCCCGCAGAAGGCGAGAGCCTCGGCCAATGTGGTCTTGCCGTCGTGGCTGTGCCCCAGGATGACGACGTTGCGCAGACGCTCCGGCTCGACTCCGGCCATGGCGGGAAACCCTCCGACGACCCCGGGGGCGCCCGAACCGATCGGGGAACCCCCACCCCGTGCGATCCTGAGTGCCATTCTACGGCCGGCCCCGGCGAGCCGGAGACGTCAGCCCACGATCGTCCCGGCCCGGGCCGTCCCGCCCAAGCGCGCGGGCGGAGCGGGCGACCGCGGACCTCCGATCTCGGCACCAGTTATACAGGTGCCATCCACCCCGTTAGACTCGTGCGAGTGGCTGGGCAGGTGCCAGAGACCCGCGAACGAGCCCGGCATGAGCTGGGCGACCGGGCCCTGGCGCTGCTCGCGACCGGCCGCCGCGAGGGGCCAGTGACGCTGGAGCGGCTGGCCTCTCCGGAGGATCTGAGCGCGTGGCTGGGCCTGGTCGGGTTGGGCCAGCGGCGTCGGCGCGCCGACGCCGCTGCGCTGGCCGCCGCCGTGGAGCTGCGCACCGCGATCCGGCGGGTCCTGGGCGCCGTCGCCGGCGGCGCGCCCCCCGATCGCGCCGATATCAGCGTCATCAATCGCGCCGCCCGCCGCCGCTCCCCGCGCCCGCAACTCGGGCCCGATGGCGCCACCTGGGACTGGACCGGCAGGCGCGCGACCCAGGGATGGCTCGCGCTGGTGGCGGAGGACGCCGTGCTGCTGCTGGCGGGCCCGCTGCGCGACCGGGTCCGCCTGTGTGCCGCGGCCGGCTGCGACATGCCCTTCGTGGACCGCTCTCGTCCCGGGCACCGGCGCTGGTGCTCGGTCAGCCCCTGCGCGGACCGCGCCAAGAAGGCGGCCCAGCGCCGGCGGGAGGCCCCGGCGCCGTAGGGCGGGCGACCAGCCTCAGACGGCGGCCGTCGTCTCCTCCAGCAGGGGGAGCAGCCGGCGCGTGGTCGCCTCCACGAAGTCCGGGTCGGCACTGAGACCCTCGAGGTTCAGCCGCACGTTGCTCCACGCTCCCGTCAGGGCGGCGCGCGCCATCCCGGTCGCGGTCTCCGCGTCGGAGCGGGCGCTGCGGTTCCCGATCTCGGTGATGGCGGTGGCCAGTCGCCACACGCGATGCGCCACCTCCATGGTCCGGGCGGGGACCTCGGTGGCTCCCCGGAGTGCGGCCCGCAGGCATTGGGACCGCTCCCGGCGCTCGGCCTCGGAGGCACGGGGAAGCTTCAGGGCGGCGGCGACCGCCTCGAAGCTGTGCGCGTCCTCGTCGACCAGCTCCAGCAGACGTGACCCGAGCCCGACCGACTCCGCCACGATCGCCTGGATGTTCTCCTGCACCGCCTCGTACCCCTTCTTCCCGAGCGTGAGACGGCCCACCATCGTGACCAGGGACGCCGCCAGCGCCCCGCCGTAGGCCGCGACGCTGCCCCCTCCGGGTACGGGATCACGGGCCGCCACCCGGGTGGCAAACTCCGTCAGTCGGGCCGCACCCAAGCTGGAGCGATCCGGCTGCGGATCCCCCGGGGCGGTCATCAGCGCCAAGAGCCTGTGCTCGATCACCTGCTCGGCCGCGAACCCCGACAGCTGGAGGGCGCGCCGAGCCGCCGGAACGACCGCCTCCAGCGGAACGAGACCGACCACCTCGCTGTCCCGGACCGTCAGCCCGCGCGCGGCTGCCGCGGCCGCCACCGCGCTGAAGGCCGCCTCCACCGAGGTGCGGTGGAAGTCGGTGAGGTTCATCGACACCTGCACCGCGTCCTGCTCCGGCAGCGCGAATCCGAGCGCCTTCACCGCGGGCAGTCCCCCGTCCCGCTCCCGAATCGCGCGCGCGATCGCGCGCGCCGCACCGAGGTCGCCGGTGGCCAGGTTGACGTTGTAAGCGATCAGGATCGGCCGGGCGCCGACCGCGGTGGCGCCCGCGGTGGGGTGGATCCGGGAGGGCCCGAAGTCGGGCTCGCGCTCGGGGTCGCTCCCGATCGCGGACCGCAGCCCCTCGAACTGCCCCCGACGCACCTCCGCCAGGTCACGGCGGCCGGGCCGGGTCGCCGCCGCCTCGTAGAGGAACACCGGTACCCCGCAGCGCTCCGCGAACGCGGCGCCGAAGCCCCGCGCCAGCTCGGCACAGTCCTCCAGGCTGACATCGCGCAGCGGCACGAACGGCACCACGTCAACCGCGCCCATGCGCGGGTGCTGCCCGGCATGGCGGGTGAGGTCGATCCGGGCCACCGCGCACGCCCCCGCCGCCAGCGCCGCGGCCACCATCGCCGCGGGACCGCCGACCAGGGTCAGCACCATCCGGTTGTGAGTGGGGTCGCTCTCACAGTCCAGCACGGTCGCCCCGGCGACGCCGGCGGCGGCGGCCACGATCGCCTCGATGACCTCGGGGCGTCGCCCTTCGCTGAAGTTGGGAACGCACTCCACCAGCGGCCGCCGCTCCGGGCTCGGCATTGCCCCCTCCTGGCTGGGCACCGCCGCCCGCGGCGCTGCGGTCGCGGGGCGGCCTGCGGTGCCGCAGTCTAGCAAGCGCGACGGTGGCACCGGGCGGTCGGTGCCTACACTGACCGGTGATGAGCCACCGGGGCGGCGTCGCCGGTTGCGGGCCGGGGCCCGATTCAGCGCGTCCCGGCGGGAGCCGATGACGCGCGCGGGACCGCGGGTGGTGCGAGCTCCCCGCGGAGGCGAGCTCAGCTGTCGCGGATGGCCGCAGGAGGCGGCCCTGCGCATGCTGATGAACAACCTCGACCCCGAGGTCGCCGAGCAGCCCGACCAGCTGATCGTCTACGGAGGCAGCGGCCGGGCGGCACGGAGCTGGGAGGCGTTCGACGCCATCGTCGCGAGCCTGCGCCGGCTCGGCGATGACGAGACCCTTTTGGTGCAGTCCGGCAAGCCGGTGGGCGTCTTCCAAACCCACGAGTGGGCCCCGCGGGTGCTGATCGCCAACGCCAACCTGGTCCCGGAGTGGGCCACCTGGGAGGAGTTCCGCCGCCTGGAGCACCTGGGGCTGACCATGTACGGGCAGATGACGGCCGGCTCCTGGATCTACATCGGCACCCAGGGCATCCTCCAGGGCACCTACGAGACATTCGCCGCGATCGCGGCCAAGCGCTTCGGCGGCTCGCTGCGGGGCACCGTGACGGTGACCGCCGGCCTCGGGGGGATGGGAGGGGCCCAGCCGCTGGCGGTGACCATGAACGAGGGGGTCGCGCTCTGCGTCGAGATCGACCCCGAACGCATCCAGCGCCGCCTCGCCCACCGCTACCTCGACCAGGTGGCCCCCGACCTCGCCAGCGCGCAGCGGATCGCGCTGCAGGCCCGTGACCGCGGCCAGGCGCTCTCGATCGGAGTGCTGGGCAACGCGGCCGAGATCGTGCCCCGCCTGGTCGCGGACGGATTCCCGATCGACGTGGCCACCGACCAGACTCCCGCCCACGACCCCCTGGCGTACGTGCCCGGGGGTCTCACCCTCGGGGAGGCGGCCGACCTGCGCCACGAGGATCCCGAGGACTACATCCGGCGCGCCCGGGAAAGCATGGCGCACCACTGCCAGGCGCTGGTGGCCCTGCACGACCGCAACGTCGAGGTCTTCGACTACGGCAACAGCCTGCGCGCCGAGGCCCGACTCGGCGGCTGCGCGCGCGCCTTCGCCTACCCGGGCTTCGTCCCCGCGTACGTCCGGCCCCTCTTCTGTGCTGGCAAGGGACCGTTCCGCTGGGCGGCTCTCAGCGGCGACCCGCGCGACATCGCCGCCACCGACCAGGCCGTGCTGGAGGAGTTTCCGGACAACCTCGCGCTGGCACGGTGGATCCGTCTGGCGGGGGAGCGGGTCGCCTTCCAGGGCCTGCCCGCCCGGATCTGCTGGCTGGGCCTGGGCGAGCGCGACCGGATCGGGCTGCGCTTCAACCAGATGGTGGCGCGGGGCGACCTGCGGGGCCCGATCGTCATCGGCCGCGACCACCTCGACACTGGGTCGGTCGCCTCCCCGTACCGGGAGACCGAGGCGATGGCGGACGGCAGCGACGCGATCGCGGACTGGCCCATCCTGAACGCCCTCCTCAACACCTCCAGCGGGGCCAGCTGGGTGAGCGTGCACCATGGCGGCGGCGTCGGCATCGGGCGCTCGATCCACGCCGGGATGGTGGTGGTCGCCGACGGCTCCCCGCTGGCGGGACAGAAGCTCGAACGGGTGCTGCGCAACGACCCCGGCAGTGGGGTGGTGCGCCATGCCGACGCCGGCTACGAGGTCGCGCGCGCCTCCGCGGCCCGGCACCAGCTCATCATCCCCATGCCCGGCGACTGAGGATCCCGCAGGCGCCCCGGGCAGCCGCGCCGGCTCCGGGGCGCCCGGCTCAGCCCGTGGTCGGGGCGCCCGCCCCCGCGCTGGCCAGGTGGGTGGGCGGCCGCCGGTCCCGCCACGGCAGTGCCTCCTCGAGCTGGGCGCCCAGCACGAGCAGGCTCGCCTCATCCCCGAAGCGTGCCGCCAGATGGATGCCGATGGGCAGGCCCGCAGCGCTGACGTGCAGGGGCAGGCTGATCGCCGGCTGTCCGGTGCAGTTGAACAGCGAGGTGACCGACTCCAGCTCCCCGACCGGGCTGTCGAAGTACCAGCCCAGGGTCACCGGGCGGGCGGGCTCGTAGAGACCGAGCGGAAGTGGCAGACTCGGCAGGGTCGCGGACAGCAGCACGTCGTGCGCCTCGAAGAGGGGGGCGACCCGCCGGCAGATCCCCTCCAGGGTGTCCAGCGCGGCCACGATCTCGGTCGCGGTGAGTCGGCGCCCGCGCTCCACCAGCGCTAGGGTGTATCCCTCGAGGGTGTCGCGCCCGGGGGCCCGCCCCATCGCCGCCGCGCCCTGGTCCACCTCGGCGACGGTCTGCGCCGCCCACAGGTCCAAGGTGGCGCGCAGGTACGGCTCGGCGTCGAGCTCGGGATGAGCCTCCACCACGGTGTGGCCCATCTCGCTGAGGGTTTGGGCGGTGCGCTCCACAGCCCGGGCCACCTCCGGGTCCACCGAGCGACCCCAGAAGTGTCGGGTCGTCACCGCCACCTTGAGTCGCGCCGGCGCCCCCAGCCGATCGGCATACCGGCCCGCTGGCGGGGGGATCCGGTAGGGGTCTCCGGGCGCGGGCCCCTGGACCGCGTCGAGCAGGGCCGCCGTGTCCCGGATCGAGCGGGTGAGCGCGAAGTCCACCGCGAAGTCCCCGAGGAAGACCCCGGCGGGGGCGCGCGAGATGCGTCCGCGGGTCGGCTTCAATCCCACCAGACCACAGCAGGAGGCCGGCATCCGGATCGACCCGCCCCCGTCGCTGCCATGGGCCAGGGGGACGATCCCGGCCGCCACCGCGGCCGCCGAGCCGCCACTGGAGCCGGCGGTGCTGCGGCGCAGGTCATAGGGGTTGCGTGCCGCCCCGTAGAGCAGTGTCTCCGCCGTCGCCGTCTCCCCGAGCTCGGCGGTCACGGTGCGGCCGAGGGTGACCAGGCCAGCCGCCCGGAAACGCCGCATCAGCTCGCTGTCGGCGCTGGCCACCCGGCCTGCGAAGAGCCGGCTCCCCGCCTCGCACCGCCGTCCGGCCTCGGTGCAGCCGAGGTCCTTCAGCAGAAACGGGACGCCCGGGAAGGGGCCACCCGATGACCGCGCGTCGGCGGCGATCCGCTCGGCGTCGGCGACCCGATCCGAGAAGGTCTCGACCACGGCGCCGATCAGAGGGTTGAGCCGGCTCACCCCGTCCAGCGCGAGCTCGGCGAGCTCCGCCGGCCGCACCTGCTGGCGCCGCACCAGCTCGGCGAGGCCCAGCCCGTCGTGGGCGGCGTACTCGTCAGCGCGCATGCCGCCCCACCCCGGCCACCCCCATCTGCGGGGCCGGTGTCATCCGCTCCAGGTCCACTGCTCGGGATAGATCTCGGTGTGCGACCCCTGCGGCAGGTTCACGTGAAGGTGCGGGCTGATCACCGAGATCTGGTAGGGGCCGTTGGCCGGCCACAGGGTCGGCAGCTGGGTGGCGACGAAGTTCTCGTAGGTGTGGTACGGCCCCCGTCCCTGGACGTCGTGAGTCACCTGGATCAGGTGGTTCATGACCGGGTTGCTGTACCCCTCGCCGTTGAAGACCGCCCTGGTCCCGTAGTTGGCGCCCCCGGTGGGGTAGTAGTCGGGGTAGTAGGAGTAGTCGTCGGCCAGCCGCTGGAACTGGATCTGCCACCCGCACCCGGCGCCGCCGAACTTGGTGCAGGAGAAGAACTCCGCGAAGATGGTGTCAGTGGGCTGGCTGATCAGGGTGAGCTGGATCCCCGCCCCGGCGGCCGCCGACTTGAAGCTCTCCGCCTCCTGCTCCACCGGCAGCACTCCCGCCGAGTACTGGACGCTGAAGGTGAGCGCGGCGCCGCGGGCCACCCCCGGCCCGCACCGTCCGACCCCGCTGCCCGGATTTACGCAGGTGTCGGTGCCGTTGGGCACCACCTTCCAGCCGTGGGCGCGAAGCAGGCGGCGAGCGGCCGACACGCTGAAGGGATAGTGGTCGGTCTGCACGAAGGCGTCCTCGAACCGATTCGGGATCCTGGTGGGGAGAGCGCTGTACTCGGGATACCCATACCCCTTGAGGATGTTCCTCACCCAGCTGTGCTGATCCATGAGGTGCTCCAGCGCCTGTCGCAGGTAGAGCTGGGCGAAGATGTGCCCGGCCGGGCCGTTGCGGAAGTTGAGCGGGATGAAGTTCCACCCGAACAGGTACCAGGGCACCACGTGGTAGCCGCGCTGGGTGAAGTAGGAGAGCTGACTGAGGTCGGGGATCGGCAGGAAGCCGTAGTCCAGCTGACCCGAGCGCAGCGCATCGAACTCAGCGGTGTCATTGGTGAAGGGGACCAGCTCCAGCTTGGCGATGGTGGGCCGGTTCGGCCCTGAGTAGCGTCGGTTGGGGATCAGGGCGACGTAGTGGGTGGCGGGGACATAGCCATTGTTGGGCTCGATCCGCCAGGGGCCGTCGACCACCTGCCAGAGCGGATTGGTGTCATAGGTCCCCCCGTTCTTCGACTGCGAGTTGAGATAGTTCCAGACCGCGACGGCGCCGCTGGCGCTGCGGTCGCGGTTGCCGATCGCCCCTGCGGTCGAGGTCTTGTCCCACGCATGCTGGGGGATCGGCCAGATCTGGCTCAGTTCGTTGTAGAGCAGCCAGGTGGTGTTGTAGGCGCGGTTGAAGGTGATGCTGAAGCGGCGCGCCGAGATCCAGGCGATCGAGCGGATGTTGTCGGGGAACTGGGAGGGGACGTAGTCGCCCCAGTTCGCCTTGTTGGCACGGAGCAGGTTCATCCAGAACTCGACATCCCGGGTGGTGATGGGCACGCCGTCCGACCACAGATAGGGCTTGAGGGTGATCGTGACGGTGCGGTCGCGATTGGAGAAGACGGGGGGATCCGCCAGGCTGATGCGGTAGTTCACGCCATTGCTGCCGTTCTGGTCGAACCAGTAGAGAGGACGGTACATCAGCCATCCGAACTGCTGGTCATTGGCGTACGTGAACCACTCCCCTGACTGCAGGGGAAAGATGTAGTCGGGCTGGGCTCCACTCGACTGGGCGAAGGTCACCACCGCCCCCGCGCGCGCCGCCGACGCCCGGGCCGGCATGCTCCCACCCAGCCCCGCCATCAGCAGCCCAGCCGCGCCCAGACCCGCCGCCAGCACGCGCACCCCCGGAGCCCAGCGCCCCGGTTCGACCCGCATCGGTGCCGTCGTCATCGCTGCCCTCCCCGGCGCCGCAGCGCCCCACCTTCCCGCCGTGCTGCGCGAGCGTAGGCGGGCCCAGGGGGCCTGTCAAGGGTCAGCCTGTCACGTCCGGGCCGCGCGCGCGGCGGCAGTGTGGACCGGGCCTCGGCCTGGTCCTGGCGCCGCCCGCGCTACCCTGGGGCAACCCGTCCAGCCGAGGAGCCCGACCCGGGTGCCCGATCCCGATGCTCGCCACAACGTCCGCTTGCTCGCCCCCGGATCAGAGGCCGTCCTGCACCGGCAGCTGACCGCGCTCGACCCGCAGGCGGGGGCTCTGGCGATGCGGGCCGGGGTGGTGACGGCGCTGCTGGTCGACGCGGTCCAGCTCGACCAGCTCCGGGTGATCGAGCGCACCCTGCAGGCTGCCGGGTCGCTGGTCGTCCGCGACCGCCGGGGCGACCGTGCCCTCCTGCTGGGACCCCGCAACGCCCTCGGCGCGGTCGCCCCGGCGCTGCGCGGCTTCTCCGACCGACCCCGCTTCGTCGAGCTGGCCCAGGCGCTCGAGCGGACCCTGCTGGCACTGGGCGGGACGCCCCCTCCGCTGGAGTGGGGCGGACAGCGCTGGGTGTTCGGAGCCAGGACCTACTGTCTTGGAATCTGCAACGTGACCCCGGACTCCTTCAGCGGAGACGGGCTCGGGGCCAACGTCGAGGCGGCGGTGGCCCACGCCCACCAGCTGGTGGAGGCGGGCGCCGATGCCATCGATGTCGGCGGCGAGAGCACCCGGCCCGGTCACCAGCCCGTGCCAGCGGCCGAGGAGCTCCGGCGGGTGGTCCCGGTGGTGGAGCGGTTGGCCCCCAGCTTGGGAGTCCCCATCAGCGTCGACACCAGCAAGGCATCGGTCGCGGAGGCCGCCCTGGCGGCGGGTGCCGCTGGGGTCAACGACGTCTTGGGGTTGCTCGGCGATCCCGAGATGGCGCCGGTGGTGGCGCGGGCGGGGGCGGCGGTCATCTGCATGCACAACCAGGCGGGCACCCGGTATCAGGACCTTGTGGGCGATGTCCTGCGCAGCCTGCGCCGCTCTCTTGCCGCGGCCCGAGCGGCCGGGATCGCGCCGGAGCGGTGCGTCGTCGACCCCGGCATCGGCTTCGGCAAGGACACCGGGCAGAACCTCACGCTGCTGGGGCGACTCGCCGAGCTGCGGGCGCTGGGGCGACCGCTGCTGGTGGGGACGTCGCGCAAGTCCCACATCGGCCGGGTCCTCCACGGCCGCGCGGTCGAGGACCGCCTCCACGGCACCGCCGCGACGGTGGCCTGGGCGGCGGCCCACGGCGCCGACATCGTGCGGGTGCACGACGTTCGCGCGATGCGCGACGTGTGCGAGGTGGTGGACGCGATCCGGGCGGCGGCGGCGGCCCCGTCGCCGTGACCGATGCGGTGCTCTCCCTGGGCAGCAACCTCGCCCCCCGCGAGGGCTGGCTCGACCTCGGGCTCGCCAGCTTGGTCGAGGAGGGCGTCCGCCTCACCGCAGTGGGCCCCCGCTGGCACACACGCGCGCTCGGAGGCCCAGCCCAGCCCGACTTCCTCGACATCGTGGTGCGCGGCGTGGCCGAGCTCGCACCCGCGGGATGGCTGGCGCTCGCGCGCCGCGCTGAGGCGCGCGCGGGCCGGCGGCGCCCAGTGCCGAAGGGGCCGCGGACGCTCGACGTGGACGTGCTCGCGATCGGCGAGCTGGTGGTCGACACCGAGGATCTCCGCCTCCCCCACCCGGCGGTGCTCTGCCGCCCCTACCTCCTGCGCGGGCTGGCCCTGGTGGCGCCCAGCTGGCGACACCCCCGCGACGGTCGGTCCTACCTCGAGCTGGCGCGCGCGGCCGAGCCGCTCTCGCCCCGCTCGTCCTCGGTCGGGTCCGATCCGAGCCCGGGCCCGGTCAGAACGGAAGCCGGTCCGCCAGGGCGGGGGTCAGCCGCAGGATCGCCGCCACCTGGCGGCTGACCGGGGCCAGGTCGGGAGGCTCATCCAGCTCGAGGTACCACGACGACTCCGCCACGAACCGCTCCACCAAGGTGGTCTCCCCCTGCCACGAGAGTCCGATGTGGACCGCCGGCTGGTCCTCGCCCTCCTTGGCCTTGTCGAGCAGGGCTCGGGCGGTCTCGATCCAGTGGGAGACTTCGCCGAGGTCGCGCAGCTGGTAGCCGCCGTCGCCCAGCTGGTACTCCACCACGATCTCGGCGAAGGGCTGGGGGCGAGCGTCGTGATGGGGGCAGGGCACGTCATCGCCGTGGTAGAGATCGCATTCCGCCCCCGGGCCGTAGGCGCTGGCGTAGGTGAGCAGGGCGTCCCAGTGGAAGTGGACGGTGGCATGGTAGCGGTGGGGCGAGTCCCCCCCCGGCAGTCGGGCCACGCACTCGAAGCGGCGTTCGCCGGTGCTGGGCTCGAGCTCGTGGCGGACGTCATGCACCACCAGTCCGGCCGCCTCCAAGGACTCCAGCAGCTCGGAGGCGATCTCCTCGTAGGTGGGGAAGTAGGGCCCCCCCTCCTCCTCATCCTCCCGCTCCCGATCCGGAACGCTCATCGCGGCCGCCACCGCCGCAACCCCGCCTCCGCCCCGTCCAGGAGTCGGGCGCGGAGCGGGGACAGCAGAAGGGAGCGGCTGCCGGCCAACGTCACCGTCCGACCTCCGAATCCCAGCTTGAACTGCCGCAGCCCGTGCCAGGGATGGCTCGGGTCGGCCGTGGGGGGCATGCCCCAGAGATCGTAGCGGCCGCAGCCCATCCGCACCGCCAGCTCCATAGCGCTCCAGTGGAGCAGGTAGTTCGGCATGAGCTCACGGTGGCGGCCGGTGGCTCCCCCGTAGAGGTAGATCGCCTCGTTCGCGAAGACACCGAGCAGGATGGCCGCCACCACCTCCCCGTCGACGTCGGCGACGAGGGTCTGCGCACCCGGACCGAGCGCGGCCGTCACCGCCGCCAGGTGGGCGGCCCCAGGCAGGTGGATGCCCTGGCGCCGGGCGGTGGCCCGAACGCAGGCGACCAGCGCGCTGAGGTCCCGGCGGGTGGTGACGGTGACCCCCCGGCGCTCGGCGAGCCGGATGTTGTACCGAGTCTTGGGGTGGCAGCGGCCCAGCCGGTCCTCGACGCTGCCGGCGAGGTCGACGATGGAGGTCACCCAGGGCTGGCGGGGGTCGCACGCGATCCCCGCCCGCCAGGGATGATCCGCGGGCACCGCCCCCGCCTCCCAGGGGACCTCCACGTCGACGCGCACGGCCCCCGTCCGGCGCGCGAGAGAGCCCAGGACACCCGCCACCGCCCGGTAGCCCTCGATGTCATCGGGCCCCAGCGCCGGC